>SDBV01007978.1_pt1 | contig 14349 bp, 23 predicted proteins | sample 2277081 | NCBI WGS metagenome assembly SDBV01 (sample SAMN10402039, study PRJNA504765) | marine sediment metagenome | isolation source: marine sediment core GS10_PC15, 223 cmbsf | place: Arctic Ocean: Southern Knipovich Ridge | collected 2010
ATACCTACGCCTACGCCGCCGACGCCAACAGTTATTACAAGCTGTCCACGACGACATGGACAACTGCCAACGGAACGTCCCCATCAGCAACGGCTGGCGAAAACTACGAATTCGTCCAGTTCGGCGAAAAGGTGGTGGCGGTGCATTATTCGGGCGATGGGTCCGAGGAAACGCAGGTTATCGCCCTTGGCGGTGCGGCTTTCGCCGACCTGTTTACGTCCACCCTCAAGCCCCGTGCCCGTCATGTCTGCTCATTCGAGGGGCGTGGCTTCCTGGTCATGGGCAACACCTATGATGCGGTGGATGGAGCCAAACCACAGCGGGTGTGGTGGACGGCACAGAACGACATAGTTGACGCCGACCCGGCAGCATCGACACAGGCGGGATTTCAGGACTTGCCGTCAACCGATGGCTGGATACAACGCCTGATCGCCCATGAATACGTGACGGTCATCATGGAGCGGGCGTTCTACCGCATGACCTATGAAGGCCCGCCGACGATCATGCGGTTCGAGCGGCTGTTGCCGGGACGTGGGACACTCGCACCGGGTTCGGTTGCCGAGTTTCAAAGGCTGATGTTCTTCCTCGACTCCGATGGTATCCACATGACCAACGGGATCGAGGACAAGCCGATCGGCAAGAACAAGATCGACACGACGTTACTGGCCGATCTCGACACCGCGAACCTCGACCGGGTATCGTCATTGATCGATCCGGTAACTTCGCTTTACATGATGGCCTATCCATCGGGGGCCGCGGCCGCAACGCCGGATCGAATCCTGCTCTACCACTGGCCGACCGAGCGGTTTTCGATTGTCGATCTCAACACCGAATACATCTTTCTGGACCAGACCAAGGGCTATACGGTTGAGACCCTGGACACGATAACGACCGACCTTGACGCCCTGGTGGCAAGCCTCGACAGCCGGTTCTACACCGGGGGCAACTACCTGCCGAGCGCCTTCAACACGGACAACAAGCTGTGCTCGTTCACTGGAGACGCATTGACGGCGGTACTGGAAACCGGGGAAGCGCAACCATTCGCTCCGAACCGAACGATCTGTAACGAAGCCCGTCCATTGGTTGACGGTACGGGGGCGACAACTACGATTCAGGTAGGAACCAGAGACTTGCTCACGGCGGCAAATTCGTTCGCCAGCGCGGTTTCAATCGATGCATTCGGCTCGGCCAAGCTGGGTGTCGATTCCCGTTATATGCGGTTCCGGGCCAATATCTCGGGCGGGTTCGATTTCGCACAGGGCTTGCAGATAATGGCGAAGAAAGGCGGGATAGGATGATGGGGGAAGTTATCGACATTTCACCAGATCATGACCCTATTATACTCGCGCGGAAGATGGTTGAACGTGCCCCCGGTACCAGAGCGGCACTGGCGGTATTGGTCGATGACGATGGAAGCCTCTGGTATGAAATGGCGGGCTATGAGAAGGCATATCTTATGTGGGCACTACAGCGGATGGTTAGTATGTTAATGAAAGACGAGATAGAATGACCGATCTCGTCCCGACTGATTTCACCGGCGATCCGAACGAGCACCGCCGCAAGATAGCGGATGGGGCCAACGCCGCGCTGAACGGGGCCAACCGTACCGTAGGCGAGGTTACGCTTCGGGCAAATGAAGCGACAACGACCGTAACCAGCATCTACGTCACGGAAACATCGCATATCACGCTCGAACCCCTGACCGCCAATGCGGCAACGGAATTCGCTGCGGGCGGGATGTACATCTCAGCCCGGACCTCGGGGGCCAGTTTCGTCCTAACTCATGCGAACGACGCCAATGCGGACAAGGATTTCTCATATTCGATTGAAAACAAATGAGCCTGTTTGACCTCTACATGAATCCGGCACAGAACATGGGCCAGCAGAGTGCGGGCCAGCAAACCATGGGGCGCTGGCTTGGCCCTCAAGCATCGCCGTTCCCGTGGCAGCAACAGCAGCAGTCCGACCCGAACGCACCGCCACAGGGCTTCTGGAGCGGCTCGCAGTTCAACGTGCCGGGGATACCCAATCTCGCAACGCCCCAGGTTCCGCAGTTTGGGCAGTCACAGCCGAGCATGCCGTCGCCCAGGTCGTTCGCACCGCCTGCGCCGCTCGGCAATGAGGGCGCCGACTCGCCGAACGCCAATCCGATGGCGGGGGTTGACGTGCCGGACCAGCCGGCAACATTGGCAAACTACGCCCGCGCACTCGCTCCTGTAGCTACCCCGCTGCAAACGCTCTTGTCGATGATGCTGGGAAGGCCGACACCCGGCGACAGGATATTTGGCATGCTGGGCGGAACCGACCCGGCGCTTCAGGGAATCATGGGAGACGCCAATGTCGATCCCGGCGGGTTCGATATGTCGATGGACATGGACGCCACCGATCTCGATGCTTTCGGCGAAGCGGGACCGGCAGACTTCGGCACGACCGGAACGGTTGGCGAGGAAGGCGGGTTCGATATGGGCGACCCGTTTGGCGATCCCGACACCAGCATGGACATGGACGCCACCGATTTGGACGATGGTGAAGACACCAGCGACGATACTAACGGTGACGACACCGATCCGGGAGACGAATTCCATAAGGGCGGGCATGTCAAGGGCAACGGCGAGATCAAGGCCAAGCTGCGGGCAGGCGAATACGTGGTCAAGAAATCGGCGGTCGATCATTACGGCGTGAAATATTTCGACCGGCTCAACTCCATGAAGATGAAGCGTTGAACCACTGGCGGGTGCCACCGGACGAAATCGACTATATCTGGCCGTCTGTAAACGGTCTGATTGAAACAGCCCTCGACCGTTCCGGCCTGTTCGGGATCAACGACGCATACTGTCATGTTGCCAACGGCACATGGCAGCTATGGGTGGTCCATTCGGAACGGGGCAATATCGAGTGTGTCGTCCTGACCGAGATCATTGAGTTCCCGAAGGAAAAGGTTCTGCGCGTCACCATGGCGACCGGTTCCGACCGGACGAAATGGGTTGATCGTATCGAGGTTATCGAGGGCTGGGCGAAATCGCTTGATTGTAACCGTGTGCAGATATCAGGTCGTCCCGGCTGGGAGCGCGTAATGACCGACTACCAGAAAACCCACGTTTTGCTGGAGAAAGAAATCTAATGTCTGATCCATCGCCTGCCGGCAACACACAGATAGTCCAGACCAACGACCCATGGTCGGGCGTCCAGCCTGCGCTACGCGAAAACATCGGGCGCGTGCAAGCACTCGGTGGACAGCCACAGCAGTATTTCCCGAATTCGACGGTCGTTCCGTTCTCACCGGAAACGCAGACCGGCCTTGCAGCGCAGGCGGGCCGCGCATGGCAAGGCTCGCCGGTAGGACAGGCGGGGCAACAGGAAGCGCTCAAAACCCTGCAAGGCGATTATCTCAACGCAGGCAACCCGGCTTTCGGAGCCATGGCGGATCGTATTCGCGGTCAGGTCCAGCCCACGATTGGGAATATTTTCAACCAAGCTGGCCGCGGGCAGTCTCCGGCGCATGAGGAAACATTCAACCGTACTATGGCCGACGCACTTGCTCCGCTGGCGTTCCAGAACTATTCGCAGGAACGTGGTAACATGCAGCAGATGGCGCAGCAGTCGCCACAGTTCGCCGCGTCCGATTACGCCGATATCGACAAGTTGCGCGAAGTCGGGGCGACCCGCGAGACACAGGCCGGGGCGACATTGCAGGACCAGATTAACCGCTTCAACTTCATGCAGCAGGAACCATGGCAGCGCGCCGGACAAACCGGGGCGTTATTGCAGGGCGGCAGCTTCGGGGGCACGCAGACCACGACACAGCCGTATTTCAGCAATCCGCTGGCACAGGGAGCGGGTGGATTGGCTGCGCTCGGTAGTACCGCGGCGATGATGAAAATGGCAGGGATGTTCTAATGCCGCCCATGGACTGGCAACGATTTATGGCGCTTCAGGCGCTCGGCAATTTCGGCTCGGGTATGATGCAGGCCGGGCAGCCTAGCCGCATGCCGCAAAGTTTCCTCGGCGCGCTCGGAGCGGGTGCGGGGCAGGCCAGCCAGGGCATGTCGCAAATGCTCCCGATGATGATGCAGATGCAGGCCCGACAGCGCACGCAGGGCATCGCAGAGGCACAGGAATCCCGCGCACAGGGTAAATACGACCGGGGAGAGGCACAGCGTTCATCGTATGAACGCATGCTCGGGGACATGCCACAGGTACAGGGTTCGCGCCCATCGCCCGGCTTTGTCGGCCCCATGCCGGGGGCTGACAGTCCGCAAACGGCCATGCTGCGCGGGCTGGGGCCAAAGGCTGGCAGCGGTGTGCTGGCGTCGATTATGGGACGGAAGCCGCAGAACCAATCGCCATTGGCTCGGTTGATGGGCGAGCGTGCGGCATTGAGGCCGGACGATCCAATGCGGGGAGTATACGACGCGGCCATAGCCAAGGCGTCAACTACGTCCGGCATGGAAATCACTGTACCCGGCCCCAATGGCCCGATAACTTTCCGCACAGGTGTTCGATCGGGTAGTCAGCGCCCTATGTCCGGCGCACACCGTGACAAGATCGTGGCAACCGGCCAAACCCTCGACCGCAGTATCAGCGCGATTGACTCCATTACCGCGGCTATTGGCGAAGACCCGTCCCGTGCTGGTTTGACAGGAACCGTCAAAGGGATGGTTCAAACCGGCCTTGGCATGAGCAAGGACATGGCAGCGGAATTCGCCGGGATTGTCAGTGATGACATAAAGCGCGGCCTTGCCGACGCGGACTTTGCATTCGATCCAGAACTACCGAAAATGCAGGTACTCGAAAACATGCTGGCCTATGCGCTTGCGCGCGCCAACAAACCAACCGGCCGGCTCAACAAGGACGACAAGGACGCTGCCCTCAAGAACGTCCGCCTTCACGGATTAACGAGTACCGCGGATGTGCTTGCGCGGCTCAAAGCCGTCCGCAAGAGACTAACGGATGCCCGCAACGATATCGGTGACCGACTGCCAAAGAGCCGTGGCACACCTATTCAACAGGGTGAGAAAATCCGTGATTATAGGCGCCGGCTGCGCGGCATGAGCGATGAAGATGTGCTGAAGGGGCTTGGTCTCAAATGACCATGGAACTTCTACTAGAGGCGGAGCGCCGCGGCATTCTCCCGCCAGAGAAAAAAGACCTTCTGAGAGAAGCACGTCGTCGTGGGCTGCTCGGCTCGCAGGGACCGAGCCAGCGACAGGCCGAACGCGAGTCCATGCGTTCATTGCGCGAACAACCGCCCGACGTATCCCAACAAGCCATTTTGCCGGGTATGACCGGGGGGATGATTACACCGGAATCCTTGACCGCAGCCCTCGCGACCGGAGGCGGCGCTGTTGGCGGTCTGACTGGCACCATTGCCGCGCCCGGTCCTGGAACCGCGGGCGGTATGTTGGCCGGAAGTGGTCTCGGCGCAGCAGCGGGACGGCCCGCCTTTCATTTGGCCGAAAACATCGCCCGACGTATAAAGGGCATGGCCCCGTATCGTCCGGGCCTTGCGCGGATAGCAAAAGAAGCGGCGACGGAAGGCGTGACCGACGTTGCGTTTTCTGCCGGAACCATGGCGGCAGGCCCTCTCTTGCGCCGTATCGGCAAGCCGCTTGTCGGCAGAATGTTGGGAACCATGACACCAGAAGCCCGGCGCACGGCCGACATGGCTCATGCACAGGGGATAGAGGTTGGCGCGGCTCATGTTTCCCCCCGAAAGGTTGTCAAGGGTGCGTCCAAGGTGCTCGGTATATTCCCGTTCGTCGGCACGCCGCTTCGTCGGGGACAGGCCCGTGTTGTAGGTCAGATAGACGAACGTGCTGCCGATCTTCTCAATACGCTGGCCCCGGTTTCTACAAAGTACGATCTTGGTAAGGCGTTAACCAAGAAAGCGGCGGGACGTTACAAGGCGACGGACCGGATAGCATCGGCGCTGTATAAGCGGTTTTACAATCTCGCGGACAAACTGTCGGTTCGTGAGGTTGTCCCGACCGAACAATTGCAAGCGGCCTTCGCGAAGATCACCGGCAAGCAGGCGAAGGAAGCTATTACGCTGACTTCCGGTGAGCCGTTCAAGCCGTTTACGCCGGATGCGCTTGGAGATTTCATCAAGCAGATTGAAGAACTGCCGTCCCGTATTACGGTCGAGCAGGCGCGCGGCCTGGAACGACAGTTCAACAGGGCCATCTTTGGCGCGACGAAGGAAGGCTATGACGTATCACGGCTTCGTGCCATGAAAGAGGCGATGGAAGCCGCCAAGAACAATATCGACGTGTCAAAACTCGACCCGGCAGAGGCCGATGCGGTTGTAAATGCGTGGAACAAGGCCAACGCCTTTTTCGCACGTTCGCGACGGACTTTCGAGACGCCTACGGCACGGCGTTTCGGGCGGGTGGATAAGAACATATTCGGCAAGGGGGTATTCAAGACCGGCACGGTAAATGCGGACGACGTATTCAAGGACGTGTTCCAGGCGCGCAGTCCCGAAGCACTGGACGATTTGCGTAAGCTGGTCGGCAATCGTGAGTTTCGCCGTGCATCCCGTGCTTACCTGACCGATGCGCTCAACAAAGCGGCGGTTCCGGCGAAAGAGGGCAGCCTTGTTGAAACCCTGTTCAGCGCAGCGGATTTTGAAAAGCGCCTCGGGCTCAACACGCAAGAAGGCTGGGATACGATGACAACCATGCTGCGCGGTTCCGGTTCAACCGTTGGTGACTGGCGCGGGTTCCTGAATGCGGCAAAGACAGCCACCAATATTACAATCCGCGATCCCTCGACGTTTCTCACCCGCCGCCTGATTCTTGGTGGCTCTTTGATTGGCGGCGTCGTACTGGCGGGCAGCAAGTTATCATTACCTGTCGCCGGGCTTGTTACATGGATGGCCCGGAAGGGTGCGAAGGGCCTGATGAGCAAGGAACAGCTTCGCCTGATGACGCGGGTAATCAAAGACACGACGACCGACCATCAGCGACGTGCAGCGCTGGTCAGGTTGATCCGGCTGTCAGATAGAAATGATAGGCCAGAGCGCCCAACAGGGCGATTAGGAGCAGCTTCGCGGCCATAATGGTGAGGCCGATCAAGCCGCCCAGCGTGATAAAGAAACCGCGAACCACGTTCAGCATCCCCCGATTATATACGGAAACGCCATGAAACGACATCTTTACTGGATCATAGCCGGGCTGCTGCTGCTCCCGCTGGCGTCGTATACCCGTGCGGCGATTGAGGATTGGAGCGTTACGGCCGCATCGAACAACTCCGCATCTCCGAACGGTGCTCCAGAAGGAATGGCCCCCTCGGGCGTAAACGACACGATCCGGGAGGTAATGGCGCAGGTCCGCACCTGGGCCGAGCAAGCCGTCTCTGGTGGTTGGGGCCACGAAGCCGGTTCAGCCGATGCCTACCGTATCAATCCCGAAATACAGCCCACGTCCTATGTCTCGGGCGCGTCGTTCCGATTCCAGGCCGGCAATGCCAATACCGGCCTATCGACGTTCCAGGTCGGCTCACTCGCGGCGGTCACAATCAAGCTGCTCGGCAACGACCTGAGCGCCGACGATATCCTGAAAGACGGCATTTACGAAGTCGTTCACGACGGCACCGATTTCGAGCTTACCGGTTCGTCGTCCGCCCTCAAAGGTGGCGCGCAGACCATATGGATACCCGCCGGATCGATGATCTCCCGGTCCTCAACGGGGGCTGCAAGCGGTTCGCTGGAAACCGTTACCAATTTCATCAACCTATCGACGTTGGATTTCGACGCCGATGTTGACGAGTTCGCGCAGTTCTCGGTTGCCATGCCGAAGTCATGGGACTTGGGCGTAATCACTCCATCGTTCCTGTGGACGGCAATCACTTCATCCGGTGCGGTGATTTGGTCGATGCAGTGCCTTTCGGTCGGAAACGATGATCCATTGGACGCGGCATTCGGGACGGTGATTACTGGAACCGATACCCTGCTGGCCGTGACCGACTCGCACCTTCTTACGTTGTCGGACGTGACATGCGCCGGAACTCCGGCGGAGAACGATCAGGTTATCATACAGGTCTACCGTGACGCCACGGACAGCGGCGATACCCTCGGCGGGGATGTACTTCTGCTCGGTATCAAGGTACTGTATGGCACCAATGCATCACATGATTAGCAGACGCAAATTCGTCACTGGCGGTGCTGCACTCGCGGCCTATGCGGCCTTGCCTGCCCATGGGCGGCTTGCTGTGACTAATTTGGGTGGGTTTGGGGGCGGTGATAGCGGGAAAGCGCTAATTGATATAATCATCAGCCTTAGATTGGATGATGATCTTCAACTGTGCCTTGATGCTGGTGACGCGGATTCCTACACATCGGGCCAAAAGTGGCTGGATGTTTCGGGAAACGGATATGATTTCACGCTAGGGGCCAGTGATTCCGCTGAGGGAACCGATCCTACATTCAATGGTACTGCCGGCGGCTTGACTTCCAATGAATATTTTGAATATGACGGTGGTGATTTTTTCGAATACGACACAACGCCTGAAGCATGGATGAACACGCTTCACAAAGATGGCGCGGTCTTTACTATTATTCATTGGTTTTATAAAGTCGAGGAACCAAATATCAGGGTGCATGTTGGAACACAAAAGCCTAGTGGAACTGGCATGACCTTTGAACACTCAGCAGGAGATGGTATGAGTGTAGTAGCATTTGATGACGCTGGCCTTGCTACAGTTTTAGACGTTAGTGTTGATCCAGCGTTTAATCTATCAGAACCTGCCTGGCACTTTGTAGCTGTATCTCTTGATGAACCAGCGGGTGCAGGGGGGTCATTTTTTTATATCAATGGAGATTACGCACAGGTTTCATCTTCAAATACATTTGATGCAACCTATTCTTCCCCTAGCACAAATGGCAGCAACGAGATGCAGATTGGGGCAGATGGTAAGGGAAACCTTCCATTCGCCTTCGGCACTCGCTCTGCCGAACTTGCTATCTGGCAGGGGACCGCCCTGACTAAAACTAATCTGGACAGCATTTACAGTCGGACCAAGGGCCGGTTTGGACTATGACGCGCCCTTTTTCCTGATCGCCATTCTCTTATCGGCCTGCGCTTCGACGGGACCGTCGGAACATGCTGTCACACCCCAGGAACTTACCCGGATAGTGATGGATCGATCACATCTGGGCATTAGCTGGGCGCGACGGTTCACGGGCTGGTGGAACGGAAAGACCGGCTCAGGTAGCGTTATCTGGTATTTGCAAGGCGATTTTGAAGCGAGAGACCACGAGCGGCTCCATGCACGCGAAGGGAAATTCCATGAGTAGACTTATCATCCCCCCTTTCTGATTGCCGCTCTGGCCCTCGCATGGCCGGCGGCGGCACAAGTTCCGGGCTGCGCCGATCACGCCGAGGTCACTGATCGGCTGGCGACGAAATTTCAGGAATCGCGGGTCAGTATCGGGCTGGACGGAGCGGGCCGGGTTGTCGAGACATTCGTTTCCGAACAGGGATCGTGGACTATCATCGTAACGTTCCCGCATGGTCTGACGTGCATGATTGCAGCGGGCACCGATTGGCAACCATTTACGGTTCCAAAGGGCAAGGGGACATGACGTGGTGAACACCTGCCCGGCTTGCGGCCAATCCGTCCGGTCGCGGGAAATCCGGATTGATCTCGCGACCAATACCCTGTTCACCGATGGCCGCACAATCCCGCTTCTGCCGACTGAGGCGGAAATAATGTGGGCGCTCAGAGGCAGGCCCGAAGGCATGACCAGATGGGAACTTATGCAGGCGATCTATGGCTATCGGTGGGACGAGATTGCGGACGGGACGTTGCGGTCATGGGTGTCGCGGCTACGCAAGCGGCTGGTGGACACCGACCTTGAAATCCTGCCCTGCAAGCGGGTTTATCGGTTGACGGCGAGGACTTGACGGCATGACTGGGAAGAAAAACGGCAATCGCTGGATACAGCCGGCGTTAATCATCACGATCATACTGGCGATAGTCGGCGGCGCTGTGGCATGGGGAGCCAATCTGGAAAAGATCACCGAACACAGCCGCCGTCTGAAAATCAACGAAAAGACGATCAAGAAACTGTCCGAAGGCCGCGCCCGGATAGACGAGCGAACCAAGGCCATCCTGCGAAGCCAATCCAATACCGAACAGAACATCCGCGCCATCCTGCGCCAGTTGCAAAGTGGCAGAAGGTCGGTGCAGTGACTCTCTGTTACGGCTGGCCAGCCAACACCGCGAACCGCTGGCCAAATTTTCGAGATATTTCCGATGGCGGGGGAGATGTTCTGAGATGCAGTTGCGGTTGCGGTGCCCTGCCCGAGCCGTACTTTATGATGTGGCTACAGGATATCCGAAACGCGGTCGGATTCCCGCTGATCATCACCAGTGGCGCGCGCTGTCCGGCATACAATGCGAAGGTGAGTTCAACCGGCATCTCAGGACCACACACGACGGGCCTGGCAGGCGACATCGCAATTTATGGGCCACGGTGCCATAATCTGCTCAAAGCGGCCTACGCGGCGTCTGTGTGCGGTGTGGGGGATAAGCAACATGGGCCGTGGAAAGACAGATTCGTCCATCTGGACATCATCGTGGGTGAGAAGCGGCCTTGGAAATGGTCGTATTTGTGAGTGTTCCGATGCGGGGAAGCCCGTAACGGAACAATATCAATCGTTTAGGTTGGTTTTAGACGATTATTTTCCAGCGACCGTCGTTTGGCAGCGTAAAATTGCTTGCGTCAACCTCGCTGAAAATTGTTGCGTCTCGAAGGGAGCCCCAACGTTTCTTCCCTATACTCCAAAGCTCCTTGTGTTCATTCACTATATGATACGTATTCATGCTTCTCTCCTATTCGTGAGTGGTGCGTGGCTACAGCGTTTGGGTGGTTGGTTGCGAGTTCGTTATTGAACATCCCGCTCGACAACATGAAGCCCGCGCCGATCTAGAGCCTTCATTATCCGCTCCGCTTGCCGAATGGCTTCGTCATCAACGGTGTAAGCTGTATCATCTTCGGCAAGGTGTTCGGCAATCGCGTCAATAGCGTCGGCCCGAGGGTCATAGTCCGGGTTGCGGCCAGCACCAACATGTTGCCCAATGGATATATTCATCATCCTCTCCATGCTCATTTCCGCACCGCCGCAACCACAGAAATCATACACCAAAGGAGACCAAAATGGAATGGCTCATTGAACTGATCGAATCCCTCCCGGCATGGCTGGTTGCCATTACCGGCCTTGTCACGGCGGCGACAGCGATTACGGCCATGACGCCCACCAAATCGGACGATGCGTTTCTGACGGCTGTCCTGCGCGTGCTGAACGTGCTTGCGGGCAACTTCGGGAAGAACCGCAACGCGGATGACCGGCCATGATAACGGTTATCAAACAGACCCGCGACGAGCGCGTTACGATGTTTATGAAGCTGACGAAGGCCGAACTGGTTGAAATGTTGCTGAACAATCAGGATTGTGTTGCGGCCCTAACGCTACAGACAGCCGCCCATCCGCCTGGCTGTGTCTGCCCACCGGGGGCGGAGCAAGGCTGCGGTTCGCAATTCTGCCCGCGCCGTGCTTCACCGTTTTACCCGTCCCCGAATATTTGCGGTACGGTCATGGCAGGGAAGATATGATGACCCGCTGGATACCCATCTTCATCGTCCTGTTCCTGACCGCCTGCGCGGGCCAGAACGCCGGGCGTGACCTCTTGCTTTCCTGCCATGCCTATGACCGCGTACTTCGCTACCTGACCGTTTACCAGACGGCGGGGCGGCTGTCTGAGAGCCAGATAGCAACTGTCGATCATGTGCGTGCGGTTGCCAATCCAATTTGTATGGGTGATCCGCCTGATCTCCGCACGGCATTGACGGCGATAAATGCCGAACTGCGCCGGATGGTGATTATCGAACTGGAGGCGAAACAATGAACCTTGAACTGATGCTCGCTCTCATCGAGCTTTCAAGACTGGCCCTGGAGGCGGCGGAACTGTACGGCAAGGGTGAGATAACCGAGGCCGAACTGCATGAACGGCGCAAGGTGCTCCGGGCTACGCTGGACGAAACCAACCGCGCATGGGAAGCGGCGGGACGGTAGGGGCTCGATTATGCAACAACGGTTAGCTTGTGGTGTTCCTTTGCTTTCCGCCGCTCGGGTCGTTTGGCCCGGCTACGGAAAGTTACGCTGATCGGCCCGTCCAGTGACCGGTCCCATTCCCAATCCCGACCGTAGCAGCCCTGGCCGCGATCAAAACCGATGCCCATGTGGGAAAGCTGTTGTTCGATTTCGTAAAGGCCGCCGCTGAAAAGTCCGTGCATAGGATCATCGGGGTCAAGGGGGTCTTGTGAAAATGTGACCGTCACGTCGATTTCATCGCCCGGCCACACAAGACGTGGCAATCTACGAAGCACATGCCGCCGCCAGCGAAGCGAAATGCCGTGCCAGAACAATTCAAACCCGATCATTTCGTGACCAGCGGGCTCCGTCTCGTTGGTGGTTTTAATAACTTCCATGTCTCGTTCTCCGCTCCTGATCGAACCTGTGCATTTTTTGCACTGGTTGCCGCTCCTAATCGGGCTCTGCGCCGTCAATAAACTGCGCTTCTGGTAGTCGCTCCATCATATTCGCCTTAAAATCGGACAGCCTTTGCCCTGTGCTCCCGGTGCAAAACCAATCGGGTGACGCACCATCCCAATCACTCTCGGTGAAATGCTGGCCGTCGATATAACGGTCGGCTTGCGGGAATCCTTTTTCGTTCATCGAAATGATCACCACATCGTCACTCATGCTAATCCCCACCCGTTTCCGCACGTCGTCCTGACGCGCGATGTGAACCCCATATATTCAATCGTCTAATCCGCATCGCCGGTCCCGGCTGCGGGCTGGCTGACGGTGGACGGTAGTTTACCCGTCCCACCGCATGTTTCGCATGTGGCCACGTAATTCGTGTGGGGAACGGCACCGGTGCCTTCACAGGCTCGGCATTTCTCCGTTTTCTGGGCGCAAGCGGACGATCCGGCTTGGACAAAATCTATGCCCGTCTGCATCCCGTGCAAAAAAACCTGTAGCAGAGCCTTGTTGAACGACTGCGGGTCGCTTGGCCCGTCGTAGTGATTATCGAAAATATGCTGGGCGAGATCAGTTGCTTCGTCGTCGGTTGGTTTAGCCATATCTACCCGCCCCCAAGCTCGGTTATCGGCGCACCGCTGGCGTCGGTCACGTCCGTAAACTCCTGCGTGAACTTTCTTCAGTCCGTCTTAGTTCTGCCAGCACGAGCGCGTTCTTGTAATGCGCCTGCGCTCGGTTCGCCTGCCTGACGGCCTCGTTCATTCCCCTCAAATAGTCCTTGTAATCCTCGTCTGCCAAGGCTCGCATCTCGGCTTCGATACGAGACATCTTGTCCTTGAAAAAGTCCAGTGTCTTTGCCGCCAGGATCGACTTTTTCAATTCCGTCAGGTTGTCCGCCTTTTCTTTGGCATTAACCATTCTCTCGGCGGCGTCCTCCAGCACGCGGAATATGCTGTCAGGATCGAAGCTGTTGGGCTGGTGCAGGTTCATACGGTTTGGCTTCGTTTCAACTCGTTAATTTCGCGGTGTCTTTCGCCATGGCATGAACGACACAGCCACGTTACGTCCATTGGCTGAGTGTAGTCTTCGTGGTGGGCATGGTTGTGGTCGGTTGTCCCACAGCGTGTGCATGGTTGTTTGACAAGTTGTCCTCTACGGATGGCGTTGCCGACAATGATGTTGCATGCTCGTTTGTCACTTTTTTGGTACGTTTTCGCTCTGGCCCATTCACGCTTCCGTCCTGCTGGTGTAGAAATACGTTCGCGGTACCGGCGACGATTGCCCGCTTTTCGGTCTTCATTTAATCCGCGCGCGCGATCATAAGCGCGAATTTTATCGATGTTTTGTTCACGATGAGAACGAACTCTCTTTTTTACGCATTCTTTGCAGCAGTTTAAACGGCCGTCTGCCATTCGGTCATGCCGGTAAAAAGCATTCTGTGGTTTTTCATTGTCGCAATGGATACATGTTTTCATACTGGCACTATAGTCAAAACGGACTGATAGTGCAACCCCCTTCAAAAAGGTATCGCGTCGCCGAACTCATCGTCCGACTTCGCCACACTCTCATCCGTCAACGGCGGCTGCCCAAGCGGTGTGTCAACGGCGCGTTGTGGCGGGGTGGCGGAGAGTGTCTCGGCTGCCTGTGGTGCGATGCCGGGCGGCGGTGTAACAGGCGGCGGTGCGAATGCCTCGGCCACGCCCTGTGCCAGACCCGGCCGGACACGGATGGCAAGGGTCTGTTCGCCGAACGCTTCCACCCAAGTCGATCCGATTGTGACCTGCTTGCCGATCCAGCCGTCA
>SDBV01007979.1_pt1 | contig 14349 bp, 6 predicted proteins | sample 2277081 | NCBI WGS metagenome assembly SDBV01 (sample SAMN10402039, study PRJNA504765) | marine sediment metagenome | isolation source: marine sediment core GS10_PC15, 223 cmbsf | place: Arctic Ocean: Southern Knipovich Ridge | collected 2010
CTGCCCTTGGCCCTGCCCTTGTCCTTGACCTTGTCCTTGACCTTGTCCTTGGCCCTGCCCTTGTCCTTTGCCTTCGCCTTTACCTTCACCCTTGCCTTCGCCCTTGCCTTCACCTTTGCCTTCGCCTTTGCCTTCACCCTTGCCTTCACCCTTGCCTTCGCCTTTACCTTCGCCCTTGCCTTCACCTTTGCCTTCGCCTTTGCCTTCACCTTTGCCTTCACCCTTGCCTTCACCCTTGCCTTCACCCTTGCCTTCACCCTTGCCTTCACCCTTTCCTTCACCCTTTCCTTCACCCTTACCTTCACCCTTACCTTCACCCTTACCTTCACCCTTACCTTCACCCTTACCTTCACCCTTACCTTCACCCTTACCTTCACCCTTACCTTCACCCTTGCCTTCACCCTTACCTTCACCCTTGCCTTCACCCTTGCCTTCGCCCTTACCTTCACCTCCTCCTTCTTCGTTTTCTTTGATGTCCTTGGCGAGTTTCCCGGTTCTGTCGGCCAACTCTCCCTGTTCGCCGGAGAGGCCCTTGGGGTTGTTGCTGCCGGCGGTTCGACCCTGGAGTTCCTTTTGGGCGGCGATGATCCGGTTCAACCGTTTGAGGTACTCGCGGATACGGGCCTTTTCAGATTCGATTCGCTTGGCCCGGTTCTCGCTGAGAAGAAGTTCCAGCAGGGCGCGCAAGTCGAGGGTGAGATCGTCCTGGTTTTCGACGGCCCGGGAGAGCTGGTCCTTTCGCAGCATGACGACCAGGCTCTCGAATTGGACGTCGATCAGTTGGTCCTTGCTTTGCTGTCGGGCCTTTTGCAGTAGTGCGGCCCGGCGCGGATCGGTCGCCTCGGTCAGTTTGGCGATCCGCTGGAGCACGGCGTCGAGGTGTTCGAACTTGTCGGCGATCCGCTGTTGTTCCAGCCACAGCTTGTCGGTAGGATCGGTCTCAGCTTTTTCGGCGGCTGGGTTTTCGGCGGCTGGGTCTTCGGGGGATACGTCCGGCGCCGCGGCGGTTTGGCCCTTTTCGGCCTCATCCGGCTTGGGCTCGGCCGTCAACGCAGCGGCCGAGAAAACAACCATCAGCCAGCAGATGCCGGCTGCCGTGAGGAATCGGGTTTTGAAAGACATCATCCTTAGTCCTCCAGGAGTTCGCGGATTTTCTGTTTGTGACGCTGTTTGGTTTGCCCTTCGAGCTGCTCTTGCAGCTTGATGATCGTGCGGAGCAACTCCACGGCCTCGTTGAAGTCCTCCAGCTCGATCATCCGGTCCAGCACTCTGCGCATTTCCAGCAGCACGGCGTCTGCCTGCTGTCGGGCAAGGTCTCGCTGCCGGGGGCCGACCTTCCGGTCGGCGAGGTTCTCCTGCAGTCGTTCCAGGCGGGTTTCCAACAGGGGGAACATTTCCCGGGCGATGTGGTGCAATGGCTTGGCGATGCCTTCGTCGAGCCGGCGAATCAGCTCCTCGGTATCGATCCGGTTGTTGATCAGTTGCAGGCGGATATCGTCAAAGCCATCGGCCACGCCCTGGGTCTCGTGCGTATTCTTGCTGCTGTTGGTCAGCGCCCGCTGGACCCTCAAGGTCCGCAGACCCAGTTGTCTCTCGGGCGAGAGCTGCTCCGGTTCGTCGCCCGGTTCTGCACCCGCGGGTGTTTCCGCGGTCTTCTCGTCGGCCGTTGCGTCGCCGAAGTCTACTCGCAGCAGCAGGTCGCGGGTCTCGGTCACTTCCTGAATGATCACTTCAAACCGCTGCCGCAGCACGAGTTCGCGCGACTCGAGCATGGCCCGCAACTGATCGGGCGTGACCACGTCCAGCAGCCATCGCTCGCTGGCGCCGACGTTGGGGCCTTCTCCCAAGTCGCAAAGGTCCTTGGCCTTGACGCCTACCAGCAGCTTCTGGCCCGGGGCCAGCTTCAGGTCGGGGATCTCCAGGGCGGCGTCCTTCAAGGGATACGTGCTGGGGTGTGCGGCCGGTGCGCCCAGCGAATGCCTGGCCGGGTCCTGCTGGTCGGCCGCATACTCGAACCAGATCTCGTCGATGCCGTAATCGTCGGTGATCTGTCCCGCTACGGGCAGCCGCGCCTGCGGAGTAATCGCGGTGCCGATCCCCTCGAGTCGCGCGGTCAACTGCGGCGGAAAGTCGGCCACCGCCACCAGCGTCAGTCGCACGGGTTCCCGGCCCGTGATCCCATCGGTATCCGAGAGCGTAAACAAGAGGTTGGTGTCCTCGTCCAGCGATTTCAGCGTATAGCTGAAGCTGCGTCGGTTTCCGGTCAGATCGTCGCGAGTAAGCTCCGTCGACTGAAGGGACCGTTCGGCGGCCGTGCCGTCGACCTGCACGGCGACCAGATCCTTGTTGGCCTCGGCGTGCACGGTGACCTCGGTTCCTCGGGGAATCTGCACCACGCCCGTGGCCGGCACGGGCAAGGGTCGCTCGGCGAGCGCCGTGTACTCGGGATACTTGCAGTGGAGGTTCATCCGGACCACGGTGGGGCTGTCGACCACCTCGATGCGCAGATCGGGCACGCGTACGTCACGGCCCATCTTGACCTCGCCCACCAGGTCGAAGCGGATCGGCTCCAGGATGCTCTGGAAAGTGTAGGAGTATTCCTGGAACCGCTCCTTGGCCGGGTCGGCCGTGCCCAGGCGGATCATCGGTTTGCGGTCGCGGCGGCCGCCCTTGACGCGGTAGCGAACCTTTACGGTCTGCGGAACCACGGGCCAGGTGGTATCGGCCTTGGCGATGACTTCGAGGTCTGCGCCGCGGGCGACCTTTTCCGCGCCGCCATCGAATCCGTCCACGATCAGTCGGGCGCTGCGGGGCCAGGGTTCGCTGTCGAAGGCCAGGTTCCGCCATGCCCAGGTCTTCATTGCGCCGGGAAGCAGATATCCGAAAGCGACAATGCTCACGGCGAGCAGGACCGAAGCCATCATGGCCCGTTGCAGCGGCAGCGCGTTGAACACGCCGCGTAGCCGGACGTTCCCGATCCGGTCGGCGGCCTGGCGGCATGTCCGCGCCAGCATCTGAGGGTTGCACTCGGCCGCCCGGTCTGCCGTGGGCACACTGGCTGCCGTGGGCACACTGGCTGCCGTGGGCACACTGGCTGCCGTGGGCACACTGGCGGTCAGCATCACTGCCGTCAAGAGGCTGTCGTCCAGGTGCGGGAAGCGACGTTCCAGCAACATGGCCATGCTGCTGTTGCTCAGTCGCGTGAAGAGGCGGCGGAGCACGAGTTGCACCAGCACTCCGGACAGCACCAGGGCCACGGCTGCCAGCATCAAGCCCCGGAACCAAGGCGGCGGCTCGAAGAACCAGTCGATTGCCAGGCTGGCCCAAAACGCGACCCCCAGCCAGGTTGCGGCCGTTGCCATCCCCTCCAGCAGCACGTAGACCCGAATCCACCCCCGCAGCGATCCCAGCATGGAGCGTACGGCCGGAGCGAGTTTCAGTTCCGTTCTAAGCTGCGTGGTCGCCATCGGTTACTCACTGAACAACGGCCGGTGGCCGACGGCCACCGGGACCTTCCGGCGGGCGTTGCCTGCCGGCTTTTGATCTTGATCTTCCATTAGCTGTTTTACTATGCAAGCCTTGCCAATCGTCGGATCAGCCACTCGAAGCACAATAAACCGCAGAGGGCCGCCATCATCCACATCAACCAGGTCTGCTCCCACAGGGGATCCGGCGCGGCGGTGAAAACAACCGTATGCGTGCGGTCCTTTAGTTGTTGGACCAGGGGGACAGTGCCGCCGGCAGCGGGGGACGCTGTGCCACCGGAAGCGGGGGACGCTGTGCCGGTTGTGGCCGTGGCCTTGGCCAATTCGTCGTAATACTGCCCGCCGGTGCCCTTGGCGATCCGGCTCAACAGGGCATCGTTGCGTTGCGGGTTCTCGCGTTCCAGGTCGGGTACGTTGACGTGGATGCGTCGTGTAAGGTGTTCGTCCTCGCTTTCGGGAATCGCCAGGTCGAGTTGATAAGGACCCTCTTCGAGCACCGGAAACCGCCCGGCGTAGGTCCCCAGACGGCTGGGATCGGGCTCCATGGTGACCGTCTGCACGGTCCTGTCCGGGTGGATCACTTGCAGCGGCACGCTGGAGGATTCCAGGGGATCCAACCGGGAGTTGGTCAGTTGGGTCCGGACCTCCACGGTGTTGCCCACCAGGTATCGCTCCCGACCGACCAGCAACACGCCTCGGCTCGACTGCCGCAGCAGCCGGCCCTGGGAGACGTGGCGGATCAGCTTGGTATAGAACCGCTCGAAGTAGGTCGGGTCCAGCCGCCGCAGCCGCCACATTTCGCCGCTGCCGACGTAGAAGACGCGCCCGGAGCCGTAGAACTGCCCGGCCAGGAAGACCGGCAATTGACCGCTGGAACCGGTTCTGGGATCGGAAAATCGGGCCAGCACCGTGGCGCCCGGCTTTGGTCCTCTCACCGAACAATAGCTGTAGACGCCCGGAAATCCGGCCCAGGCCTGCCGTCCGGCCGTGGCCGTGTCGTCCAACCAGAGGAACTCGGCCTCGAAGCCCTCGCGTGTGAACTCCAGCGGCCAAGGCTCCTTGGCGGTATAATTGTCGTGCAACACCGAAAAACGGTGGAACTCGACCGGGTACAACTTCCTGATGGCGGCCATGTCCTTGTCTTCTACCCAACCGCCCACGGTCCTGCCTCCGAAGACGGGCCCTGCCACCACGATCAGCCCGCCGCCACGCTCGGCAACCCAGTTCTCCAGCAGATCGACCTGCTGCACGCTCAGCGCCTGCCAGTCGGGGTCGAACGCCACCACGCAATCGTAGACCGCCATTTCCGCGGCGGTCACCGGGAAATCGTCGAGCACCTCGTCGGCCTCCTGGGAGATACCGGCCCTGGCGGTCTGCAGCAGGACGTCCAGGATGGTTGAGCGGTCGCGATAGAGCAAGGTCCGCAGGAAGCGGTACTCTCGCGTCGGGCCGCCGGCTATGATCAGCACGCGATTCTTGTGGTCGACGATCTCGATCTCCACTTCGCGCTGGTTGTCCAACGGGTTGCGATCACCTTGGGGGTTCTCGATACGGAAGCAGAGCGTCTGCCGGCCCGTTTCCTGGGGAGTCAGCTCGAACTTCACCGGCACCACTTCGCCGTCTCCGCCGAGGGTCACCTGGTGCCGGGCCTCGATCCGTCCGCCACTGGGCTCCGAGGGGCCCTTGCCATCGCCGGACTCGCGCGAGAGCAACTGGACATCGACCACCCGGCCGGCCATTCCCTGGGCCTGGATGTAGCCGGTCACCACGTAGTCGTCTCCTGGATAGGCCCGGGCTGGGGCCGCGAAGTCGCTGACTCGTACGTTTGTCGGCTTGCGGTCGGAGCCGACGCCCACGGTGAAGACGGGTATCTTGTTCTTTCGGGCAAGCTCGATGGCAGCCTCCGGGGCAATGCCGGCGTTCTGGCCCCCGTCGGTAAACACGATGATCCCCGACAGCGGCGAGCCGCTCTCCTGGTTGATCAATTGACTCAGCGCCGTACCCAGTTGGGTGTCGGCACCGCCGGGGGTGAGGAACTTGACCCAATCCACCGGGCCAGGAGTTGTGGCCGGTCTCCCGACCGAGCCACCTGGCCTTCGTGTGGGGTCGGCAGCCCCGCGCACAACGCCGGAGGGAAGCTTATCGAGTACCTCCCGAGTGCGGTCCAGACTCTCGTTGAATCGATACACCACGACGTCGTGGGTCTTTCGGAGCTCTGCGAGAAGATCGGTTTCTCTCAGCGCGGCCGCCACTTGCTCCACGCGGCTGCCGGCGCCCGCGGCCGCCGGTGTGCCCACGGCAGACTGTGTGCCCACGGCAGACTGTGTGCCCACGGCCGACTGTGTGCCCACGGCCGACTGTGGCTCCGCATCGGTCAGGTCCATGCTCAGGCTGGTGTCGACCAGCAGCAGCACCCGGGAGTTGCGCACCATCTCGTGCTCCGTACGCCACTGGGGCTGCAAGTAAAGGATCAGCAGTCCCAAAAAGGTCGCCGTCCGCAACGCCACCAGAAACCAGGCCAACAGCGGGTGCAACTCGACCGCGTCGCGGCGGTACATGGTCCAGACGAACAGACCGACGGCCACGAAGATGGCGACCGGCACAACGTAGTCGGTGTTGGATTGGATCCGGCCAAACTCGAAAGTGGTGTAGGTGGCCGTTTGGGCAAGGATCGGCAGGGAGGTGAAGGTCATCGCACACCTCCTTTGACCGGCTTGCCGCCGTGACCGCTGGGCGGTGCCGCCGGCAGCGAGGGACGCTGTGCCGCCGGCAGCGAGGGACGCTGTGCCGCCGGCAGCGGGGGACGCTGATGGTAACTGGCCGACCAGGCCAGGATCTGTTCGCCGATCAACATCACGATCAACAGGTACAGCAACCACTCGCTGATGTTCTGTCCGGCCAGCTCGCTCATGGTGTACTGGAACGCGGCGGCCTGTTCGTACTGGTAGTCGACGCCCTCCAGCCGCGCGGCCAACTGGGCCCCGGAGAAGGCCTCGAGGTTGCCCTCTTCCGCGTCGACGTTCAGCGCATAGCTGCGGACTTCGGCGGATCCGTCCTTCCGCTTCAGCTCGGCCTGATAGATGCCGCTGACGTCGGTCTGTACCAACGTGGCCGACAACGTACCCTTCTTGGTGAGGATCGCGTCGGTGGTGATCCTCGCCCCCGCCCATTCGGCGGGGCGGCTTCGCGTCCCACCGGTGGGAAGGCCGCCGGGCGTGACGAAGCTGACTTGTTTGGTGTACTCCTCGCCGGGCAATTCCAACTCCAGCTTCGAGCCCACCAGGCGCGAAACACCGCTCGCCTTGCGCTGCGAAAGGAAAGCCTGCATATCCTGCATGGCCACCACGAAGCTGGGGTTACGAGCCCAGTTGTTCCAGACCGGGGCCGCTGTGGTCAACACGGCCACCACCCGACCTTCGCCAAACCGGCACTCCACCGCCAGCGGTTCGCCGTTGCGCAGCCGGGCGATGACCCGGGTGGTGGAATCGGGCTGGGGCCGCCAGTCGTCGGGAACGGGAAGGTACCGCTCCACATTCACCATGGATATGAAACTATTGCGCTCGCCCGACAGGATGCGGAAGATCGGATGTGTCCCGACCTGCAAATCGGGCGCCCTGTCCACGCGACTGATCGGCAGGATCCTGGGCTCCGCTTCCAGAAGCGGCACGGGAAAGAAACCCTCGCCCTGACGATAGAAGTTATCGTTGATGAATCTGCTGTTGGCGCTGCAACGTTCGCCCAGAAAGACGGCCACGCCGCCGCCGGCCCGGAGATACGCCTCCAATGCGTCGATGGCCAACTTGTCCAGGTGTTCCACGTCCATCAGAGTGATCGCCCGGAACTCGTCCAGCGGCTTTTGGCTCAGGTAGCGGGGAGTTTCGATCTGGGGGCGGATCCCCGTACGCACCGGTCCACCGGGAGACAACGCCGCGCCCAGGTATCGGGCGTCGCGGGCGTCGGTGCCGCCGGCAGCGGGGGACGCTGTGCCGCCGGCAGCGGGGGACGCTGTGCCGCCGATCAGCAGCACCGGAATGTCGGCCGGCAGGTCGATCACATGGTAGCGGGAGTTGTCGACCTCCACACCGTCGGGCCTCAGCCGGGCGGTCATCAGGTGTTTGCCGGCCGTGGGAAAGTGGACCAGAAATCGCTCCTGGACCGTCTGGCCCGGCGGAATCTCGGCGATGGTCACGGCGGGGCTCGAGCGACCCTCTTCCTCCGTCGCGCCCGAGGCCTCGCTCTCCTCCAAAAACACCGTGACTTCCCTGGCGGCGGTCAGCCCGAAGTTCCGCACCGAGACTTCCATGAAGAAGGGCACGCCCGCCGCCCGGTTACCCCCCACTGCCGTCAGCGAGGTGATGGCCAGGTTCTTCCGTGTGCGATCCACGCAGTTGATCAAGTGAATCTCGGCTTCCGCCTCGCTGAACCGCATCAACTGTTTCTTCAGATCGGCCGGATCCTTCCATTGCCGGGCGCGGAAATCGGAAATCAGGTACACGATCTGCCGCTCGCTGCCGGAGTCGCCGAGCAACTGGCCGATCGCTGTCAGGGCTTCCGTCGGTCCGGCGGAAGTCTGCGAAACCGGCATCTCATCCAGCGTTTCGCTGAGCCGGCTGACCAACTCGGCGTTGACCGGCTCTTCCCAAAGGTCGGGCTGCGTGCCGCGCTGGAGTTGCGCCACCCGTGAGAAACGCAACAGGGTGAAGGTCTGCGGCCTGATCTGGCGGGCGGCCTCGGCACCGATCCGCTCCACGACCACTACGGCCTCGTCCAGTGCGCTGGTGTCGGCCCAACGGTCCGACATCGAGAAGCTGTCGTCCAGCAGCACGATGTGATGGGTGGTCGTACTCCCGAACCACTCGCCGAGCTTGTTGCGCAGCAGCGGCTGGGCCACGATCAACACAATCGTGGCGATGGCCAGCATCCGCAGCAGCAGCAACAGAAGCTGTTTCAAGACGATCCAGGTCCGGTTCTTCTTCTGGCTGGCCAGCAGAAACTCCATCGCCGCCCACTCCACGCGCCGATGGCGGAGCATGTTGATCAGGTGGATCAACACCGGGACCCCGACAATCAGCATTCCCCAGAGCAGCGGCGAGTAGACGAAGCCGGGCATGGGCGGTTGGCAACTCTTTCGTTTCGGTTCTAATATGTCGGCCAGCGCGCCCGCGCCAGACTGCGCGGACGCCCAGACCGATCCTCAATTGCGGTGGTGCTTTCCCAGTCGGTTACACAAATAGGCGGCCAGGGCGGCGTCCAACGGTTGGCTGGTCCGTAGCAAGGCGTAATCGACGCCGTGCCGCACACAGCCCCGGCGGACTTCCTCCAGGTAGGTCCCCAACGCAGCCAGGTATCCCTCGCGCAACGCCCGGGGGTTGCAGCGCACAAGCTCGGGCAGTTCCAGCCCCTCGAACCGGGTGGGGCCGGTGAAGGGGAAATCCAGCTCGTCGTCGTCCATTACGTGGAACACCATCACGTCGTGGCCGCGGCTTCGCAGCAGCTTCAGGCCCTTGAAAAGACCCTCCCGCTCAACCAGCAGGTCGGAGACCAGCACCATCAACCCGCGGCGGGGGTAGTTTTCGGTTACGTTGCGGAGGATCTGGTACATGTCGGTCTTGTTCCACGGCTTGCTCACGTCCAGGGCGGTGATGATCGAATTCAGATGGTTGCGCTTGGTCCGCAGCGGGACGGTCTGACGCACCGAGTCGTCAAATGCCACGCAACCCACGGAGTCCTGCTGCCGCAGAAGCAGGTAGGCCAGGCTGACCGCGATCGTGCAGCCGTACTCGTATTTGCTCATTGCTCCGTTGCCGTAACGCATGCTGCCCGAAACGTCGCACAGCAGCGTGCAGCGGAGGTTGGTATCTTCCTCGAATTGCTTGACGTAGTAGCGGTCCTGCTTGGCCCAGACCTTCCAGTCGACGTACCGCGGGTCGTCTCCCCAGGTGTACTCGCGGTGCTGGAGGAATTCCACCGAGTGGCCGAAATACGGGCTGCGGTGCATGCCCGAGAGAAAGCCCTCGACCACGTGGCGGGCGCGGAGGTCCAGCCGCGAGATTCGCTTGATCGCTTCGGGGTGCAGGAATCGCTTTTGGTCGGGCATGGCTGTGGCGGGGGGAATTATGAATTATGAATTATGAATTATGAATTATGAATTATGAATTATGAATTATGAATTATGAATTATGAATTATGAATTATGAATTATGAATTATGAATTATGAATGGTAGCGCGCGGCTGCTTTCTTGACCATTCATCACTCATCATTCATCATTCATCATTCACCCCGTCAGTCTCCTAGGATGCAAAGATCTTCTGAAATCGGGTATCGCTGGTCAGTTCGTCTTCCTTGGTGGGGGTGATTGAAAGGATCTTCTCGATCAGGGCGTCCGGTGTGACGCCTTCGCTCTCGGCCGTGAAGCTGAGCACCAACCGGTGACGCAGCACGGGCGTGGCCAGCGACTGGATGTCCTCGCACGTCACGTGGGTACGGCCCTGCAACAGGGCCCGGGCCTTGGCCCCCAGGATCAAAAACTGGACCGCCCGGGGACCGGCTCCCCAGCCCACCTGTTCCTCCACGAAGTCGGGCACTCCCGGCTCTCGAACCCGGGTCTGCCGCACCAGCGCAAGCACGTATCGGATGATGTGGTCGGAGACGGGCACCTCGCGAACGATCCGCTGCAACTCGATGATTTCATCGCCGCTGAGCACCGGCTCGACCGAGTCGACCAGCGTGGTCGTGGTGCGTCGGGCAACCTCGAACTCCTCCTGGAAGTTGGGGTACTCCACAAACACCTTGAACATGAAGCGGTCCTGCTGGGCCTCGGGCAGCGGATAGGTGCCTTCCTGTTCGATGGGGTTTTGCGTGGCCAGCACGAAGAACGGCTCGGGCAGCTCGTGCCGAACGCGGCCCACGGTGGCCTGACGCTCCTGCATCGCTTCCAACAGGGCCGCCTGCGTCTTCGGCGGAGTGCGGTTGATCTCGTCGGCCAGGATCACGTTGGCAAACAGCGGCCCTTCCAGAAAGCGGAAGTCCCGGGTGCCCGTGGAGCGGTTCTCCTCGATTACGTCCGTACCGGTGATGTCTGCGGGCATCAGGTCGGGGGTGAACTGAATCCGGCTGAAAGAGAGATTCAGCGTGCGGCTTAGCGTGCTGATCATCAGTGTCTTGGCCAGCCCCGGCACGCCCTCCAGCAGGCAGTGCCCCCGGCTAAAAAGGCATATTAGCAACTCCTCGATCACGTGTGTCTGGCCCACGATGACCTGGGCAAGTTGATCCTTGATCTTCTCCTGTGCGCTGCGGAGTCTCTCGATGGCTGCAGAGTCTTCGGTGGTAAGGCCTTCTTGTGTCATGCTGGGTTCCTTGGCGGCTGCGGAAGGGGGGAATTATGAATGATGAATTATGAATTATGAACGGCAGCGCACGGCTGCTTTTCTTGATCATTCATAATTCATCATTCATAATTCATCGTTGGTATATGGGTAGGGTTCCGTTTTCCAGTTGCAGGATGGTGAGGTTCATCGCCGTAGTGTAAACCGGCCCGATGTATCCCTGGCTCCAGGACCCGTCGGGTGATGCCTCGGAAACGATCCTGGCGCAAATCTTGTCGCGGTACTCTTCCCAGGTCTTTCCGCCCTCGCGGTACATAACCTGAGCGTAATAGTAGTGGGCGTAGTGCCAGTGTCCGAATCCCCGGTTTGACAGGTTATCCAGCTTCCCCTTGCAAAAGTTCAGTTGCTTGGGGACATATTCGCTGTCGTACTCCCCGGCGTTGTACAGGCAGGCGATGGCCGCGGCCGTAATCGCGGGTCGGCCCCCTCCGCCCCGGGAGTTGTATTGCACTCCGCCGTCGGCCGTGGTGCAATTGTGGATGTACTTGATCGCCTTATCGATAACTTCCGCGGGAACGGGGATTCCGGCGTTGCGGCATCCACGCAGACCCTGCACCTGGGTGATCGTGGTCGAGCCCTCGTCGAAATTGGGTTGGTCTTCGGCGCTGACGTATCCCCAGCCGCCGGAGGTAGCCTGGGCCCGGCCCGAAAAGACCGCCGCCCGGGTAAGAACGTCGATTAGCTCCTGGCGCCGGTCGGCGTCTTCTTCCTCACCCAGCACCTGGGAGAGGAAGAGCATAGAAAACCCGTGGCCGTAAGTGTACCGGTCGTCGCGCGTGGGGTCGCCGATCAGGCCGTTTTGACGGCTGCGGCTTACCAGGTAGTCCACGGTCCGCCGGACGTTCTCCGCGTACTTGCCTTGAGTGGTGGTCGACCCTTCACACAGCAGGGCCACGCCCGACAAGGCGGTCATGGCCGTGGGATACCGGTTGCCGTTGGCCGTCCAGTGTCCCAGCTTGGTTTGGCGAGCAGCCAGCCACTCCAGCCCCCGGGCGGTGGCCCGGGTGACAGCGGGGTCCTTGGCAGCCGCCTCCCGGTCTGCCGTGGGCACACCGGCCGCCACCAACAGCCCAACGGCCGGCAAGACGATCCGTCGAATACATCGGGCTCTGGTCATCGCGGCCTCCATGGCTTGTCTGCTCGTTTCGTTTTCAACGACCTGAGAGAGCTGGAACCGGTGTGCCACGGCCGTGTCGGCCGTGCCCGGTAGCAGCAGAAAACCTGCACGGCCGACACGGCCGTGGCACACGTCAGTAGCGATTTGAGTCGCGTTTCTAAGTCTATGTCTGCTCGGTGTTCGTATTCGTCGGTCCGGTTCACGGCGGCGGTTGGTTCGGCGGTCTGGCGGGCGCCGGCTGGGGCGTTGACTCGGGGGGATTCGACGCCGCGTTGCCGATGGCCCTGCCCATCGCCTTCAGCAGGCCCCGGACCACCTGGGGCAACTCCGACGTCAGGCCGCCGGCCTTGTCCTCCGGCTGCGAAGGCGGAGGGACCGGTTGGTCCGTGAAGGTCAACGTTACCTTCTGCTTGGGCAGATGCAACTCGACCGTATTCGTCTTCGGATCGCCAATCAATCTGAACGTGTTGCTCGTATATGGAAAGCCGCCTTCATAGACGGTCCGCCCAGTCCGCTTGTCGATGCACAAGATCGACACCTGATGTCGAGTCGTGCCCGTTTTCGTCCGATCGTAGACGCTGCAGGCGAACGTGATCACGGGCAGGCGTCCGGGCTGGTTCAACAAGAGGTGCTGGTCCTTGATCGGCACGGGTTCCGGCCACAACAACTTGCCGTCCAGATCGAAGGCATAGATTCGCCCGTTGCCAATCGGCTTGGACATGTTGCCAGGCAGGACCTGGATCACGCGGTTCTGCACGGGCCGGGTCCGCGTGCCCGCGGTCACCAGCATGTACTGGTCGCCGCAGCGGAGTACGGAAAAGGAAGTCACGGCCTTCTCCAGCTCCAGCCGCACGTCGGCGATAGTGCGACCGTCGGGCAGGCCGACCAGCACGAAGTGTCCGCCGGGCTCCAGCACTCCGATCGCCTCCCGGCCGACCATCACGGCCTGCGTCCCCATCGCGAACTTCCGCGGGGGCCAGAGCTGTCGCTGTTCCCACGGGTCGAACAGTTCCAGGATCCCTTCGCCCTTCTTGGTGTTCCAAATCAGGAGCTGTCGGCCGAAGGTCGCGATGCAAACCGGGCCCAAAGAGGACGGCGTGGTGCGGATGGTGCCGACGGAAGGAACCTGACTCACTCCCGTGAATCGCGGTACTTGGCGCTTGCCCAGCAGTTTCCCGTCCAGCGCTCGAAAAACGGTGGCCTGGGTCTGGTTCTCGGCAACCGCGAAGAGGAAGCGGTCGTCGCCGAACAGCGTGCTTCCCGTTGCCACGCCGTGTCGAATCCAGAGAACTTCCCCGGTCAGCGGATCGGTGGCGACCAGGTCGCGATAGCGGAGGAAACAGGCGTAGGCCGCAGTCACCGGTCCCAGCCCACTGTTCTTGGCAGTGGGGTATCCGCCGAACACAAACTGTTGCATCCCCCACGGCCCACCGAATGGCTGGATGGCTCCCATCTGGATGGCGGCCATCTGCTGGAAGTTCCTGGTCAAATCCAAGGTTGGATCGGCAAGATCCTGGCTCCAGAGCACCTTCGGCTGACCCGTGCTGGAAATCTCCAGCGTGTCGATGGCCATGATCTTGTAGCCCAGCGACAACAGCATGAAGTGGCCGCAAACCCGGGCGTGTGTCAGGCTGCGATTCAGCGGAAAGCCGCGCTGCACGCCGGCCTGACCCAGCGAGAGTTGCCACGGTTTCTTACCCAACGGGCCACGGCTGACGATCAGAAGCTGCCTCTGGTCGAACTGAATCGCCGTCTCGGAAAAGAACGGGCCAATACTGCCGCGGTAGGGTACCGGGAGTTGCCGGTAGGAGGTCGTGCGTGAGGAGGTGGCAGTCGCTTTGCGGATCACTTTGCCCACCGGCCACCGGCTGTGGCTACGGAGGACCTGCTGAACGGGTCCGTCTGCCGGCAGGGCCTCGAACAGTTCTTTGCCGGTCATACCACTGAAACAGTCTACCTCGGCGAACTCCCGGCCCAGCCGGCGGTAGCACCAGGCCGCGGCGTCGGGGCGTTTGGCCTGTCGAAACAGTTCGCCCAACTCCGCCAGGGCCGGCCCCGCAACCGACGGATCGGATGACCGCTGCTGTTGCCAAAGGGCCAGCTCGGCCTCCAGCCACCGGCCGGAGTCTCTCAGCCGCCGGATCAACTCGCGCCGGGCCTTCCCGGCGGTGGGGTGATCGGCGAAATAGTCCAGGAACCGCCGCAAAGACGCAGTGCCGCCGGCAGCGAGGGACGCAGTGCCGCCGGCAGCGAGGGACGCTGTGCCGCCGGCAGCGAGGGACGCTGTGCCGCCGGCAGCGAGGGACGCTGTGCCGCCGGCAGCGAGGGACGCTGTGCCGCCGGCAGCGAGGGACGCTGTG
>SDBV01007980.1_pt1 | contig 14345 bp, 8 predicted proteins | sample 2277081 | NCBI WGS metagenome assembly SDBV01 (sample SAMN10402039, study PRJNA504765) | marine sediment metagenome | isolation source: marine sediment core GS10_PC15, 223 cmbsf | place: Arctic Ocean: Southern Knipovich Ridge | collected 2010
TTGATTTAAAAAAAATTAGAGCAATATTATTTTTTGGAATACTATTTAATACATGTTCTTGAGCATTTGATATATTTGCATCAGCTTTATTATCCGGTCATTGTATTACAGCACGAGTTATAAAACAACTTTTTCATTGTGGTAATTTATCAGTAACTGTTTCAGGAGCATTTAGTTAATCTCCAAAATCTCCTAAAGACATTTGAATGTTTAAATTATTTATATATCTTACAGCAACTCTTTTTATAGCTAATGGTTTTACAATTTCTTTATAAAAATCCCATAATCTTTTAGCTTCCTTTTTTAGTTCATCCCAGCTTTTATAAGGTTTTAACCTGCTAAATGTGAAACCATCTAATCTGGCTTGTAATATTTGTTTTTTATCTTCTGAAATAAAGCGGAAGCCATTTATTTTTTTTATAGGTGATTTTTCTTGATTCTTTTCATCTATTCCAAAAATAACCTGGGATATTTGTTGTTTTTGTTTTTCAGGATATTTGGTTTTAATCTTATCATATATAGATAGAATTTTCTCAACTTCAAAAGAAGAATCTAATTTTACGCGAATATCAATAAGGGCTTCAATTATTGGTGCATTTTTTAATATTGGATATTCTGTCACCTTTAACCTCTTTTTAATAAAGACATTCAATTTTAATATAGAGAAATTTAATATCTATTTCAATCTATTTTTAAATAAACTTAGTTTAGTATTTACAGTTAATGATTTCTTTTATAAAAAATTTGATTCGGATTACAATTTCTCTTATCATTATATAAGGCGTCAACCAAAGGTTGGAACTGCCATTTTTCACAATTTATAAGGAGAACTAATGAACAAAACAGTAATTATTGTGGCAGCTTTTATTTTTTTAATACTTTCACAAATTTTTAGTACAGGAACTAAAGAAGTAGAAACAGATGACCCTGAAATAGATACTCAGGATCTTCCGCAAACTTCTGAAGTTACAGATTCCAGGCCTTTTGGATATAATCCTGATTTACTATATGATCCTGATTATCAGGTGGATGTTAATGTGAATGAAATTAGTGGTTATAAAGTTATAGTTGAAGAAAGCGGAAACCCGTTTGCTATGTTTTTTGACAAAGAAAATGAGAATTGGAATATCGCTACCTACAATTATGAGCGGCAATTCTGGTTTTGGAAGTTTGATCATTTTGAATCTGATATAATTGATCTGGAAAAATTGTATCTGGAAATAGACTTAACAAAAACCAATTTAAATCGAACGAAGCCGGATATTCTTAGTTTCCTAGGATATTTAACTCAGGAAGATCATCTTTATGATTATTCTGCAGATGAAGAGTTTGGTTTATTTATTAATTACTTAAATGAGTATTCAGTTTCTGAATCGCAGCAGGAGTATTATTTATTTGCTGCTAATAATCCTGCAAAAAGAGGAGCGGTTTTGCCTCAGGTGTTCGGCCGATTTTATGAGGAGTCTGAAGTTGGGATTCAGTTTCTTAATTTAACTGCAAATTATTCAAAATTCCCGGAATTAGCTCGAGAATTCACCAGCGCAGGGGGGATGGAGTTATTTTTTCAATTACATGATTTTAAAGCGATAACTTCCTTTAAAGGTGCAACATATACTTTTCGGGAAAATATTAATGATAACAAGCCTATTCCCTTAATCATAGTTGAAATTTATCCTTTAGATGGAATATATTCGGGAACTTTAGAAGTTCAGGAATTTAGTGAAAAAGTCGAACTTTATCATGAGCAAAAGTTTCGCAGTGAGTTTGATGTTTCTGTAGTACAGTTAACTATTGATTATGACCGATTTGTAGGAGAGCCTGGTGTTCCTTATCAAGGGACTCAGTTTAAAATGGATGCTTTGTTTGATGAATACATTCATTCCCGGTATGGAGAAGACAAGCTTTATATGTATTATTTTACTGATAAAGAGGAATATAAAAAAATTGATGATTCGCCTTCCCATCCAAGAATTTTTGGAGCTTATTTAACTGACTGGGATGAAAATAAGATTACTTATTTTCATGAGTTGGGCCATGTTTTAAGTCTGCGGCATCATTTTCCAGGCCGTGAATATGCATATACAGCAGAAGCTCATATATCTGTACCCTGTATTATGAATTATGATAACTCTTTGAGATCTGAGGAGTTTTGTCCATTATGTTCATATTCTTTAGGAATTTCTCCTTTGGTAGCTGATTTTTAAAGGCTATTTAAATAAATATTAATGTATTGTGTCCTTATGAGGACACAATACATGTTCACCTGTTACTGCTTATTCCGCCCAGGCAGGCATTGCATTAATGTAAGACTTAGCACGCTTTAAGTAGTCAACATCTTTTTGTTCCGGTGTTATCTGCATAAGCCAGCCAGCAATTCCTTGTGTTACTTTTTCGCGTGGTTTTAATTTACCGGTTTCATCGCTGCAGTATTGGCAGTATGAGGACTTTGTTGTTTCTTCCAGCGGCAAACCGCATGAGTGACAGAAATTTTTCATAATTTTATTCTCCTATATATATTTTTGGTAATAGTATACATATCAGTTGTGACAATCCTATGTCATGTTTGAAATAAGTCAAATTTCTGTAGAAAAAACAATTGGGAAGCAAAAATGAAGAAAAACATTGAAAAAAACAGTATTTAGGTCATTAAAAAGTAGATATATAGTGAAATGTTCATTAAATACTGGTAAATAACTTGAAATTATATCACATTAAGGATAGGTTTAGTAGCTAAAATAATATGGGAGATTTGTAAAATTAAACAGAATTGTGTTAGGATGTTTATATGAAACAGGTTCATACAACTATGAGCACTGGCCTAAAAGGCCTCGATAAAATACTAAATGATGTACTGCCCGGAGATAATATCGTATGGCAGGTAGATTCTATTAAAGATTATGTACCTTTTATAGAACCATTTTGTTTACAGGCTAATAAAGACAACAGAAAACTCATATATTTCCGGTTTGCAGATCATGAACCTCTAATTCCGGAACATATTAAAATTGATACATATGTACTCCATCCGGAAGAAGGTTTTGAAAAATTTATTTATGAAATATTTGATGTTATTGAAGAGAAAGGTGAGGGTGCCTGTTATGTATTTGACTGCTTATCAGAATTAACAGTAGATTGGTACAGTGACAGAATGCTCAGTAATTTTTTTATGCTCACCTGTCCGTATTTGTATGATTATGATACTGCTACCTATTTTGCTTTATTAAGAAACCACCATATGCCTGTTGCATACAGCACTATTCATAATACTGCTCAGGTAGTAATTGATACTTACTGCAATAAAGAGCAGATTTATATTCATCCGCTTAAGGTTTATAAAAGACATACTCCAACTATGTATATGCTTCATATATGGAAGGAAGAGGAATTTATACCAGTTAGGAAAAGTTCGATTACATCAGAAATACTTACTTCTGTTCCTCAGCCTTGGCTAGACTTTACTATTCAGCCGCATGATGTATGGACCAGGACTTTTATTCAGGCAGAGCAGATAATAAATAAGCCTGATTCTGAAGATCCGGATAAGCTTGATGTTCTTTTTAACAGGCTTTTAAGAATGGCAATAACAGGAGAATCAAGGCTCTTAGAGCTTGCAAAAAAATATTTTGATTTACCTGGCCTTGTTAAAATTGGAAAAAGAATTATAGGCACAGGAATGATAGGCGGAAAATCAGTTGGCATGCTTTTGTCCAGGGCTATTTTGACAAAAACGGATAAACACTGGAAAGATGCTTTAGAAGTACATGACTCATTTTTTATTGGTTCAGATGCTTATTATACTTATATGATACAGAACGACTGTTGGTGGACAAGGCGTCAATTAAAAAAAAGCGGTAATTATCTAAACGGTTCGGAAGATTTGAAACAGAAAATGCTTAAAGGCAAATTCTCCGAAGAAGTAAAAAAGCAGTTTATAGAGATGCTTGATTATTTTGGACAATCTCCAATTATTGTACGCTCTAGCAGCCTTTTAGAAGATGCATATGGGAATTCATTTTCCGGTAAGTATGATAGTGTATTTTGTGCTAATCAGGGTACGCCTCAGGAACGTCTGGAAAATTTTATGAACGCAGTTCGGAAAGTGTATGCAAGTGCTATGAAAAAAGAGGCATTGGCATATAGAGCACATTGGGGATTATTGCAGCAGGATGAGCAGATGGCGCTTTTAGTTCAGAGAGTATCCGGTAGCAATTATAATAATTATTTTTTTCCACAGACCGCAGGAGTAGGGTTTTCTTTTAATCCTTATGTATGGAATAATGATATTGAGCCGGAAGCAGGGCTTATCCGGTTAGTATTCGGACTTGGTACAAGAGCTGTAGATAGAACGGATGATGATTATACAAGGATAGTAGCATTAAATGCTCCGGAAAAAAGGCCGGAATCAAATCTTAATGAAGTGCTAAAATATACTCAGCGGAAAGTAGATTTTTTAAATTTAAAGCAGAATAAAATGATTTCCGGTTATTTTGAGGATATTGCAAAATCAATATCAGATTTTCAAATGGAAATATTTGCAACCCGGGATGAAGAGCTGGAAAAAAGAGCAAAAGAACAGAATATTAAAAATGTGTTTCCATATGTATTAACTTTTGAAAAACTCTTATCAGAAACAAAATTTGTTAGTGATATGAAAAAAATCCTTAAGACTTTACAGAAAGCATATGATTATCCTATAGATATTGAATTTACTTTGAACTTTTTAAATGAAACAGATTACAAAATAAATATTCTCCAATGCAGGCCTTTTCAGATTAAAGGTGAATTACGTGCTGTGAAACAGCCTATTAATATAGATAAAGAGAAAATAATATTAAAAACAAAAGGGCCTATAATAGGAAACAGTATTTCAACTATAATTGACTGGTTAATATATATAGTCCCGACTGAATATAGTAAACTGAGTATGAGTGAAAGATATTCTGTTGCAAGACTAATAGGAGAACTCACACACTTAAAAACGGATGTGCAGGACAAAGATAAATGCATTGCCTTAGTAGGCCCTGGAAGATGGGGTACAACGAATCCATCTCTTGGAGTCCCTGTATCTTTTACAGAGATAAATACAGTATCTATTATCTGCGAAATTGCAGAAATGCATGAAGGCCTTATACCGGATGTATCTCTTGGTACACATTTTTTTAATGACATAGTAGAAATGGACATGCTTTATCTTGCATTATATCCGGAACGAGAGGATTATATTTATAATAGAAAGTTCTTTTTAGAACATGAAAATAGAATAAATGAAATATTGCCGGATACAGGTACATGGTCTAAAATTATTAGATTAATTGACTTGTCCAATACTAAAAAAAATATATATATTTCAGTTAACTCAATTGGCCAGGAAGGTATTTGTTACATTAATTAAGGAGAAAATATGAGGAAGCAGGGACTATACGATCCGATGTTTGAGCATGACAGCTGCGGTTTCGGTTTTGTTGTAAATGTGAATGGCACAGCATCGCACCAGATAGTATTAGATGGAGTAACTATATTAAAAAACCTTGTACACAGAGGTGCTGTTGGCGGAGACTCCAAAACAGGTGATGGTGCAGGGATACTACTGCAGATACCGCATGATTTTTTTATAAGGGAATCAAAAAAATATGGATATAAATTGCCGGAAAAAGGTGAATATGGAATAGGGGTACTTTTTCTTCCTCAGGATGAGAAGAAACGAAAAACTGCTGTAACTTTAATTAAAGATAAAATAAAAGAAGAGCATGGTTCTATTTTAGGATGGAGAGACATTCCTGTTGCACCGGATTGTCTTGGTGAAATAGCTATTGAATCCATGCCTCATATGACTCAGGTGTTTGTTAAATTTAATAATCTTAAAAATGAAGAACTAGAAAGAAAACTATATATTACCCGCTGCTTTATTGAGCATGCAGCAAAAGAAAAAGGTTTTAGTTTAGAGGAATTTTATATTTCTTCTTTTTCATCTGTAACAATTACATATAAAGGTATGTTTGTAGCAAAACAATTAATAGATTTTTACCCGGACCTCTCGGACGAAGATTTTGTAAGTTCACTTGCAGTTGTTCATCAAAGGTATAGTACTAATACATTTCCGTCATGGCCCCTTGCACAGCCATTCAGATACATTGCTCATAATGGCGAGATTAATACACTGCGTGGTAATATGAGCAAAATGAAAGCAAGGGAAGCCATTATAGAATCCGAACTTTTTGGTGATGAAATAAAAAAGCTATTACCAATAGTTAATGAAACGTTAAGCGATTCTGCTATTTTTGATAATGTTTTTGAACTTTTAACTGTAGGCGGAAGGACAATTGAACATGCAATGATGATGATGGTGCCGGAGGCATTTGGCCGGAAATATCACATTAGTGAAGATAAGCGTACTTTTTATGAATACCATGCTGCAATCATGGAACCGTGGGACGGGCCTGCGGCAATTGCATTTACTGATGGAAAAAAAGTAGGAGCAGTACTCGATAGAAACGGCCTAAGGCCTGCAAGATATGTTTTAACAAAAGGCGGCAAGGTTGTAATGGCCTCTGAAGTTGGAGTACTTGATATACCTCCTCAGGAAGTGCTTCAAAAAGGAAGGCTTGCACCTGGTAAAATGCTTGTGGTAGATACGGTGAAAAAAAGGGTTGTGTATGATAATGAAATAAAATCTACAGTTTCCCGTAAAAAACCTTATAGAAGGTGGCTGAACAATAACAAAATTGAACTTAGAGGACTGTTTCAATCCCCCGGCCCTGTTGAAATAGAGTATAAATCTCTGCAAACAAGGCTTAAGATTTTTAACTACACTCAGGAAGATTTAAAAATGATTATTACTCCAATGGCAGAGAATGCACAGGAACCTATAAGTTCTATGGGTAATGACTCTGCACTTGCAGTTTTATCAGAGAGTCCGCAGCTTTTATATAACTATTTTAAACAGCTTTTTGCACAGGTAACAAACCCGCCTATAGATCCGTATAGGGAAAACCTTGTTATGTCGCTAATGAGTTTTGTAGGCAGGGAAAGAAATCTTTTAGATGAGACTCCATTACATTGTCATCAATTAAAATTGCTCCATCCTATTTTAACAAATGATGATATGGACAGACTGCGAAATCCGAATGATGAGGATTTTAAATCTGCTATTATTCCAATGCTTTTTAAAGCACCTGCAGCTGGTGATGATGAAGTAGTTGGAAATATGGAAACTGCATTAAAAGAGCTGTGCCTTAGAGCAGAAGAGGAAGTTGATAATGGAAACTCATTAATAATTTTAACAGACTCCGGAGCAGGAGAAGAGAATATACCTATCCCGGCACTGCTTGCAACTTCCTCAGTTCATCATCACCTTGTAAAAGCAAAAAAGAGGCAGCTTGCAGGATTAATTATAGAAACAGGAGAGGCAAGAGAAGTTATGCATTTTGCCATGCTTGTTGGTTTTGGTGCAAGTGCTATAAATCCATACCTTGCTTTTGAAATAATTGCAGATCTTAAAAAGGATGAAAATATTTCAAAAGAAATAAAACTGGAAATGGCGATCGATAATTATATTACTGCTATTAAAAAGGGTTTGCTAAAAATAATGTCAAAAATGGGTATTTCTACAATAAGGAGTTACAGGGGAGGCCAGGTATTTGAAGCCATTGGTTTAAACTCAGAATTAATAGAAAAGTACTTTCCCGGAACACCCTCAAAAATAGAAGGAATAGGTATAGATACAGTTGCTAAAGAAGCTTTAATCCGGCATAAAAATGCAGTTAAAGAATCAAGTCCTTTAGACGGTGCTCTTAATTCCGGAGGAAATATTCATTACAGGAGTTTTTCAGAAAAACATATATTAACACCGGAAGTCGTAACTTATCTTCAAAAATCAACAAGAGAGAATAATTATGAGATTTATAGGCAATATCGCAAGTGTGTGCATGATTTTGAAAAAAACCTTTGCACTTTACGGGGGCTTTTTAAATTTAAAGACCGTGAACCGGTCCCGATCGAAGAAGTTGAGCCTGTAGAATTAATTGTAAAAAGATTTGTTACGCCGGCGATGTCTTTTGGTTCTATAAGTAAAGAAGCACATGAAACCATGGCAATTGCTATGAACAGGCTTGGGGCTGCAAGCAATTCCGGAGAAGGCGGAGAAGATGAAGAGCGTTTTATTCCACTTCCAAATGGTGATTCTAAGAATAGCAAAATAAAACAGGTAGCTTCGGCCAGGTTTGGTGTTACGAGTAACTACCTTGTTAAGGCCAGCGAACTTCAGATAAAAATGGCACAGGGTGCAAAACCCGGAGAAGGCGGCCAGCTTCCGGGACATAAGGTAAATGACATAATTGCAAAGGTAAGGTATTCTACTCCGGGTGTTATGCTTATTTCACCACCACCTCATCATGATATATATTCCATAGAAGATTTAGCGCAGCTTATATTTGATTTAAAGAATGCTAATCCGGATGCACGAATATCTGTAAAGCTTGTTGCAGAAGTCGGAGTAGGAACAATCGCAGCAGGAGTTGCAAAAGGTAAAGCAGATATGGTGCTCATAAGCGGGCATGACGGAGGAACAGGTGCATCTCCATTGTCTTCTATTAAGCATGCGGGAATTCCATGGGAAATCGGTCTTGCAGAAACTCAGCAGACACTTGTACTTAATAAGCTAAGAGGAAGAATACGTGTACAGGTAGATGGTAAAATGAAAACGGGCCGGGACGTAGTAATAGGTGCATTGTTAGGTGCGGAAGAATATGGCTTTGGTACTTTCTCTCTTATTTCTCTTGGCTGTATAATGATGAGAAAATGCCACTTAAATACCTGCCCTGTAGGTGTTGCAACCCAGGACCCGGAATTACGAAAAAGATTTCGTGGAAAACCGGATTACATTGTTAATTTTATGAAGTTTATTGCTCAGGATGTAAGAGAGATAATGGCAAACCTTGGTTTCCGGACTATGGATGAAATGATAGGACATGTAGAAGTTCTTGATACAAATGATGCAATAATGCACTGGAAAACAAAAGGATTGGATTTTTCCAATATATTTTACAAACCGGAAGTACCTGAAAATACTGCTTTAAGGTGTATTTCAAAACAGCAACATGAACTTGCAAAAGTACTTGATAAAGTGTTAATAGAAAAATCAAAAAAAGCATTGGAAAATAAAGAGAAAACAAATCTTTTTACTTCTATAAGAAATAATAACAGAACAGTTGGTGCAACCTTAAGTTCTGAAATATCTAAAAGATACGGTTCCAAAGGCCTGCCTCCGGATACTATCGGGTGCAATTTTACAGGTTCTGCCGGCCAGAGCTTCGGTGCATTCTTAGCATCGGGTATCACATTTATATTAGAAGGTGATGCTAATGATTATTTTGGAAAAGGATTGTCCGGCGGCAAATTGATAGTATATCCTCCGAAAAGATCTACATTCAGGCCACGGAACAATATAATTACAGGTAATGTGAATCTTTTTGGTGCTACAAGCGGAGAAGTGTATATAAATGGTATGGCAGGTGAACGTTTTGCAGTTAGAAACAGCGGTGCTATTGCTGTTGTAGAAGGAATAGGGGATCACGGCTGTGAATATATGACAGGCGGAGTAGTTGTTGTTCTTGGTAAAACAGGTATCAATTTTGCTGCAGGAATGAGTGGAGGATTAGCTTATGTACTGGATGATGACCAGTTATTTGATACAAAATGTAATCTGGATATGGTGGATATAGAACCTCTCATAGAAAAAGAGGACCTGGATAGATTATACGGTCTTATTAAGAACCATGTAAAATATACTGAAAGCGAATATGCGGAAAGAATATTACGCGACTGGACAGAAATGTGTTCGCGGTTTGTAAAAGTATTTCCAATTGACTATAAACATGCATTAGAAAGGTTAAGAAAACAGGAAAATAAAGATACGGAACTTGTTGCAATCACAGAGGAGGTTTTTAAATAATGGGACTGGCTACTGGATTTCTGGATTTTAAAAGAAAGAATTATACATATAAGGACGCTGATTCACGGATAAAAAATTATAATGAGTTTTTAGTTCTGCAGCCGGAAAAAGAAATAGAGACTCAGGGTGCAAGGTGTATGGACTGCGGAATACCGTTTTGTCACGCAACTGGCTGTCCTGTATACAACCTTATTCCGGAATGGAATGATCTTGTTTACAGGGGCAAGTGGAAAGAAGCATACGAAAGGCTGGAACTTACAAATAACCTACCGGAAATAACGGGACGTATATGTCCTGCACCATGTGAAACTGCATGTACTCTGTCTATTAATTCGAGCCCTGTAACAATAAAGCAGATAGAACTTGCAATAATAGAAAAAGCTTTTGAAAACAGCTGGGTAGTGCCGAGGCCTCCTTTATCTGAAACCGGGAAAAAGATTGCAATTATAGGCTCCGGACCTGCAGGCCTTTCCGCAGCTCAGCAGCTTAGAAGACATGGCCATGCTGTTACTGTCTTTGAAAAGTCGGAAGAAGTGGGCGGAATACTCCGTTACGGAATCCCGGATTATAAACTTGATAAAAAAGTAATAGACAGAAGATGCGAGCAGATGAAAGCAGAAGGCATACGGTTTGAAACAGACATAGTAATAGGTGAAGATCTTTCTGCGAGGTACCTCAAAAAGAGTTATGATGTAGTATTGCTTACTATGGGTGCAGGAGAACCTCGTGATCTTAATATTGTTGGACGGGGGCTTGAAGGTATTCATTTTGCTATGGATTTTCTTACTCTTTCCAATAAGTTTGTTGCAGGTAGTATTGATAAGCATAAAAAAATATCTGCAAGAAATAAAAATGTTCTGGTAATCGGGGGCGGAGATACAGGTGCAGATTGTGTTGGAACTTCTATAAGACAGGGCGCAAAAAGAGTTTATCAATATGAAATACTTCCTAAACCAAGAATCTGGGAAAATGACAATAATCCGGACTGGCCCGACTGGCCTGCTATATTCCGAACTGCAACTTCCCATGAAGAGGGCTGTGAACGGGACTGGTCTATATTAACAAAACGATTTTCCGGGCATGGTGTTAAAGTAGCAAGTGCCAATTTTGCTAAAGTGGAATGGGATAAAGATAAAATAACAGGAAAGTTTAAAATGAAAGAAGTTCCGGATACGGAATTTAAACTTGATGTAGACCTTGTACTTCTTGCAATGGGATTTGTACATGTGCAGCATAATAAACTTCTTTCAGATTTTGATGTTGATTATGACACAAGAGGGAATATTACAGTAGATAATAAGTATCAGACCTCAGTCCCTGATGTATTTGCAGCGGGCGATTCCGCGACAGGAGCATCGCTGGTTGTTAGAGCTATTTTTCACGGAAGGCAGGCTGCAGATGCTATAAACAGGTATCTGTCCGGTAAGTAAAAGTGTTTAACCAGGATTACTATTATTATTTAAAATTTAAATATAAAATGAGTTTCCCCCGTATGGGTTCACTACAAATCCCCACCTCTGGTGGGGATGGTTTATTTAAAATACTACACGAATCTTACCAATTAGATCTTTAGATGGAATAATAAGGGCATTTGTATAAATAGATTCATTTGTTGCATTATCACTTAAAACAAATATGAAATTATCCGGAACAATTTCCTCTTTGTCATCTATTGTTACTTTATGTCCCGGAAATCCTGCAATTCTTCTAATTAATAACCTTGTTTCTTTGCCGTAGTATGTAAAAACAACAATGTCGCCGATCTGGTATGGTGTTCTTTTACCTGCAGTCTTGTCTAACAGCACAACATCCCCTCTATTAATACCTGGCTGCATACTTTCTCCGGCAATTTGCAACTGAATAAAAATATTATTATTGATATATTGCGTTGAAGAAAACATAATAAACATTCCGGCTAACCATATTGTTAAATAAACATACCAGCGGTTATATAACTTTTTGGAATGTTGTTCATTTTTTTTCGAGATTCAATATATGCATCTATTATAGCTAGTATATATATTGCTAAATACAAAATAAGTGAAAGGGCAATTATTGGAAATATTAGTTTATCTATAAAGTATATGGAAACTTGTAAGCCGATAAAGGCTATTAATACAGATGCTATAAATATACACGCAACTTTTAATAACTCTCCATTATAAACCTGACCTAAGCCTGGCATTATAATACCTGTAATAGTCGCAGCCCATGTTTTTCTTTTAATATTATTTTCTTTTTTGTTCATATAAACCTCCAATAAATAATACAAATTAGTTAAAAAAAGGTTCCCAAAAATTGAATTATTAATGTAAAGCAAAAATATATTCTTTTTTGCAATAGGTGTGTCTCTTGTTGTACGTGCTATTTCCCATGAAAAATCTTTAACATTGTTATTATGCCCTGTGGGTGCAAACTGCTTTATTGCATTTGCCTATTGCTTAAACGTTACAAAAAATGGTAGTTTATTTCATTAAAAATAACAATATTGCATTTGTATAATTTAAAATATTTCATTTATATTATTAAGCAGCATAATATTCATAAATTTATACCATACGGATATTTAATATTGAAACATTTTAGCTGTAAAAAAGGAGACTGAATGCATCAATACAGAACTCACAATTGCAATGAACTCAATGCCACACATCTCGGAGAAACTGTTCGGTTATCAGGCTGGCTTCACAATAAGCGTGATCATGGAGGTATACTTTTTATAGATCTAAGAGACGCTTTTGGAATTACACAGATTGTTATAGATCCAAAACATGATTTTCAGAAAATTGTTTCACATCTCCATAAAGAAACTGTTATACAATTTGAAGGAAAAGTTATTTCGCGTACAGATGAGAATATTAATTCAAAGATTCCTACAGGCGAAATTGAAATAGACGCAGAATACTATAAAATGCTCGGCACATGTGATTCTCTGCCATTTAGCATTTTCCCGGAAGAACAGGCCCCTGAAGAAACTAGGTTAAAATATCGTTATTTAGACCTGCGGAAGCAGAAACTTGCAAAGAATATTCTATTAAGATCCGGAATAATTTCTGATATTAGAAAACACATGATGGAACTGGGATTTAATGAATTTCAAACACCTATTTTAACCAGTTCCAGCCCGGAAGGTGCACGAGACTACCTTGTCCCATCCAGGATCCATCCTGGTAAATTTTATGCACTGCCCCAGGCACCCCAGCAGTATAAACAGTTGTTAATGATAGCAGGATTCGATAGATATTTTCAGATTGCACCATGTTTTAGAGATGAAGATGCAAGAGCAACCCGTTCACCGGGAGAATTTTATCAGCTTGATATAGAAATGTCATTTGCAACTCAAGATGATATATTTGAAATTGTAGAAATCGTATTATATAAAATCTTTAAGGAATACTCTTCCTGGGAAATAGCTGAATCGCCTTTTATTAGAATACCATATAAAGAAGCTATGTTAAAATATGGTACGGATAAACCGGATCTCCGTATTCCTATAGAAATAAGTGATGTAACTGATATTTTTAAAAATTCCAATTTTGGAGCCTTTAAAAATGCTATTTCCAAAGGCAGTGTTGTACGTGCTATTCCTGTTAAAAATATTTCGGATAAATCCAGGAGTTTTTTTGAGAAACTTGTTGCATTTACACAGGATTTAGGTTCTCAGGGGCTTGCATACCTTGTTTGGAATAAAAATAACCCTGACCAGAAAATAAAAGGCCCGATCCTAAAGTTTTTAACAGAAGAGAATATTGCTAAAATCACTTCCAAATGCAATGTTGAAGAAGGCGATGTTGTTTTCTTTATTTGTAATGAAGTATCCGAAGCGGAAAGAATATCATGTGAACTGCGAATTAAACTTGGTGAAGATCTCGATTTAATAGAGAAAAATATATTTAAATTCTGCTGGATAGTTGATTTTCCAATGTATGAATGGAACAAAGAACATAAAGCTATCAATTTTTCTCATAATCCATTTTCCATGCCGCAGGGCGGATTAGAAGCATTAGAAAATAAAGACCCGCTTGATATTCTTGCATATCAGTATGATATAGTCTGTAATGGTATTGAACTGTCCAGCGGAGCAATAAGGAACCATCAGCCTGAGATAATGTATAAGGCATTTGATATTGGTGGTTACAAAAAGGAAGAAGTGGATGAACAATTTTCTGCCTTAATTAAAGCATTCCACTACGGCGCTCCTCCTCATGGAGGGATAGCACCTGGAATAGACAGAATAATTATGCTTTTAGCAGATGAACCAAATATAAGAGAAGTAATTGCATTCCCAATGAATCAGCATGCTCAGGACTTAATGATGAACGCGCCACGTGAAGTTGAAGACAAACAGCTTAAAGAACTACATTTAAAGATTTCCAGTACTAAGAAAAAAGATAAA
>SDBV01007982.1_pt1 | contig 14341 bp, 9 predicted proteins | sample 2277081 | NCBI WGS metagenome assembly SDBV01 (sample SAMN10402039, study PRJNA504765) | marine sediment metagenome | isolation source: marine sediment core GS10_PC15, 223 cmbsf | place: Arctic Ocean: Southern Knipovich Ridge | collected 2010
GTGCGCCCCAGGCATTCCGAGACGATTACCCCGGCGATCCAGACCCAGACGGTCCCCAGGACCGCCATGGGCACGGCCCGCCACAAAGTCATTTGTGGATCCTTGACCGAAGCCAGACAGATCACGGTCAGCGCAACGACTCCCGCCGCCACACCCAGATACAACAGCCAGATCGGCATCTCGTCGGATTTCGGCTGGTGGCTATCATCGGCGGACCGGTGACGGGCTTCGTGCATGCTTTTGAGCGCGCTGCGGATCAGCGGAAACGCGACCACGATGCCTCCCAAGGCCGCACCGATCAGCATGCCGATTCCGGTGGGCCGAAAGAGAGTCGTGCGCAACGCATTGGGGTCGCCCATCAGATCTTGCGTTCCGACACCGAACCGGGAGAGCAACGGAGCCAGCAGCCAATAGCAGATGAACCCTCCCGCCCCGAACCAGAATCCGCCCTTGCCCGAGAGAAAACCTACCCCGACGGTCATCAACGACAGAAACAGCGTGATATTCAGATAGGTGGGAAGGTTCAATTGAGCCCCCAGTGCCCACTCTGGGTGGTCGCCGCCGAGGGTGACGACCAGAACGTAGAAGATCGCCGAGACCGCGCCGCCTCCCAGGAGAAGGATCGCCTTCTTCAACCCGGCGCCGGGCGATTTCAGGATGGCCGCAACGGCGATTCCACCCGGGTAGGCCAACCGGTCGAAGTCGATCATCTGCTTCCGCAACGGAATGATAAACGACAGCCCCAGGATCCCGCCGGTGATGCAGGCCAACACCATCAGGGCCTTGTTGAATTCGGTAAGCATGGCGAACTGGCCTTCGGGATCCCGTTCGGGCGAGGCCAGGATGAAGAGCGCGGGAATCGAGAACATCATGCCGGCCGAGGCACCGTTGACCGCCGATGCGATGGTCTGGTTGATGTTGTTTTCGATGATGCTCGTGCGGCGAAGGATCCCCCGCAAAATACCCCAGCCCAGGATCGCCGCCAGCTCCGATCCCTCGATGGAGAATCCGAGGATCAATGACGCATAGCCAATCGAAATCGCAATGATGCTTCCCAGGAACCATCCCACCAGGACGGCGGGCCAGGTCAGCTCCGGATACGGGCCGTGTCGAACGGGGCGATTAGAATCGGCACCGGACAAGTGCGTGTCTCCGATGGGAATTCGGGGGGGATGCCGGGCATTTCAGATCTGCAAGCTGCCGGCTCGAAGACCCGCTGCACGCAATATGTTCCCATTTCGGCACTTCCGACGCAAGACGGCAGCGTCTGACCGATCTTATTGGCCGGCCGGCGGTCTGGCAACTCGCGTCGCGGCCGGCCTTCACCCGGTGCCTGCCCCGCTGAAGCTGGGGTTTCCCGTACCACGGGCCGGTTGCCGCCCGGGGGTGCGAAACAGGAAGCCGTACACCTGGCCGCTGGAAAGCGCGACGGGATTCTCGTATCTTGACGGCAGGCCGCAGGATCGGGTGTTGCGGCCCGGCCCCAGCACCCCGTTTCGTTCGTTTTTGGCAATCGGGTGGCACTGGCGTCTCGCCAGTGTTTCGCCGGAAAAACGGGCAAAATGCCTGTGCGGGCCTCCGGCACTGGCGAGACGCCAGTGCCACTGCGACCCACAAATCCAATTAGAATAAGGAGGAGTTCCCGTGGGAAAAGTACGAACGTTCTTCGCACGTGTGGCCTTTGGAAAAAGTGTCCTGGCACTGTTGCTTCTGACGGTGGTGCCCGCGCCGGCCGCCGAGCCGGTCAGTCTGGAATCGCTATTGAGAGACATGGTCGACCGCGACCGTTTGGCCCGGCTTCCCTCACCGGCGTATCTCTGCCGGCAGGCGAGCAGCTACGATCGCGACACGGTGGGCGTAGACAAGCCGGGCTGGTTCGCCAACTGGGACCGCAGCCAGTTTGTTCGCGTGGAACAGAACGCCGGGCGCAAGGAATACGTGATGCTCGACGCGGAAGGCCCCGGGGCCGTAGTGCGGTTCTGGGGTACCTGGCACGGGCCGCGAAAGGATGGGCGTCTGCTGCCCTTCAGCAACGGCACGCTGCGAGTCTACCTCGACAACCGGCCCAACCCGGCGATTGAAGGCCCCATCGCCGATCTGATCAGCGGCGGCAAGCTGATCGGGCCTCCGCTGAGCGAGTCGGTGTCGCCCGACACTCCCTACCAGCGCCGCGGACACAACCTCTACCTGCCGATCCCGTATCAGAAGCACTGCAAGATCACCTACCAGAGCGACAAGATCATCGATTTCGGGGCCCAACGCGGCGAGGCGCTCTACTACCAGATCAACTACCGAACCTATGAGCAGGGAACCCGCGTCGAGAGCTTCCGCCGGCAGCAGTTGGAGCAGCTCGAGCCGCTGGTGGAGAAGGTGGGGCGAAAACTGGTTTCCTCCGGCCTTGCGGCCACGCCCAGGCGTCGTACCGCCCGGCTGGACGTCGAACTGCCGCCCGGCAAGAAGCCGATCTCGCTCTTGCAGCGCGAAGGCCCCGGCGCAATCTACCAGTTGACCGTCCGGCTTCAGGCCAAGGATATCCAGCAGGCGCTGCGATCGACCGTGTTGGCAATCAGCTTCGACGGCAAGCAGACGGTCTGGTGTCCGGTGGGCGATTTCTTCGGCATCGGGCACCAGCTCAGCGCATACCGCTCGTGGTACACCGAGGTCGACAAAGAAGGGACGATGCGCAGCTTCTGGGTGATGCCCCACGAAAAGACCTGTCAAATCACCGTGCACAACCTGGGCCCCGAACCGGTACACGTCGAAGCCACCGCGCAGGTCGGCCAATTCGATTGGGACGGCCGCAGCATGCACTTCCACGCCTCGTGGCGGCAGTATACCAAGATCGACACCGGGCCGAACAAGGACCAGACCGGCAAAGGGGCCTTCGACGTCAACTACGTGGAAATCCAAGGGCAAGGCCAGATCGTGGGCGATACCCTCACGGTGTACAACGGCACTGATGCCTGGTGGGGCGAGGGCGACGAGAAGATCTTCATCGACGGCGAGGAATTTCCTTCCCACGTGGGCACGGGCACGGAGGACTACTACGGCTATGCCTGGTGCCGGCCCGAGTATTTCCAGTCGCCCTTCCACGCCCAGCCCTGCGGCGACGGGAACCTCAAGGGCGGCTTCTCGGTCAACAGCCGCTATCGAATCCTCGACGCCTTGCCCTTCACCAAGTCGATCAAGCTCGACATGGAGCTTTGGCACTGGCGCAGCACGCAGATGAACTACGCCCCCGCCACGTTCTGGTATGCCCGGCCCGGGGCCCGGGGCAACGTGAAGCCGGATCCGAAGTCTGCCGCCCTGCCGGTGCCCAAGCAGCGCAGCGACGTGGTCGACGTGCCGGCGCGATCGAAGGCGAGACGCTGAAGGTCGTCGAGAAGACCTCACGCTAAACAAGGTTGCGTGATTCCGGGAGGAGATCCGTTTAGCCGCCGCGGCCACGCGGCGTGATTCTCAGGCGTTGCCGCCGGGGCTCAACGCGTGGCATTCCCGGAATCATGTAAGTCCATTTAGACGGTTGCGATCCCAGTCCGCCCGAACTTGCCGCTCACTTGGCCAGGGTGCCCAGAGTGCCGCCGCCGAGCAGGCCCCGGTGTTCCCGGCTGCCGGAGATCTCGTTGTGGGTCCACCCTCGGTCGACCAGTCCGAGGTAGAGCTCTCTCTTGGCCTCTTCCAGCCCCTTGGTGGCCGTGAGAAAGGCAAACAGGTTCTTCCTCTCTCCCAGTTGCTGTTTGACCTTATCCAGTCGCTCGATGAAATCTCCGATCTTCTGGGGATCAAGGTCGACCCCCAGGGCAACACCTCTGCTATTGAGCCGATCGACCATGGTGTAGGTGATCTGATAGTCTCCCGTGATGATGAACGGTTTCGAGGCTGCCGATAGCATATCGTTGATCAGTTCTTCTCCGGGCGAAACCAGACGGACCACGACACCGTTCTCTCCCAGGGCCTTTAGCGTCTCTTTTCCGTTGTCGGTCAGCCGCCCCTGTTCGACGCAAACTCCGTCGTCACCCTTGATGTCCACCCTGCCGATACCGTAGAAATCCACGGCCAGTTTCAGCAATCGAATATCATCGCCGATCAACTTCAGACCCACCAAGCCCCGCGAAAGTGATTTTTTGAAGGGCGGGCCCTGACTGCCGGCCTTTGACCCGCTGCTGGAAGTCCCGGAGGCCGCCCTCCGGAACAGCTCTCGGGCCCGATTATGGATCTCGTCGTAGAGGGCCTCCTTGCTCTTGGGTTTGATTTCTACGTAGGTCCAGCTACTGTCGGACACGTCCGGGTTGAGATTGCTGACCTGCATGCGGACGGCCCGGTAAATCTGCTGGCGTCTGTCCACCAGCAGTTTCACTTCGGTTTCGTCGGCCAGGTTCAGCATGCCCTGCAGCACGAACTGGCCGGTAAGGCGCAACATCTCCGGTTCGATTTTCTCGGTATCGTCCTCGGGCTGGTGGTAGTCTTGGTGGCCCACACCTCCACTGCTCATCAGGGCCATCGCCTCGATTCCCCGCCGGATGAACCCCGTATGGTCGCTGCCGCCGGTCCCGCCCGTGCGCGGCTTGACGTGCTCGATGATCTCCGGATCCTGGTTGCGTTTGATCACCTCCCAGATACTCGGAAAATTCAGGGCCCCCGGCGCACCCAGGTCCTTCCCCATCCCCACCATATCGACGTTGAAATAGGTAGCCACCTTGTCCATCGTCACCCCGTCGCAAGGATGGTTCGTGTAATGCACGGAACCGATCAGCCCGCGTTCTTCGCCACACCAGCAGCAGAAGATGAGGGTCCGTTTGGGCCTGAACTTACCCTCGGCGAGCACTCGGGCCACCTCCAGCACGACGGCCGAGCCCGAGGCGTTGTCGTCGGCCCCGTTGTAGACGTAGCCGCCGCGCATTCCCACGTGATCCAGGTGGGCGCCGACCATCACGTACTGGCTCTTCAACTTTGGATCCGTCCCCTCGATCTTTGCCAGCACGTTTCGGGCCACGTTGTTGCCGTGCTGCTGGTCGTACCGAACCGAGACGTCGTAGCCCTTGAGAACGGCCTTTACGTCCGTCTTGCGGGACTGGGTCTTCTTCTGCTTGATCTCTCTGCGGACGGCGTCCATCCTCCTCTTCAGGCCCCGCGGCGATTCCTGAGGGTCCTGCTTCATGATTGCCCGGAACACCCGTTCCCCGATTGTGAAGCAGAGGAAATCCCGCTCCGGCTCCAGCGGCTGCTGCGCCGATCCGCGCGACGACCGGCCTCGCCGCGTTTCGCTGCCGGGCTCCTCATCGGGATCGAACAGCAGCACTGCCGCGGCGCCCTTTTCGTGGGCCGTCTTGATCTTGTTCAGATCCGTCGACTCTTCCTTCCACTGCTCCCCCTTCTTCTCTTCTTTGGCTTCCGCTTGACGTCGGAACATCTGCCGCGGCGCCGGCGCATCCTTGGGTGAGCCTTTCAGCACCAGCACGATCTTGCCTTTCACCTCAACTCCCGCATATTCGTCCAGTCCTTTTCCAGCAGCGGCAATTCCATATCCCACGAACACGATCTCCGCCTGCCGCGTGGTACCCGGCGTGGAGAGCGGATTGACCGAGAAATCCCCGTCATCGAACAGGAACTCGCGCGATCCCACCTTGAGGGCCGGGACACCGGTATTCCAGTCGAACGCGCGAATGGTGACCTTCTGAAAATACGTGCCGTCTTCGCCGGCCGGCTTCAGCCCCCACTCCTTGAATTGCGCGGCGACCCACTCGGCCGCCTGGCGGAATCCTTCGGTGCAGGTCATTCGGCCTTGCATGGCGTCGGTGCTCAAGTAGGCGACGTATGTCTTGGCCCGCTCCCCGTCAACCGCAAGTCCTTTGTCGCCTTCACCCGCGTGGGCCGGTGCCAAAGATAACAGGGTCAAAATCGCCAGCAGAGCTATTCGTGTGAGCATGGTTCTTCTTCCTCCACAAACCGAGGTGCTTCTTACGCCGGTTGCCGGCCCCGACGTCTTGGTGCCAGTATATTCGCCGGGAAAGGCAGATTCAACTGATTCCGGCGAATTCTCTCGGTTTTCGGGCCTGAACGACCGCGGCAGAGGATGTACCGCCATGTACAGTCAATCGTCTTGAAACCCGGCAAGCCGCAGCCACTCGAATTGGTCGACCAGCGTGGCATGATGATCGTGGGCCCGTTGATGTTCCATCCAAACGTCCCATTCTTCGGCCGTAGCTCCCAGTTGCGTCGAGCGGCTGCTTCCAGTCGGCCATCTGCTTGGCGTAGAGATCGTCGGTGGCACCGGCGAACTGGTCGGAGTACGAGAACACTCCCCGGTGTCTCCCCGAGCTGCGGCGGCGTCTTATCCTCGTGCCTGGAAAACACGGGAAAGCTCTTCACGTAGAGCGTAGAGAGAAACGCCGGCGAGACTACCCCATGGCACGTGTCCTACTCGGCTGAAGCTTCGCTCTGCTGAGCGATCCGTGTCACGCCGCCCTTCTTACCTGGGACGATTCCGGATCAACGCCAACCCTCCGCAGCAACTCCCCATCGTCGGAGTAAAACTCCAGGATGCCCTCGGCCATCCGCCAAACCGCCTGAAACCGATCGAAGAGGAACCTCCGTCCCACGCAGAATCCGTTGTGGGTAATCACCGTCAGGCGCGTGCAAGGCGCATCGGTCATCCCCAGCTCGGCGAGGTTGTCTGCCACAATTTGGTGGATAGATTTGGAGTGAATGTGGGGGGGCATGGTGTGTTCTGCGGGTGTTTGCGTAGGGTGGGCCGAAGACTATTATTCGGCTCCCCGCGCGGCTTTGATTGCCCGGAGCAGGCTTCGGCGGCCAGTTTTCCCCGGTTTGCCTATTCCCCCATCGCCGGGAGCAGCATAGAGACGAAAAGACGAAAAGGGAAAACAGGTCCAATTTGTGCAAAAAAGCACCCTTTGGGCAGTTGGGGGCAAATTGGACCTGTCCGCTTTGCCGCGGACCACCTGCGGTTGACATGTGTACACTATTGAGTATAATTCTCCCGGTCCCATCAACCGGCCTCGAAACAAGCGGGAGAAACGCCGTGCTCAACAACGCCGCCACGCTTCACGACCATCGCCGCCCGCTCACCGGGCTCCGCAGCCGCGACGGTGGAATTCGATCCATCGCGGATGTGCTGGCCGAATTGCTGGCCCAATACGGGTGCTGGTCGCCCGAAGATCCACCGGCGGTTGGCCGGGTCGATCCCGAAATCCGAATGTACCCGTTCACAACAGTCAGGAACCGCGCGCAGAGGCGCAGAGGCGCAGTGGCGCAGAGAAACAGAATGGCATCGTGCGTGCAGTGAACGGTCTGCCGGATCAATAGAAGAGAACAACTCCGCGCCTCTGCGTCTCTGCGCGCGTTTCAGATATTCGTCAGCGGTAGCACTCGAATCACGGAGGATCAGACATGCTTGTACTCTCTCGCAAAGAGAACCCGAAAATCGTCGTCGACGGCCGGATCACGATCACGGTGGTCCAGGTTCGGGGCAGCCGGGTCGGAGCTGGGTATCGAGGCCCCGGCGGAGATTCCGGTCCGGCGCAGTGAGCTGGGGTCCGCGCGTCACCGGCCGTCGGGCCGGTGCCACATCGAACGCCAATAGGCCCGATCGGTGGCGTAAGGGTCCAACGGCGTCTTGGGATCGTGCTCGGCCGCCAGGATTCCGTAGCGCTTCATCTCGCGGATGTAATGTTCGTTCGGACAGAACCCCGGCATGTCGAATCGCTTGATCCGCCCCAGCCGCCCCTTGGCCTCGGCAATGGCCGCCAGGATCTTCCCATAGTCCGCATCCGAGGTATCGGCGAAGACCGATTCGGCGGCCTTCGACTCGCAGGTGCCGTAGCCGCCCGCGCTGCGAGCCAGCGGGGCCATCAGCAGCGGTGAGCGCTCGGGTCGGGTCAGGTTGCAGAGCGTCCCGGCGGGTCCCTCGTCGCCGAATTGCAGCGGCAGCCGCGTCCACGGCCGGGTGTCGTAGCCTTCCCAGGCCAGGATCCGCTTCGCTGCCGGCTTCGCGCCGTGGCACGACCCGCAACGCCGGGTCATTTCGGCCACGGGAAACTCCACGTCGACCATGCCGCTGAAGTAGGCCGCGTAGGTCCCCGCGTAGGCCGCCCCCGTCTCGATCCAGAGGATGATCGTGGTCCGCTCCCGCCGCGAGAGCTTCACGCCGTAATGCTGGGAGTCGATCAGTTTCACCAGCTTGCTGGCCGAGCTGCCGATGGTTCGCGGCGGGCGGTCGCCGGCCCGATTCCGCCCGTCGGAAATCAGCCGTCGCTTGATCATCGTCAAGTAGCTCAACGAGTAGCAGGGCGTGCGGTCGCCGCTGAAATCCAGATCCGCTTCGCGGCGCCGGGAGTTGTGACACTCCAGGCAATGCCGATCCAGAATCGGCTGAACGTCGCGGGGGAAGTCGAGCACGTCGGGCACGCCGGCCGGCGGCTGGATCCGGCTGGGGCCGCGCCGCATCGCCCGCAGATCACCGGCCGGCGGCGGTGTGCCAGTGCGTTGTTCGTGACAGCCGGAACAACTGGTGGTCTCGCCCGGCTGGACGGTGACGAAGCTCTGCATTCGCTTCACCGACAAGTCCTGCTCGTCGAGGGTGACGAAGAAGACCGACCGCAGCGCGGGCAACTCGAAGTGGGCCGATCCGTCGGACTCGACTTCAACCGTGCCCAAAACTCGGGTCAGGGTGAACGAGCCGCCGAAGGTAACCGGCTCCATCCAGGAGATCTTGTAGGGATATGCGCCGTTGAAGTTGACCGGCTCGGGCAGCGATTCGAGCACCAGCAGTCTCTTGACTTCGCCCGGACGGACGCCCCGCAGGTTACGGCCATGGTTGACGTTGGCCAAAATCAGCCGCCCGGTGGTCTGCGCCGGGTCGGTCCTGGGGGGAATGATCCGCTGGGGCGGACGCGGCATCAGCGGGCGGGGCTCGTGGCATTGCAGCCCCGCATCGACGTCGGCCGCCGGAAGCGAATACAGCGGCGTGGTCTCGCCACGGCCGTCCATCAGCAGGACCGATCCGCTGCGGGCCACCAGGATGGCTTCCTCCGAGAGCGGATACGGATCGCGGAAATCGTTGCCCTGGCCGATCCGCCGTGCGAAGCCCTGCTTGTCCGGCCCCGCGCGGGGATCGACCACCGTGATCGCCCCGGCGTGCTCTGTCCGCCCGTGGCCGGGAGAAAACGACGCCACCACGCGATTGGTGCCCGGGATCGGCAACGCGTCGATCATCACCGTGCCCGGCTGCTGGTTGCCGAAATAAATCATCTGCCCGGTGCCGTCCGGGTTGATCGTCCAGAGGTGGTGGTAGTCGACCTGGCTGCGGTCGACGTATTCCCAGCGCGTGTAGAGTATACGTCCGTCGGGCAGAACAGAGGGCGTGTTCTCCTGCTCCACGTTGCTCGATAGCGGCCGGATGTTCCGCCCGTCGCCGTCGCAGCGGTGCAGCACGGCCACCTGCGTGCTCCAGCAGGGCACCCAGCGATTGCAGCGGCTGGAGCAGAAGACGATGCCGCCGTCGGGCAAATAGGTCGGCTCGAAGTCGTCGAACGGCCCGGTGGTGAGCTGCCGCAGGCCCGTACCGTCGACGTTGACCTCGTAGAGGTGGTAATACGGCTGGCCACCCCGGCGATACGAGAAGAGGATCCGCTTGCCGCCGTAGTGGACCTGCGGATCGCGCACACCGCCGCGGGGATCGTCCAGCAGCACCTCGAGCTTGCCGGAAGCGACGTGCAGCCGGCAGAGCCTTCCGCCTTCGCCGTAGAGCTTTCGGTCCGGGTCGGTCACCCAGTAGCCGAAGTTGGCGTACCAGTGGCCGTCCTTGCCCGGCTGGCGGACCGCGAAGACAACGTCGCGCACACCCGACTTCTCGAGCCGGGCCGTGGCGGCATCAAGATTCCCAGTATCCTCCGCCCCGGCCGGTACCGTTACCGACAGGATCACCACGACCGGCAAGTAGATCCACTGCGAGGCTCGACTCATGACCGGAGATTCCGAAGCTGGTTGTCGGTTGCCGCAGGTACCCCCTTTTACACCTTTCTAATCGCGCCGAACCGCCGGGTCAACCCCGCGGCCGGAGAAAGAGAAAGTAGGGTGGGCACCGCCCACCAAGATCACCTTAACGTTCAGAACATGACAGTCGGTAGGCAGTGCCCACCCTACTTTTTCACGCAACCGGTCAAAACCGAGGCTTGGGTAATCTGGGAAAGTGGTTTCGAGGCCGGGTGGAAAGAACCGCAAGAAACTGCGTCAGTTTGCTGGCAAGATTTGTCGTTTTGGGTTCAAATGAATTATAGTTCGATCGAACTGGGCGGCCGACCGGAGCCCGTTGTCGGATTCTGCCCGAAGCGCGTTTTGTATCTGCGATTGCTCATCCTCATTCGTGGAATACGTGCGAGTCAAACAGGCGAATGACAACTGGGAAGGTTTCGGCCGGGTCGGGACTGACGGATGTTGCCAGCGACAAACTGACGGGGCCTGCAGGCCACGCGCTGCTGGAACTACTTACTCTCGGGCGTCGTCGCAAAGTTCCTCTGAGCAAGTGGCCCTGCTGAGGGGGCATCCCCGTCACGGGCATTGAAAAGGGCGATGGAGGAAGGAGATATGAGGGGAGAACTATCATGTCCAGGAAAGCACAACTCGACCTCAACGAACTGGCAAAGGCGGACGTGATTACGGCGCTGCTCGAAGAGACCGGCGTGGACTATCTGCTGTATGGGCGAGATGCCCTGAAGCGCGTTCGAAACGCGCGACGATACGCCCAAAGAACGGGGCGGCCGTGCAAACACGACAGCGTGCTGACCGTGCGTATCGTGGTAAAAAACTCCGAGGAGATGGAGCAACTAGCCTACGTGATCGAGATGATGAAAACCTACGCATGTTCCAACTAGCCGGTACGGGACACTCTGGGCAAAGTCGTGCAATTATGGCGCGGCAGGCTCTCGGGCCACGCACCGTCGCCGGCCGGTGAAATCAATCGCCGGCCTTTCCGCGGTTGCCGCGGATCCGGGAGCGGAGTTTCTCGATCTGGCCTTTTTGCACGGCAGGGCCGGCGGTCGGGTCGAAGTCGATCGGCCGGCCGAGGATGGCTTCAAGCTGGCGGGCGGCCAGCCGGCGCGTAGATTCTTCCCGCCGGGAGAGCATGGCCAACCAGATCTCCGGATCGGCGACCAGCCGGGGGGTAAACTGCTGGGGCGTGTCGTCGCCGGTCTGGCGCGACAGCGAAGTGATGATTCTCCGCACGCGAAACTGCTGTTCGGCCTCCAGCCGGCCGAAGTCGAGTCGTCGCAGGTAGTCCAGCACGATCGGGCCCGCCGCGCGGAGTTGCCGATCGGCCGCTTGGCGCTTGGCGAACCGCTGATCGGCAAGCTCTGCAACCAGCCGGTCCCAGCGTTGCCGATCCGGCAACTGTCCCACCGACGCCGACCGGAGCAGCGCGGTTTCCATGGCCGCCGCCGTTTGGGCCAGTTTCCAGTCGGGGCGCATCAGTTCCAAGAGCGGGATCAGGTGCCGGCGGCACTCGTCCGGTTGGGCAATCAAGAGGTGCCAGAGGGTCGGCGCGCGATAGACCTGCTGCTTTCCGTCCGGGCCCAAGGCCAGCATAATTGGCTCGTCGAGGACCTGCGTGAATTGAACCGGGACTATGGTGGAGTCTTCCTTGCCGCTGCGGCGGATGCTGATCCGGTTGCCGGACGTAATCTCGACGGAGAACTGTTCCTGGGGAGTCGAATGCTCGTAGGTCATCGACAGTCCGGCGTTGGAGAACCGAATACTCAGCTTCTCGGTCTTGCCGGAACTGGAGGAATTGGAGCTGATGTTGCCGTACCGCGAACTGGCCAGTGCGATCCGCCCGGAGACGATCTGGAACCTGAGCCAGCCGCTGCGGGTGGCCTGGGTCAAGGTGGGAGTCAGCGGGGGCGCTTGCGCCAGGGCCGGCAGGCTCCAGAGCAGCCCCAACAGGACGCCCATGATTCCCGTTCGATGCAACCGCATGGTCCCATTCTAAACAACTTCCTCGATGTTGCCCACTTGCCCCGGGTCCACTTGCCCCAGGTCCACTTGCCCCGAACCCGCGTGCTCCTGGAACTGGTCGGGGATTGGGGCCAGCGACTTTGCCGAATCGGATTCTTCGGCAGCGCATCCGCTTGTTTCGGGCTCGACCCCGGCCGGCTTGCTGCGCAGACGCCTGCGTTTGCGCCAATAGTAGATGGACCCCGCTGCCAGCGCCAGGACCAGGATCGCCCACAAGCCGTACTCGGCCCCGCGAATCCAGCCGATGATCTCTCTGCCGTAGCTGTAGCTCAGCGTGAAGAACGTTCCGATCACCACGGTGGCACAGAACAGATCGATCGCCAGGAAGCGGCGGAAGGGGACCCGCAGGATACCCGCCGACAGGTAGACGGGCGAGCGGAGCCCGACCAGGAAGCGGGCCAGGAAGAACACCTTCAGCCCGTGCTTGTCGATCATCCGCTCGATTTGGGCCTCGCGTTCGGGTTTGACGAAGCGTGCCCACCAGGGGTGCTCGCGGACCACGTTGCGCCCGAAGTGATAGCCGATCCAGTACATCACGCAGTCGCCGGCCAGTGCCCCGAACAGACAGCACCCCAGTGCGAGCCAGGGGTTCAACGGACCGTCGGGTGGCGCGCTGAGGATCCCGGCCGCGACAATAGGTACCTCCTCGGGGATCGGGAGCCCCGATCCGGTGAGGATCAGCACGACCACGATGGCCAGGTAAGAACCGTGTTCCAGAAACTCGGCTATCACGGCGGTCTTCTTTCCTTCAACTCCCGCACGCCGCGGATCAACTGAGACCGGTTTATTCTACTCGGATCGGCCGATGGGCGTCCATGCAACCTGAGTAATTCTTGCAGCTTTCAGGGTCACGGCAATTGTACGCCTACGGCAGCCGCGTAACTCGGATAATCGGCCGAAACGATCCGGCGGTGCCCATAAGGGGGGGGCCTGGCCGTCTTGCCGTCGCAGCCCGCTGCCGCCCGTCAATTCGGCCTTGACGGAGCGTTAGAGCAGCTTCAACTCCTCTGTGGACAACCCGGCCGTGTGGATCTCGAAGCCGCCGCTGTGGCGGACGGGGCAGATCAGCACCGCGGCGATATCGGGCCGGGTTCGGCAGTAGTCCAGGGCCGGTTGCGGGCCCATCACGTAGAAGGCCGTCGAGAGCGCGTCGGCCAGGGCCGCGGAGGGGGCGATCACCGTGGCCGAGAGGACACCTTCGGCGGGCCGACCCGAGCGGGGGTCCAGGATGTGGCCGTAGCGGCGACCCGCGTGCACAAACGATTGGGCCCGGGAGCCGGACGTGGCCAGGGCACGATTGCTCAGCCGGATTTCCGCCAGTCTGCGGTCGCCGCGCAAGGGGTGGCGGATACCGACCACCCAGCCTCCGCTGGCGCGTTCAGCGGACACATCTTGCGTCTGTCCCTGGGAACCGAGTGCCAGCAGACTGCTTCGGCCTCCGTGCAGAAGGCAATCCACGATGCCGGCCTGATGCAGCTTTTCGGCACAACGGTCCAAGGCGTATCCTTTGCCGATGCTGCCGAGGTTCAGTTGCACACCTTTGAAGGCGAAGCGGATCGTCTTGCGTAGTGAATCCAGTTCGACCAGGTGACTGCCGACCCGCCGCAACGCCTCGGCCAGACGCTCTTCGGTGGGCAGGGCACCTGCGCGGCGGGCGAATCCCCAGACCTCCCAGAGCGGAGCGGCCGTCAGGTCGAAGGCCCCGTCGGTCTGGCCGTGCAACCGCACGGCCAGTTCGAGCAACTCGAACAGTCTGGGCTCGACTTCGACCGGTCCACCGGCAGCCGAACGATTGATCTGACAGATCTCGCTGTCTCGACGAAAGACCGACAACTGGTCTTCCAGGGCCTCGACCACGTCGAGCGCGGCCAGGGCCGTTTCGGTGTCGCGGGGATACTGGCCGGCGTTGAAGCGGACCTCGAACTCGCAGGCCATTGCCCGACGCGACACGTGGACCAGATAGGACGTTCCGCTGGTACGGTTCGGCGGGCGCTGCCGGTGATCGGCCGGCAGCGCGCCCTCGACGGCGTCGGCCATCGCGCCGGCGGCTGCTCTGCCGGTGAGAAAATCGCGGCGGCTGGTCTTGCGTTTCATCTCGTGTCGAGTTGGAGCAGACTACGATTCGCAGCGACGGGTGTCCGACGAGAGAAAAGGGGGAAGGGGAGAAAGTGGAAGTGCTAGTCGACTCTTTGATTTCTACAGTCAACAGAACCCCATGGCGCTGAAGTAGTTAGACGCGGTTTCAGGATAACCACAGAGAGCACAGAGGACACAGAGGTGAAGAAGGTGATGGTTCCTAGAATTCCGAAAC
>SDBV01007983.1_pt1 | contig 14341 bp, 13 predicted proteins | sample 2277081 | NCBI WGS metagenome assembly SDBV01 (sample SAMN10402039, study PRJNA504765) | marine sediment metagenome | isolation source: marine sediment core GS10_PC15, 223 cmbsf | place: Arctic Ocean: Southern Knipovich Ridge | collected 2010
ATTGTGCATTGCGAAGAGCGAAGCGACGAAGCAATATTTCAATTATGGTTTAAAATTAAGATTGCTTCGTCGCTTCGCTCCTCGCAATGACATTAAAAAGTTGTTGAATAATTACAAAAAATGAAGCTTATTATTTCAAACAAAATTGAATGTTTTTTTCGCCTGAATATTACGTGAGGAGCTTCCTATCATGACTTCAAATTCACCCGGTTCTGCAATCCATTCTGCCTTGTATGGATCATAATATGACAGGTCTCTCTGATTCACAACAAATCTTACAATTTTAGATTCTCCGGGTTTAAGGCTGACTTTTTTAAATCCTTTTAATTCTTTTTTCGGCCTGACAAGAGATGATTTTTTATCATGGATATACAATTGGATTACTTCCTTGCCTTCACGCTTCCCAATATTCTTTATTTGTATAGATATATTAACCGGGCTGCCTTGTTTAACATTTTTTGGAGCCTGCAAATTGCTGTATTCAAATGCTGTATATGAAAGCCCATGCCCGAATGGGAATAGCGGGTCAACTTCCTTTTTATCATAATACCTGTACCCAACAAATATCTCTTCTCCATATTGGACTTCTTTTGTGCCCGGATAATTAATATAAGCAGACGTATCCTGCAGGCGCTTTGGGAATGTTACAGGTAATCTGCCGGAAGGGTTCTTTTTTCCAATCAATATATTAGCAATAGCATTTCCACCTTCCATTCCCGGATAAAGTATATCTATAACACCGGGAACATCATCAATCCATGGCATGGCGACCGGGGTTCCACAGTTTATAATTACAGCAGTATTTTTATTTGCTCCGGCAACTGCTTCAATCAATTCATTCTGACGGCTGGTAAGTTTAATATCAGGCCTGTCCCATCCTTCTGTTTCATAACCTGCTGGTACACCAACAAAAATAAGAGCTATATCACATTGCCTTGCTATTTCTACTGCATGCGTTATTCGCTTATCTTCGCTGCCACGATAAGAACGCGCAAGCACCAATTTAATATTTGTAAAGTATTCTCTAGTATTTTTCATGAATTCTATTTTTATTTCATATTTTTTTCCTTTAATTAATTCACACTCAGCAGACCCGGTAATTGCTGAAAAATTAAATGCTTCACTCTGATTAGGCGAAACATTTTTGATTAATAATTTATTATTTAAATAAATCCTGCATGTGCCTATATTAGTAACTTGAAAAACATAGCAACCTGTTTCCGGCGAAGTAAACAAACCGGACCAGCGTATGGAAAAATGCTTTTTTGTAATTCTTTTATCAGGCGTATTATACCAGCACCATAAGTCTATATGCTTGTCAATTCTTTTTAAAACAGGTTTGCCTGAAAAACTCAAATTATTAAAATACTCGCCTGTTAAACCATGTCCTTTGCCTTCAGCAGGAGTGAGGTACTCGCTTTTTAATAAAGGCGGATTTACAAAATTATCACACCCCTGCTCATATCTAATTTTGACACGCTTTCCTGATATTTTTTTCAATGCCTGCAATGGTGATACTTTATATAAAGGTTCTACATAAGAACTCCCTCCACCTTCTGCCTGCATATCATCAGCATTAGGCCCTATTACAGCAATTGATTTTATCTTATTCAAATCCAAAGGTAAAAGACTATTTTCATTTTTTAACAAGACAATAGATTCTCCTGCCAGTTCTCTAGCAAGTTTCTGATGCTCAGGTGTATTTACCGAGCCTTTAAACGAAGTGATTGGTTTTCCCAGTCTTCCTGCCCTGGCAAGAACTCGCAATATTCTGCGAACGCTGTCATTAACAGCCTTTTCATCAAGTTGATATATATGCACAGCCTGGGATAACAAATCCCCATAATACCGTGCCGGTCCGGGCATCTCAAGGTCCAATCCTGCTTTTTTTGATTCTACTGTTGTGTGAACTGCACCCCAATCTGAAACCACTATTCCTTTAAACCCCCATTCATCCTTCAGAATCTCTGTTAAAAGATGATAATTTTGACTGGCATAATCTCCATTTATTCTGTTGTATGAACACATTACAGTCCATGGTTTTGCTTCTTTAACTATAGTCTCAAATGCCGGTAAGTATATTTCCCGCAAAGTCCTTTCATCAACAACAGAGCTGCCTCTATGACGCTCTTTTTCTTGATTATTACAGGCAAAATGCTTGACCGATGTGCCGATTCCCCTGCTCTGCACTCCCTTAACATATCCCACACCAATTCTGCCGGCAAGGTACGGGTCTTCTGAAAAACTCTCGAAATTCCTGCCTGCAAGAGGATGACGCACTATATTGATACACGGTCCTAAAATAACATCACACCCCATTGCCCGGGTTTCTTCTGCAAGTGCTATTCCAAGCCTTTCAACCAGTTCAGGATTCCATGAAGCTGCCATGGAAACACCCGTGGGAAAGCAGGTTACAGGCTTGACTATTCTTCCTGTATCAGCCTGATTAGACCGCACCCCGTGCGGACCGTCTGTCACTGTTATAGAATATATTCCATGCTCTTCTAATGACACGGTTTCCCAGGAATTCCTGCCGGAAAGCAGGGAGACCTTCTCCTTTAAGGTCAATTTTTTTATTAAGTTCTCAATTTTCTGCTCATCATTAATATTAATTACATTCTTTTGTTTAATCTTCTTCATATTTTTGCCTTTCAATTGATATTGATAAAATCATTACTAAAAAATATTGATTAATATACTTAATGAGCAGCTAAATGTCAAAAAAAATATTTTAAATTTTTGCTTGACAAATGGTATAACTTTTGTTATACTGCATATATGAAAACAGCAATATCAGTGCCGGACAATTTATTTAAAAATGCAGAAAAAACTGCAGCCAAAATGGGGGTTTCGCGAAGTAATTTGTTCTCACGGGCTATAAAAGAATACCTGGATAATCACAACCCGACTCATGTAACAAAAAAATTAAATGCCATTTATTCTTCAACCGAAAATAAATTGGACAAAAACATAGTTGAAATGCAGATCCAGTCAATTGAAAAGGGAGACTGGTAATGATTCGTGGAGAGATATGGTGGGCTAATCTTCGACCTCCTTCAGGTTCAGAACCAGGTTTCAGAAGGCCATTATTAATAATCCAATCAGATGCCTTTAACAAAAGTAAAATAAATACTGTAATTTGTGCTGTAATTACATCAAATATTAAATTAGCTAATGCTCCGGGAAATGTTCTGCTTAAAAAAAATGATTCTAATTTGCCCAAAGAATCTGTTGTAAATATTTCACAAATAATAACAGTAGATAAATCATTTCTAACAAAATGCGCAGGCACAATAAATAAAAAACTATTTGAAAAAGTTGAAAATGGAATAAGATTAGCAATAGATCTTTAGTTTCACCAATACTAGAATACTAGCAACGCAATCCCAACAGGATTAAAAATATTTAATATTCCGGAGGAAATGATGGAACAGGGGCCAAGACAAAGAATAATCAGGAAAGTAATGCTGGAATGCTTAAGCCGGATACGCCTGCATGACAACCTTGATGAAAATAAATTTTCAAAAAAAATCACAGATTTTCCCACACTCTTGCGGGAATGGGCAGACTTGCTTGGAAATCCCCCAAAAGATCTCAGGCGTTTTGAATTGCCCGAGTTTAAAGGGTATTCTCTATGGGCTGAAAACTATGATAATGAAAAAAATAATCCTGTCATTATTGGAGAGGAAGAAGTAATCTGGGATTTAATAGGGAATGTAAAATCTTTGCGTGTACTGGATGCAGGATGCGGCACAGGACGTCATACAATACCAATGGCAAAACAGGGAGCAGATATTATTGCTTATGACCCGACACTTGAAATGCTATTAAAAGCAAAACAAAAAGCTAAAAAGCATAAACTCAATATTGATTTCAGGCTCGGTACTCTTAAAGATATTGATTCAAATACAGGCAAGTTTGACCTGGTGCTGTGCTGTCTGGTTCTCAGTCATGTAAAAAACCTTCACAAAGCAGTTAAAAAGCTTGCCGGATATATTAAAAAAGACGGCAGCCTTATTATCAGTGATTTTCATCCATTTAATCTGTTGATAGGATTCCGAACTGCATTTTCATCAAAAGAGAAGAGATATGTCGTTCCTAACTATTTGCATTTACCATCAGATTATTATAATGTAATTCAGGATGCCGGACTTGAAGTTACTCATTATTATGAAAAAGGTCATATAGACAGGTACCCGGATTTCCCCATGACTATTATTCTTAAAGCAAAAGCAATTTAGACTTTTGTTGACTTTGTGATATTATTATATATTATAATAATAGGAAATAGTAATATAATGTAATTGAATTAAGGGGATCTCGAATAACCTTACAGGTTGATCCCCATACCGGGCATATATCTTGAAAAACAACGATTATTTTTGAAAAATAGTAGTTTTTCAAGATGCCCTTAATTAGGTTTGGTAATTAATTAAATATTATTTAAATTTCAGGTAGCCCCAGGGACGGTCTTCAGACCGTTCATTAAGAATGTTATTTGTGCCCATAGGGTTGTAAATGCCCTTCAAGGGTGCATACTTGACAGCACTTCCGGACTACGTCCTGCAGCCGTTGGCATGCACTACCAAATTAATAATTATTTACCAAAAACTAATTAGTATTATTATTAATTTTGAAGGTGGTATTATTTTATGAAAATTAAAGAAGTTTCAGAGCCTATATTATTAACTGATGTTTTCCCGCATATTACACCTCCTCATATAGTTTTTGATGGCCCTATGCAAGAGGAGCTTGATGGCAAGACTTATACTATACACCCGGAAGAAATAAAAACAAGAAACATTTTTATAACTGATACAACATTCCGTGACGGACAGCAGGCAAGACCCCCTTATACAGTAAAGCAAACTGTAGCATTATTTGATTTCCTGTCCAGGATGAGCGGCCCTAATGGTGTTATTAAGCAGACTGAGTTCTTCCTTTACAGTCCAAAGGATAGAGAAGCAGTAGAAAAATGCCTTGAACGGGGATATCGTTATCCTGAAATTGCAGGATGGATAAGGGTTGAAGCAAGGGACCTGCATTTAGTAGAAAAAATGGGATTAAAGGAAACAGCCATGCTTACATCCTGCTCTGACTATCATATTTTTAAGAAGCTAAATTTAGACCGCAAAAAAGCATTTGATAAATATACCGGATTAGTAAAGGATGCATTATCAAAAGGAATAAGGGCACGATGCCAGCTTGAAGATGTAACACGTGCTGACATTGACGGTTTTGTTCTCCCATTAGTCTATGAATTAATGCGTATTTCCGAAGAAGTAGAAGATGATCTCAAAACTAAGATTTGTCTTTGTGATACTATGGGATTCGGCATTTCATACCCGGGTTCAGCATTACCCAGAAGTATACCGAAACTCGTATTATCCATGATTCATAAAGCCGGGGTGCCCTCTGATAGACTGGAATGGCATGGACACAATGACTTCCATAAAGTTATGACAAATGGAACAACTGCCTGGCTATATGGATGTGATGTACTGGATTGTACACTTATGAGCATTGGCGAACGTACGGGTAATACTCCCCTCGAAGGTGCGATATTTGAATATATTGGCTTGAAAGGAGATATGTGCGGAATAGATACAACCATCATAACAGAAATAGCTCAATACTACCGCTCAATCGGGGTAAAAATTTCAATCCGGTATCCTTTTGTAGGAGACAATTTTCATAAAACACGTGTGGGCATTCACGCAGATGGTCTGGCACGTGATGAGCGGATTTATAATATTTTTGATACAGCAAAACTGCTTAACCGTCCTCCGGAAATTGCTATTACAGATAAATCAGGTGCTGATGGAGTCCAATTGTGGGTAAATAATTTTCTTAGCCTTCATGGGAAAGAGATGATAAAGAAAACAAAGCTGGTAGAGATATCAAAGTGGGTGAATGACCAGTATAATATTGAAAAGCGGACTACAGCTATTTCAGATAAGGAGATGGCACACCTGGTTAAAAAATATTTGCCTGAAGCATACAAAAAAGCAAAAAAAGAAAAACGGCTCACATTTACGCACCATGAAGAATAAGAATCACAAATTGTATATAAGAATTAGTTGGTTTAATAAGTAAACATCCCCGTCTATCGAATGATAAGAAACAATAAGGGGGAGGAATATGCTAAACAAATACCTTCTTATTTATCCCAACCGGTCCATAAAACTCCGGGATGCAGATAGCTGTGTTCCTCCGGCCAAAGAAGCGGTTGATGTTTATCTTTAATTTTATGTCCCGCTGTTTTATAATTGCTTCTTATAATCCAATTAAATAATGCTACAATCATTTTATGTTTTTCTTCAGCATATTTATTATCATTAAATAAATTATTAAGCTCTCCAGGATCTTTTTTAAGGTCATACAGCTCCCCTTCTTCTTCCTGGAAAGTATAGTAAACAAGCTTAAAATCCTTACTCCTTACCATAGTCAGATAATTATCTTCACAAAAAACATATTTCTCAGGTTTATTTTTTTTACCGGATATATAATTCATTAAGGAATGCCCCTCTAAATATATTGGAACAGGAATATTGGCATAATCAAGTATAGTAGGCCCAAGATCTATATGAGACACAAGGTCTTTTATTGAATAATTTGCTTTTTTTTGGGTATCCCATATAATTAATGGAACATTCGTAATAGAGTCATACATCAGCCATTTATATGGCAGGAAATGATCTCCAACCATATCACCATGGTCAGAAATAAAAATCACCAGCGCATTTCCCAGAAAGCCTTTTTTTTCAAGAGCATCCAGTATTTCCCCGAGTTTTTCATCAATAGTGGTAATTTTTGCATAATAGTGTTGACGCATATGCTTAATATCCTTATCAGAAGCATCCTGCATCTGTATCCGCGCTTCATGATTTGTTTTTGAGAAAAAATACTGATGTCCTTTATGTTGAGGAGGCTTTTTTTCAAGCTCCCCTTCTTTTCTGACAGGCATTGGAATATCTTTGTCTTTATACATATCAAGATGCCGTGGCAGCGGGTCATAGGGTTCATGCGGTCCGGTAAACCCTATCTGAAGGAATACAGGTTTTCCCTGTTCATAATTATTTATCCATGCCAGGGCTTTATTCCCTATAAAAACATCACTATGCAGATGTTCATCCATATGCCAGGCAACTCCCTGATATTTCTTATTCCAATCCGGGTCAGAAATATGGCGGTCCAGAGGACGTTTCTTGCCATGCAATGCAAGATGACGGCCCCATTCATCATCAATGCCTCCATTCCTCAGGAAATTAGTTGTAGGATTTTCAACTTCAATCCTTTCATGAAAGCTTTTATTATCATGTCTTGGAGAAAAATGCATCTTTCCAATATTTACACAATGATAACCCGATTCCCTCAGATCATCAACCCATAAACGCTGATGAGCCCAGCAATTAAAAGAATATACTCCGGTATTATGAGGATACAGTCCGGTAAATATAGCTGCACGGGCAGATATACACGTAGCTCCACAGGAAAAGCATTGTGTAAAACTAACTCCTTTCTTAACAAGACGGTCCATATTCGGTGTAATCATATGCTTATTGCCAAGAGCATGAATAGTATCACCTCTCTGCTGGTCTGTCATTATCATTATAATATTTGGCTTTTTATCCTTTTTCATAATTCCTTACGTCCTTTTTATAAAATCTTGCTGAATATTATCATTAAAAAAATGTCAGCGCTTATATAGCTGTTTTCTTAGCCAAATCCCTTTAAAGGGTCTTTATGGCTTTCTTCTACTGGTATATATCGAATTGGAGGGGTATGTTTTTTAAACATGGTTCTTGTTTTTTTTGATAATTTTCTAAAAACTTGTGGGGTCATTGCAAAGCCATAAGATGTTAATCTTGCGGCATAATTTACATGATCACCCAGTATATCGAATGTCTTATCAGTTTTTGTACCTAATTTTCCGCAGATTACCTGACCAAAATGTATTTTAACTCCTAATCTACAGGATAGGTCTTTTTCTTTAAAATAATTATCTGTTTCCTCTTTTAATTTTTTCAGAGCTCTTACTCCCTCATCTACTTTTTCTTCAGGGAAAACTATTAAAGCTTCATCACCAATAAATTTTACTATTTTTCCGCCGGCACTTTCAATAATATCACCTGTTAATTCAAAATAATCTGACATAAGGTCAAATAAATTCTCATCATCCATCTTCCCGGTATGAACAGCTCTTGTGAAATTTGCTAAATCTGCGAATGAAACTAAAAGATTCAATTTAGTTGGTGAGTTAATTTTGTCTAAATCTGTCATCGTAAACCTCCTTGCGTAATAATAGTATTATCAACGGCCTGAAAAATCCGTTAGTGAAAAAAGGAATCGCCAGCCCTTGCGTCCGGCAGTTTTAATCACACAAACGACGACTGTCAATATAATATATCATTTAATAGCCATGTCAAGAAAAAAATTAATGTTGCAGGTAGTTTCCCTATTTGTCATTCCCCTGCGCCCTGATTGCAGGGACGTTGAACAGCAAAGGAATTGATAAACTTGCAGTAAGTATCGGTTCGACTCCCTCAACAAAATATGCGTAAGATTTTATGGGTGTAACAGAAATAAGGCCGGGTAATTATATTTTTAATTAACCTTTTGTATCTTCTGAAGCAAACTACGGACTACGACTTTAACTTTCTTAAGTGACATTTTCCCGTCTTTTTGCGAGCCTTCTGAAATTTGTTTTAATTGGTTGTTAGCTGTATTTAATGCTATATTAATTTCTTCATGCTTTTTATCAAGCTCCTTTTCAATTCCGCGTTTTTCAACCAGTTGTTTTCTAAGGCCCCGAATAATTGCTTTTGTTTTTCTAAAATTAATTTCTTCCTGGACCAATTGTTTCTGATACCGTGCCCAGCGTTCTTCAATAGCTTTTCCTGCTTCCAGTTTTCCTGATTCAAATGCCTCTTTCAATTCTCTGAAAGTAACATAATACTTAATAACATTATACTCAATACCATTTAAAATAAATTTTGCCGGGACACTGCCAGTACCGTTATCCCATCTTTTTGCCAGGAATCCTCCCCAATGATAAGCAGAGACAAACCAGTCTTCCCGTCCCTTGTACTCTCTTTTTAAATACCATAATAGCACGTATGTTGCTTTTGTATTGATAATCGGGTCATAAAGATCATCAATGTTTTTTATATCAAAGTATAGCAATTTTCTTTTATCAGCCGGCATCATCTTTACCAGCCTTTCTGCCAGCAGAGCGGTATTGTACTTAATTTGACCCAAGCCCCTTTCCTTATATCCACCTTTTGCATAAGGATTAAAAGATGTTTCCATTAAATGAATGACAGGCACATCAAATAAGCTCAGGTTTAATTTAGTTGCAGCATTATAATTTAGATTGATATATTTTATTTTTTCATCTTTATTCATTGCTTTTTTAAAACTATGGTCATATTGATATCCATATACTGTTAAAATCCGTATCATCATCTGACGGTACTTGGATATCTTTTCCTGTTCTCCCATTTGATTCCAGTTAAGGCCATCTTTAACCTCTGTCATTTTTGAAATTATCATCGCAAGATTCTTAGTATATTTTTTATCCATTAAAACATATTGCAGCAGTATTATTATGACAAAGGTAACAATAATTATAGAAAGGATAACAACTTTTTTTTGCAGTTTAAAATGCTTGGTTTTATAATTGTTTCGCGTTTTCATTATTAAATTCCTCCCAAATTCAATATTCAGGCAATCTTTAAAAACCTTATGAACTAAGAAACAATATTGAAGTCACTCTAATTGATATAAATATAATAATTGGGAATAAAATGTCAACAAAAAAATTGATTTTTTTTTGATTTTTATTATCATTTATTTAAAGTGCAGGCGTTTAGGTGCTCTCCAGGGCATAACCATACAATTTGGTGATGGATGACATAAAAGCGTTACCGTAAAGAATTTGCAGGCATAAATACTTCAGATAATTACAGCAAAAGCTCCTGTTATTTCATATAAAATCAGTTGACATTCAACAGATTAATAATATTATAAACAATATGAATAATGTTAATTCAGATATTGCATGTGCAATATTGGCTGGCGGGAAGAATGCACGGATGAAAGGCAGGAATAAAGCTTTTTTTAAAATTGACAGCACACCCCTTATCCAAAAGACAATCAGTCTTTTAGCCGGAATATTTGATGAAATTTTAATAATTACAAATTCTCCGGGACAATTCTGCTCTTATCAAGACAAATGCTGTATCTTAGAAGACAAAATAAAAGAGATCGGCCCTATTGGCGGCATATATACGGGTTTATCAGAAGCCAACAAGGAAGCTGTTTTTTTTGCGGCATGCGATATGCCTAATCTGCATAACGACCTGATCCTGAAGCAGATCTCTTGTTTTAACCATGCAAAATGTGATGCTGTTATACCACGGATAGGCTCTTTAATCGAGCCTTTGCATTCAATTTTTAAAACAAATCTTAAAAGCACACTCCATGATTTTATTAAAGCCAGCCGGGATTATTCTATAAGAAGCTTTCTACAAACAATCAATGTATCCTATATGGATCTGGAAGATAATCAATTTCACAGGCATATATTTAAAAATATAAATACAATTGAAGAATGGGAGGAAATAAATAAAGGGGATCTCGAATAACCTTACAGGTTGATCCCCTACCGGGCATATATCTTGAAAAACAACGATTATTTTTGAAAAATAGTAGTTTTTCAAGATGCCCTAAAATAAATGCAGATTAAATCAAAGATATGGATTGAAAAAGAGAGTAACCTGGTTTTTGGCTCTGGAAAGGCTCATATTTTAAAAGCCATTGCTGAACAAGGTTCTATAAACAAAGCTGCTAAACAGCTAAATATGTCCTATCGCAGTGCATGGAGTCATATAAGAACAATAGAAAAACGGCTTAATAAACCGCTCCTCATAAAAAACAAAGGCGGCAAAAATGGCGGCGGTGCTAAATTAACTGAATATGCAAAGGATTTAATAAATAAATTTGAAAAACTTGAATATGATATGAAAAAATTTGTAAATGGAAAATACAGGGAAATATTTGAATAAAAGTGAAAAAAATTAAAATCTTAAAAATAAAAAATAATAAAAAAGAGCCTGTTCAAGACCTTGTTACTGAAGAAATCTCATTGACTATTACTATTAGTAGAAAAGAAATCACCACTCTTTTATGTTCTCCTGACAATATCAATGATTTAGTCACAGGCTATCTTTTTTCATCCGGGATCATCGATGATATTAGTGAAATAAGAAAAATTAGCCTTGATAAAAAAAAATGGATTGCTTCAGTTGTCCTGAAGAATAATGACATTATCACAGATTTAGTATTTAAAAAATTGCAGCCCCCGGGTTGTGGCAAAGGTATGATGTTATATAATCTGTCCGGCAATAAAAACTTAAAAAAAATCTCAACCGACTTAAAAATAAAAGCCGGCACAATCCTGAAGTTTATGATTGAACTCCGGAAAATGTCAAAAACATATATAAAAACAGGCGGCACGCATAGTGCTGTTATTGCAGACCGGGAAAATATTATTGTTTTCAGGGAAGATATCGGCAGGCATAATGCTGTAGATAAAGTTATTGGCAGCAGACTGTTGAACCATGATTCATTGCAGGATAAAATATTAATAACCAGCGGAAGGATCTCATCAGAAATATTTCTTAAAGCATATAGATGTGGTATTCCATTTATTGTTTCTAAAAGTGCTCCTACTGATGAAGCTGTTAAACAATGTGGAAAAGCCGGAATAACGTTGGTTGGCTTTGCCAGAGGCACAAGGATGAATATATATAGCGGAGAAGAACGGATACAGTAGTTGTCATAGATCCCCGATTCCCGGACTGTTGCAGTTTGAGATTTTTAAGGTAATTATGACCTATCCTAAATAAATTTTCGTGGGAGGCCTGAATGATAGAGTTTGAAGAGGCATTAAACCTTATTTTAAACAACACACATGTATTGCCTATAGAGCAAATACCAGTTGAGAAATCTATAGGCAGGATACTCAAGGAAGATATAAATTCAACAATATATATGCCTCCTTTCAACAAATCTGCAATGGATGGATATGCTGTAAAATCAAAAGATATCCAAAAAGCTCCTGTGGAATTGAAATGCCTCGGACTTATCCAGGCAGGTCAGGCTTATAATAAAGAAGTAAAAACAGGAGAATGTGTAAAAATCATGACCGGTGCTCCTCTGCCTGTTCATACTGACTGTGTTGTTATGGTTGAAAATACTAAAGTAGCGAAAGATAATAACCTGCCTTGTAAAAAAATCGGGAAAGGGATTGGACGCCTGCCAGGTTGTAATTCAGAACATCATGCTCAGCTATATATGAAGAATCCTGAATATATTCAAATACTTAAGCAAGCTAAAAAATTGGAAAATGTATGTATTAAAGGAGAGGATATCCAAAAAGGAATAAGAGTTTTAAATAAAGATACCTGTCTTTCTCCATCGCATATAGCTATTATTTCTGCTGCTGGGAAGAAGCTAATAAAGACTATTAGAAAACCTGAAGTTGCCATATTAAACACCGGTGGGGAAATTGTTCCTCCGGGTTTAAAACTGGGCAAAAATAAAATTTATAACAGCAATGGACCGATGTTATCTGCTTTGCTTAATTCAGATAATATCTTATGCAAGTATTCAGAAATTGTCCGGGATAATGAAAAAGAACTTTTAGCAGCTATTAAAAAAGGCCTTAAATATGATATACTCTTAATTTCAGGCGGGGTTTCCATGGGAGACTATGACCTTGTGCCTGGTATATTGAAAAAACTTGGAGTTAGGAAAAAATTCCATAATATTCGAATGAAACCGGGCAAACCTTTCTACTTTGGTATTAAAGATAATACGCTCGTTTTTGGAATCCCGGGTAATCCTGTTTCAAATTTCCTTGCTTATTATGTTTTTATTCAGCCGGTGATAAAAAAGATGATGGGATACAAATCACCAGGGCCTGAATTTCATGATGGCATATTTGAAAAAGAATATAAGCAAAAAACCGGGCGCAAGCATTTTGTGCTAATAAAAATATCAAAAAAACAGGGACAATATTATTTGCGCCCTGTAAAATCACATGGTTCTGCTGATATACAGGCATTATCCAAAGCAGATGGATTCATGATTGTGGATAAAAATACTGCTTTATTAAAGAAAAATTCAGGAGTTAAATTTATAACATGGTAAAAAAAATGAATATTGATTATTTGAGATTTTCCTTAACTGACAAATGCAACTTGAATTGCATATACTGTAATCCATTAGAAAAAGAGCAGTTTGCCGGTCGGAAAAAAATTCTGACCAATCAGGAAATAATTAAAACCATACAATTATTTGTAAAAAAAGGCATAAGTAAACTTCGCTTGACGGGAGGGGAACCTTTATTAAAAAAAGACCTGTTAAATTTTATTAAAATGTGCAAAAAAATTAAAGGGTTAAAAGATATTGCATTAACTACAAACGGTGTTTTATTAAAAGACCTTGTGAAACCTTTGAAGAAAGCAGGTTTAAACAGAATTAATATCAGCCTTGATACATTGCACAAAGAAAGATTTAATGCTATTACAGGGAAAGACAAGTTTGAAGATGTCTGGGAGGGAATTGAGAATTCTATAAAGTATGGTTTGAATCCTGTGAAATTAAATGTTATTTTAATGAAGGGCATAAATGATGATGAAATCAGTGATTTTGCTGAATTGACAAAAGCCTATGACCTTGTAATCCGCTTTATAGAGCTTTTTCCTACTAACAAGCGAATGATTAACTTTATGTCTCAGAAGATGGAAAGCCACAAAGCAAAAGAAATAATTGAAAACACTATAGGGGAATTAAAACCAGCCTCATTAATAAAAGGAAATGGCCCGGCTAAATATTTTAAACTAAAAAATACTAAAGGAGCTATTGGTTTTATAAGTAATCTAAGTGAATACTTCTGTAATACGTGCAATAAAATACGGATTAACTGCACAGGATTGATTGCGCCGTGCCTTTTTTCAGGATATATATATGATATAAAACCATTATTGCGGAAAACTAAAGATGATAAAAAAACACTGGCTTTTATAAATGAAATTATTCGGGACAAACCAAAATATAAAAAAGACCCGAAAAAAAATGCTAATATTGAAATGAGCAGCATCGGGGGTTGAAAACATCAGGTATGATTGACATAGGAAAAAAGAAAAAAACAAAAAGAATGGCTAAAGCACAAGCTTTTATTAAACTAACAAAAGATTTGCTGGAAAAAATTAAAAAGAATACCATGCCAAAAGGTAATGTTTTAGAAGCAGCACGAATTGCAGGTATAATG
>SDBV01007984.1_pt1 | contig 14339 bp, 11 predicted proteins | sample 2277081 | NCBI WGS metagenome assembly SDBV01 (sample SAMN10402039, study PRJNA504765) | marine sediment metagenome | isolation source: marine sediment core GS10_PC15, 223 cmbsf | place: Arctic Ocean: Southern Knipovich Ridge | collected 2010
TTGAGTTAATTAATGGAACAGCGATGTTCTTGACCCAATTGGATTTAACCACCACATCATCATCTACGAAAGCCAATAAACCATGAGTTGCCTTCTCAATTCCAATATTTCTTGAATGTGCGGGCCCTTTATTTTGAGTCTTTAATATGATCTTCTTTTTAAACCCGTTATTTATAGCTTTCCATCGGTTAAGTAATTCCGCTGTTTGGTCTTCGGAATGATCATCTATTATTATTACCTCTTCTGGCAATGGGTTTAATTGATTCAAGCTTTTTAAAAGTCGAACTAATTTCATTAGTCGATTATAAGTGGGAATTACAAGTGAAACACGGAGTTGTCTTTTCATTGAATATTACATCCCTTAGTTAAGTTCTCATCATTTTATTTTTTACTCCATAATAGCTTTAAGTCCAGTTTTTTTACCGTGTAAGTAAGGGCTTCTTTTCTATTCAACGTTGGTTTATTGCTCAAAATGCCTGACAAGTCTAAAGCACCAGATGTAAATTCAGATGCATCACTTTCATTGAGATAAATAAAAAGATTTAGAGTCTTCTGACCTTTTATGCTGACTAATGCGTTCAATCCATCAATAAAAAGTTGTATCTTCTTACTTTCTTGGATTATCTTTTTAAGAATATTCACGGAAATAGGAGGTCTGAATGAAATTAATTCATAGGATTTTATGACCAAATCTAAATGTACATCAATGGTTACATCAACATCACGTTCTTCAGAAGCCTCAGACCATAGATGATTATAAATCATGCAAAAATTCTTCACGATAAATGGATCCTCAGATAGCCACCCAATATCACAAGAATCCGGGCTAATCAAGTATTTGTCAATGTTACCCGTAAACATTAATATTCTCTTACCATCTACGATGATGCATTTTCCATGTAGCTCGCGGTAATATTTTATCGCAACTCCCTTTTTTTTTAACGTTTCGAGCACTTTTCTCATATCGGTCCTGTAATTCACGTTAACAGATGGGACGAGAATTCTAACTTGTACCTGTTTCGACGCCTTATCGATTATAGTATCGATGAGTTGATTCAACTTCATATTCGTAAGTCCCACAAATATATAAATTGCGATGTCTATGCTTTTTTCTGCTAAGTCTAATTGCTCCATCATGATTTCAAACAATGGAGTTTCATCTAAAACTTGGCTATCACGATTAATATCATTTTTAATCTCCCCGGACGTGATGATGATTTCTGGTTGATTAATTCTAAGTGATTTAAATTGTGAATGGTCTTTATCACTAAGAATTTCAATCCAATTTCCATTTACTAGCATGGATTCGCATTTTCTAAACCACAGATAAAAGAAGAGCCGGTTCAAAGATTTTATCTCATTCTCCTTTTCCAAAAGTATTCCAAACTCGGGATTCTTGTACAATCCTTCCGTAGTGAAATTAGTAGTGCATATTAAAGACTTGCGTCCGCTCGTGATGAACTTCAAGTGAGCATTTTTCATGTATCTCACTAATACTCCTAATTTTGTTAATTCAGAGAATCCTTGATTTACAGATTCGTTTGCTCGATTAAAGGAAAGATAAGCATATAATTTACTTCCTAGGATGATGTAGATCTTTCCTTTCAGCCTTTGCGCGGCTTTTTTAATTAATTTTACGATTTCATTGTTGTTAAGAATGAAACTCGACGCGAGTAAGTAGGAATCATTATGAACGGCATCCTCAATGAGGTTTTTTACTTGTTGAATTATGGATCTCTCATCCTTGTTTAGAGGGTGTGTGAATAAGAAAGCATATTTATCTTTAGGATTAAGTTCAGGAGGTTGTTTAACTTCTTGAGGTCGTATATTCTGATTGATTTGAGAGACATGATTTATTTGATAAAAAAACAGTTTTCGACTAGGAGATTCCGTTGTATTTTTATTCTCAGTCATCTTTTTATTCTACCACCTCACTTTCATTTATTTTTCCATTAATAAGATGGAGCCAACCATTATCAGTCACCATGCAAAGATTCCCAATAACTTGTTTGATGCTTTTTAATGATGGTGAGACTGAGATCCTCGAAATAATTTCGGGAGACTGGAAAAGCTTTAAAATCCTTTCCGTGAATTTGGTAATGTCCTTGTTGGCCATCATCTTAAAATCTGTCCTTAGTTCACTTTCAAAAATATTTAAGACATTAATCCAAGCACTCATTAATGGATCCTCAAAGTCTATCCTAATGGAAATTGCATAATACCAATCATTCTCTATTGAAATGTCTATTATTCTACCATCGTACTCACTAAAAATTTGATAAACTCGTCCAATGCTTTGGAGATCATTTTCAAGAAGCTTTACTCTCAACAATCCAACGTCAATGTCAAGATTGATGTCAAACTCCTCATCATCTAATTTTTCTTGAAGAACTATCAATATTTTATCAAACAAAATGTCATCAGATTGAATTTCTTCTAATTCTTTTCTTAACTGACTAACTTCCGGGTGGTCATGAGGGACATGTTTAATCTTGTATTTATTCTTAGTAAGCATAAAATTACCTTCATTCCAGTTCAATGAAGCTTGAGATTGACCATTTACTAGTATCCCCTCTTGAATGTTAAAACTTAAGTAGTCCGAGGGAATGTTATAAGAGTGTTTGGAATTACTATCGCCATTCAAAACATCATTTAGCTCTAGAAGTGCTTGGGAAATTTCTTCCATGCTATTAGGGTCTTGTACTTCTTCAATCCGATACTTTTTATTAATGTAAAGTAAAGGTTTTAGACACAGGGAGAAGTTTATAAAAGTCTTAAGTTTAAGTTGTATATCCTCTAAGGAAGATGTGTCGATTCGCTTGATTGGGGAATAATAGTAAATATCATCTCGTATTTGTTTATTCAAGAAGCTCATATCTTTTGCAAGGATGGAAAGCAACTTTTCTACAATTGAAACTTTTAGACCGAACGTATCAGACAAGTTTTTTGATGTTGTCTCGCCATAATGATGACAAGCTTGCATTATCGTTTTCAATATGGTCTCAATTTCTTTTGTTACCGAAATGAGAGTAGGACAGGTAATGTTGAAGAGGATTATTTTTTTGTGCCAGAGTGTTTTCTTACTCAATTTAGTTTCCTCCTTCTTGTAATATCTTTAAAATTTTTTTATTTCGATCAAGAAAATGAGAAGACATTTCTGAATAACGGCGTATGTTAGGTCCGAAAACAATGGCGTAATTATGAGCCCTAGTTAGTGCCGTATATATACGCTTGTGAAAGTTTAATGAATTATAATTCATGATTCCAAGGATAAAGATGTCATATTCATGCTCTTGGTGATTGTATATAGATAAAAAGGAGATTTTAATCTTTCCTTTTTTATCATAATACACTTTCTCCACTGACCAAGGGGAAATAACTTCATGAAACCTAAGCTGGCGATAAGTGGCAATCATTTTGCGTAATGAAGGTACATTCGAGCAAGCTACTCCGATAGTTAGTTCTTGATCTTGAGGAAGGGAATCTACAATCTCATAAACCTTTCTTCCCATCTCCGCCAATATTTCTTGATCCTTCATGACGAGATACTTCAGATGACTGGCGGTGGATAATAAAGGTGAAAATTGACTTAAATTTGGGAAATTCCCGGAGTTTAGGTTATTTTGGATTAATTTTTTATTAAAAGCTTTACAAATTATTTTATGCAGTTCAGGATGAATTCGAAACTGCTCTTTTAATTTACGAATAGTTAGCGAAGGATTCCCTTCAAATTCATGTAGGATCGACACGATACCTTCCTTATATGCCCTATTTCCATATAGGATGGGAGCCCCTTTTAGGCTCTCATGTGAGGGATTAAATTCCTCGGCATTTTGAATTTGTTCTTTATTAGGAAACGTTAAAGGTTGTCGAAGGAGAAAATTGCTCACGGTTAAGGGAGGAACTTGATCTTTATCATTGAGGATAATCCATTGCTTAGCTTGATGAGCGGCTGTGCTAAACTGACTGATATTAACGCTACTACTCGCTTCAATGAGATTTAGATCAAAATCTTGGATATTTTTCGAGAGGAAGTGTCTTTCACTCAGAAGCCCATAAGTAATGAGTATGATGTCATAAGTAATCGCTATTAATCTTTTCAATATCGCTGGATCTGTAAAAACCCTCTTAAAATCCTTTTTAAGCTCATCATCATGACCAGAGTCAGTTATCGAACATTTTCGCTCGACATTTAAGGAGATATTCCTAACTTGTCTTTCTAACTCATATTTCCTTAAATTTTCATCATTGATACGATGACTTCTTGCTTTAATTCTCACGATATTTGGCTTCCCTGAGGGGGGAGGATGTTCCGTAAGAAACTGGTCTATTCGCCCTAAGATGTTATTTAAAGCTGTGTTTTTTTCGCTTGTCATTATGGTGCGCTTTTCTAAGTAGGTAAGGAGTAGTGAAATCAGCGCTCCCACCTGTGTTTTACCTGTCCCTCCATCATCATTAATGATTAGAGCAGGAGTAAAAAGAATTTCCTCAATACATTGTTTTTGGTCAACATTAAGACGTTTGAACTCCTCGTGTAATTCAATTTCTTGAAAGTTTTTTTGAAGATCAAGTTTTATTCGATTTGGAAGATGACCTTGATGGCTTGATAGAACCTGATGCAGTACGTATCTTCCCCTGCAACTTGGATTATCTCTTAATTTTTTCAAGGAACTAAGCATCAAGTTTAGCTTTTTATTGTTATGAATTTTATTCTTATCGATCTTAGAAGGAACTTGACCGATAATCATTTTCCCTCTTTTTGGGATGCCATTATTATCTTTTACTCTCCAGCATTCCCCATTATTGTCCCAAAAAAGGTCCGCGTGCATTTTATTAATAGTTACAATCAGTTTCATTTTACCTTCTTCGAGAAGTTGATTATTTATAGCAAATTCCATGAGATAATTAGGAGTCATTCCATAGATGGAAACGATATTATCCACTACTTGATATGATGCTTCTGTCACCTGATTAAGTTTTGCTAGCTCGCTTATAACGCCAAGAATATGAGGTAGGAGAAAATGATGGAGTCGCGTTTGATCTATAGTAAAGGAGTTTAAAACTCCATACTTATTGCGTATTTGCTCTATTTCTTTCATGAAGCTTGGAAAATCGTGAGCCTTTTCATATTCATCAGTTATTTCAAATCTTAATTTAATTTCGATGGAAGTTCCCATAGTATCTTCTTTGGTAATGTATATATTTCCTTCCATTACTTCCCCTATCGAACTCACGGCCAATTTTTCATCATAATTGATTACATCTCCTATATTTTTAAGAGGTTTATTCTTGCGGCTTTGTAGCTCGTAATCGCTCAAAAGAGAGGGATTAATCTTATTAGCATCGAGAATAGAGCTGGAATATATCATTAAAGTGAAACCATAAACTTGACAGGTGTTTTTAATGACGATAAATCCAAGATTAGTGACTTTTTCCGTGATCATTTTTGTCTCCTTAATCTTCCTTTAATTTTTATGATAAATAAAGTTTTTTTCTTCACCACACATAATTACCTCCTCTCTTGAGGTATTTTATCCTATCTAAATTAACTTCATTAAGAGAATTATCCACACCGCATTCCAATATTGGTCTGCTAAAAAAGTATGAATTATTAGTGTTTTGATAAAACCTCCCTAGAGGATCCACCATCATATACGAGTTTAGCATCAAATCATTGTTTTCTACAATTGGTCGTAATATCGAATGTCTCTCTGCAAATATTTTGAATTCCTCATAAGAAATCCGAATTTTTTCAAAATTCTCTTGGAACTGATTTAAAATTTCAAGTGCTTGGAAAATTTTCCAACGGTTTGGATTAAGTTTAAGCACAAAATGAGTCATATCCTCCATACAATTTAGTTTAGTGACCACGGTGTTAATTTTTAATTTTATACCTGCTTCATGTATCAACTTTGATTTAACGTAGATATTATCAACCAAACTTCCCGCGCCTCTTCCTATTTTAAAATTAATATCCTCATACTGAGAATCGATACTTAAACCAATCCAATCAATGAATTTCCCCCAGTCTCTCAAAAAATTTTTAGAAATTCCTGTCCCATTAGAAATGATGCTTGTCGTTAAATCTAACCCCTTACTGAATGATACAAGGGATCCTAAAAAAGGGCTTAATGTAGGTTCTCCACCCGCAAAATTAATTTTTTTAGTTCCAGATTCAGCTAATAACTTAATAATTTCTAAACATTGGTCCTTTGATAAATTTGGAATAAAATTTTCAAATCGGGCAAAGCAATATTTACACTTAAAATTGCATGAAGGCCAAAAATGGAAATTTACACTTTCTAATATCATAAATTAATAATTGTTTATACCTTTAAAAATAATTATTTAATGGCGGTTCGAAAACTCATTTAAGCGCCGTTAAAGAAAAAAATATAAGTTAAAAAGACTAAATTAAAAATAATGAAATTAAGTCTAACTAGTGAAGATTTTTCAATAAGACAAATTCATATTTTGAATCTCTTATTTGAAAAAGAATATCAACAAAAGGATTTGCAAGAAGCGTTGAACACTTCAGCACCTAATTTGCATTATCATCTGAATAGGTTGGAAGAATTAGATTTAGTTAGAAAAAAAACGCTTTATAAAGTGGGTAACGTAAAAATTAATTCAATTTCTTTAAATCCCGCATCTCGTCAACAAGTTAGAACAATAATTGGAAAAGAAGTCAAAACTTATACTCTTATTACAGGATTTGGAGAATTAGAAACGGGTTACCGAGTTCCTGATTTAGTGTTTAGAATCTTAAATAAATATCATTATCCTATATCTCGTATTGTTTGTTTCTCAACTGAAAAAGCTAAATCTAGAAGAATTGAATTTAAAGAAGATGAGGGTTTAATGGAAATAGATGAATTTTTTTTATTTCCATATAAAGAATATAGGTATATGGAATCGGAATTTTTCCAATCTATAAAAACTAAAATTAGTAAGGAAATGGAATTATCAAATATTATAATTGATGTTACACCATTAAGTAAACTTTATTCTTTTAAATTACTAGAATTAGCTAATAAATATCAAATTCCATGTATTTATCTTGGAATGGATAAGCTAGGAGACGACAAGTTATATTGGATGACCAATATGAAAATAGAAGGAGAAATCGAAACATTTGATTAATTTAAAATTAAGTAAAATATTTAGATTAAAAAGATGGAAAACCAATTCGAAATGAGTTTAGCACCAAAAAAGGAGAATTTTGAGAAAAATTAACTTGGTAAAAATATGAAGTGCGATTTGCATGGCTGTGAATTAATAGAAGCCAAGGATGAGATTTTGTTAAAACTAGAAGAAGGTCAAATCAAAGGAGATACTGTTTTGGAAATCGTTCATGGATATCATAGAGGTACTGTTTTAAGAGATTATGTCCGTTCTCAAGAGTTTATAGACGAGACGATTCTTGCTGGATTTATACTTAAAATTAAGGATTTTTCAGATCCAGGCAGATCATTTTTTCATGTAATTCTTAAACCCTCTACGTCTAAAAAATTAATAGTTAAGACAAATTTTTTTTTAAAAAATTTAATATGTGGCGGTTGTAATAGTAAATTTGGAACAGAACTGGATGAAAATTTAAGAAAAAGATACGAAAGCATCATTTTTTGGATAAATTTCAAAAAAGATAAATTTAATAAAAATTTGGATGTTATACTTGATGAAAAAGATTATATTTTCCCTTCCAAGAAAGGACCGAAATTAAAACATCCCATCTTTAAGAACATAAATGGGAAAAATATACCTGTTTCTTTTCCAACAATGAAAGATGGAATAAAATATTATAAAAATCAAAATATCAATGTAAAAGAAGGAATAAATTCTTTAAAACCTAATGTTAAGGAAGGTATTTTTTTATTTAAGAAAACAGCTGAGAAAGAAAATGAATTCACTTGGAGAGCTTGTGGTAAAATTGTATATGAATTTCTATATTTGATTAAAACAAATTATCAACCATCAAACACTAAATTTATAAATTTTATATTAGGAAAATTAAATCCAGATGAGTTTCCCTTAAATATTGCAATTTTAAATGATTATAAACCTATAGAAAAAGATATGGATAAAATATATCACTCAATTATCCATTAGTATCAATTCCATTAGATAAAATAGCAATTAAGAATATTGTGAAAAATAATCCTCAAGATTCTGACCTTATTTATTGTTTTAGGAAATCAATTGAAACAGAAAATAAAGCGAGATTATATCCGTTCAAAATATTAGCTGAAAGTATTAAAGATGAAATTGAGAAGGATACAAATTTAAAAACAGTTCAAATCGAACAAATCGAAAATAGAATTAGTAATGAGTTGATAGAATGGGGATTTCAAATAAATTATTTGGTTGTTGAGGATATAATACTATATGATAATATGACTCCTTTACAAAAAATCATTATAATGTTGAACTTCCTTCGTAAATCTTTTTTCTTATTAGATATGGATACTGCGATTTTTAAAAAATTGTTATCAATATTTTTATTTAAAGAAGAATTGATTCATAAATATGCCTCTTAAGTTCTCATAGGAGTGAGTAAGAAGAGATCTCTAAGGAGAGTGAAGAGTTGATAAAGAATTGTATCCTATAAAGTTTTAAATTTTATATTTGAAGATATTATATTATATTAAGTCAAGACCTGCATCTTTACATCTATTTTTTATAATTTCTAAAAACTCTTCTAAGATTTCTTGATTTTTATCTGGTTCACTAAAATGATATGTTCCCATATTTTGTTTATTTATGTAAAGGTATCTACGAAAACTGTGATTTAAATTCAAATTCCATTTATTATGTTCAATTAATATCGAATCTCCATGTCTCAATCCTCTATATTCCATTTTTAAAACTTTGTTAAAATTACTATTTCCAATATCATCTAAAATTGATTTCATATCAATATGAATATGTTCTAAATCATCTGAAGATAATCTATTATAGAGCTTCTTGAATCTTTTTTCTAAAAAGCTTTTTTGATAGTTTCCAACACTAAAAGAATAATTTAAAGCTATTGAAATAGGTTTAATCTCTACACCTTTGCCTAAATATCCAACAGTCTTCATGATTTTCTCTACAAATTTAATATATTCTATAACTACGGGTTTTTTAATAGTCTTTAAATCTAAATGTTCTAAACCATGCTGATATATATTTCTGTCTCTATGATATTTCTGAGCAAATTCATTATATTTCGGTGCAGCTGGATAAAATCTTTTTATTGTCTTATTTTTTATTAACTCTTTGAGCAAATCCACTTCGTATTGCGGAATTTGGGCTCCTTTGAATTTTACAATTGGCATATCAATTCATATTTGTCTTAATTTATTGTCATTTTTAAGACAAAAAAAAAATTTGTTCATTTTAATATTAGTTTTTTAATATTTAAGATTTGTATTTAACAATTTCATGACAATACCCCTAGGAATAATTTTTTTTATTGAAAAAACTTAAGTGAAATAAAATAAAGATAAAAATAATTATGTGGTATTATGAGGAAGATTACAGTTCATATTTCGTTCACATTAAACAACACTCTGTGTTGTTTGATATACTTCAAAATCCAATTCATGAAATATAATAATTTCAAAGTGAATTATTTGGAAAATAACATTGATAAATGGAGGTTTTTTAATAAAAATAAAGGTTTCTGCGAAGTATGTGGAGAGCCGTTGGGAGAAATTATAAGTAATAAAGGGATTTTATTTTGTTATAAATGTGCAGGATATAAAAAACTAGATATAGAATTTTGTATAAATCAGTGTGATCAGGAATTAAAAAAACTAAGAAAATTATTTCATGAAGGAATAATAAATGGGAATGTTGATCGATATTTCAGAAATTATTTGACACTCGGTGAAGCGTTATACAATTCTGAAGAAAAAAAAGATTACGCTTACATTTCTCATCCAATTAAAAAAGCAGTTTCTCTTAATTTTATTAACTTTGTAATTTCAAATGTTGCAATAAAATGGATTCTTGAAGATCTAAATTTTAAAACCCAGCAATCAGATGAATATTCTAATGATACTTTTACGATACCATTAAGATGGCTTCAGTTTTTTAAAAGAATGATTTATATGAGAAACAATTTAGGATTTTTTATTGAAGATAAATTAGGTCCTAGACAATTTTACTATTTTCAAATATTAGATTTTTATAATGATTCTTTAAATCAATTTGGGTTAATTGAACCAAATAGAATAGATCCAGTTAAATTTAATTCAATATTAGAAGATCTACTTGCAAAGGAATCAGATCCAAATTACGTAAAAGAATTTATTAATTTCGATCTACCTTTAATTTTTGTCTGTATGTCGTATTTACAATATCCAAATATGGAAGATAGAATCTTCACATTTCAAGATATCATTTATGATATTAAAATAATTCAATATATTGCAGATATTTATAGTTATTATAATGATAAAAGAGCATCATCACCAGAAGAATGTAAATCTGGGGGAACATATTACATTATCAAATCTTTTAAAGAATTAAAAAAGGACTTCCCCCAGATAATATGGGATGATCTTCTCTATTATCATATTATATCTTCTCAGTCTAATCCCATGAGTTTTCCTCTCCTTATAGAATATAAAGGAACAATTGCTATTACCCCCACGAGATTAAAAATCGCTTACGAATTAATGTTTGAAGCATTTGTACACAATGCTATAAGTAATAGACTGTCAAAGGCTTATGAAAATACTTTTCAAGAAAAAGTATTAGAAATTTTAAGGAAGAATAATTTTTTAGTAATTGACCCAATAAATGCAGAAAAATGGACAAATATAATTGATAAGAAAAAAAAAACATTTGAATTTGATATTTTAGGAATTTATCAAGATTATATCTTCATTGTAGAGTGTAAATCTTTTCATCCATCTGCCTTTTATCGATTAAGTGAAGCTAGATTAAGAAGGAAATGCCAATTAGATCATTTTAAAACTCAGTTCAACGATAAAATTAAACCCTGGTTAATTAGTAAATTAAAGACCAAACCAAAAAATGAATATATCGCAATAAAATCTAGAAAATGGTATCAAACTGATAATAAATACAAGCCATATATTATCAAAATACCAAAAGAATTTTATAATATAGGGGAAAAAAAACTTATCGGATTATACATCACTCAATTGAATGAATGTTTTAAAGATAATTCGGAGATAATCCAAATTTATTGTGAAGAAATAGAAGAATTCATTAATTCTATTAAATAAATATCGGGAGTATTTAGGATATAGAAATAAATACATAAGGGAAATTTATGAGGTAAAATTTAAAATGCTTGAAATGTCAATCAAATTACCATTTGTTGATTTGTTACCAGATTTAGGGAACTTGTGGTTTACGGATCAACCTCCGAAGACAAAAGAGGAGGGATTAACTATTAAAATCGAAGAGGGTTATATAGCTTATGTTTTTTTCGATAAAAATGTTAATTCTAAGAGAGATGGAAGTCAAGGTGATAGTTTCGTAAGAGATCTTAAACTTCTTATTGAAAAAGAAGATCCCGATCCAAGACTTATTGAATTTATTAGAAAACAAGATTTTACACCTCTTAACTTTCAAACTCCAGAATTTACTTTATTTAGTGAATTTTTGCTATTCAGTACAGTAATTTTTCGCAAGATTCATGAAAAATTAACAACTTATATTAGAAATATAAAAAGACAATATTGGTTACGATCATTAAACAACCCGAGGCAATATTTTTTGGAAAAAGAACTAGATATCCATATTATTTTGGATGGTAAGACAATTAATTTTTCAGATATTTTTACTAATAGAGGAGAACGACCTTCTATTCTAGATGAGATTTTAGGTCAAAAACCAATTACTAAGTCTGACTTGAAAAATATCGAGGATTTATTTGATGATCATTCATGGAGCCCATCAATGTATCTAATCTTAATTACAAATAGTTTTCAGCACTTTAGCGAAAATCGGCCTCACGAAGCAATCATAAGTGCTGTCACAGCTCTTGAAAATGCAGTCTCTGTTTTTTTTCCAAGGGTTTTACCTTTTATAGAAGGTGGGGTAAGATTAAAATTAGAATCCCCAAGAGAATTTCTGAATATATTAAAAGAACGAAGTCTTTCAAATATTATAAAAAAAGGTTTAAAATTATTTCAAAATGAAATCATTTCTAAGAATTATCACACAATCCTTAAAGCTATTGATGAAAGAAATAAAGTCATCCATTTGTCTAAAAGAAATTTGGATTTAAATGAGATTAAAAAATATATTTTAGCAATTAATGATGTAATTCAGACTCTATGGAAAGAAGATCACAGAATAAATCTATAGATTTAATTTCTATTTCCTTATTTCTTGAATTTATCATATAATGTTAAATGTTCGATTGATCGCTCATTTACGATTTTATGATATACCGTGGCGTGTAAACCTTCCAAATGCGAAAAATAAATTCTTTAATGCAAAATTTATATTTAAAATTTTATAAGGGAGTTAGGATTTGATAAAAACATTATAAAATCTAGATAATTTAAATAAAAACACATCTATATTGTTTCTTTAATTATTTCCTCCATAAAAACTCCTTTTAAATTATTTTTAATCTTTTTTTTCTAATAATTTTCCATCATATAATATCAGTTTCAAAGGAAGTTAAAATCTAAATCCTATTGAGCTGAATCTTTTTCTATTAAATTTTAATTCTAACCTTTTATTTAAATAAATTGTTTTTCTTTTTTTGCTTTCAATGGAAATTTACCTTAAGATTTATAAGAGAAAAGGGGTAATATTTAACTACCGAAATAAAAGGGTTAGAAAGAAAATATACTTTTGGTGCATTTACGATAAAACTACAATATCAAGGTATGCCTACCCTTAAATAATAGGAAAATAATGGGGGTGAGATTTCAATACGATGTTATTTAAATTTCCATTCAAACGAAGTGATATTATTTGGAATCTTTTGAATATCAAATCGTTTGGCCTTAGAATTAGGTTCGTTGTTATTGCTTATTCTATATATTATTGCTTCATTTCCAACAACCATTGTCGAAAGAAAGGTTCCATTTTTGTATTTTGCTAAACCTTCTAATGGCGAAAAAGACTGACCTGGTTGTATCTCTACAGGTTGGACTTTAATTTGCTTTAACATACCTTCAACAAAATCGTGAAATGCTCTAAATTCGTTCTCAAATAATTCTAATGCAACTATCCTTTTATTGTATGTTATATCATAAAGTTCCATCTTTCGAGTGATTTTATCTGGTAAATATAGAACATACTCTTCTTTGGGTTTTAATCTATAAAATGAGTGATAATATAATTGATATTGATGTTGGTCTAAATTTCTATATTGCCGTATACTTTCTCCGTGTTTTTCCCAATAATTTATAAGCAAAGTCTGAACAGGTTTTGGAAATAATGGTAATATCTTGTTTGTCTTGTTTCTATAATCGTAATAATAAGCAGGAAGTTTATTATGTTTTTCCTTAATATTAAGAAATTTTCCAATCATAATCATTATTCGATCTTGTAAAATAAATAAAGTGTTGAGAAAAGGCATAACAAAATAAATATATTCACGAGTTATAAATGAAGAATATAATATTTCTTTTTCATCGGTTATTTTAAATTCTGGTTTTAATCCTTCGAATTGAGGTTTTAGTGCTTTTTCTTTTAATAATTTCATTCTTTTTAATATGGAATACGCATAATACGATCTAAATAAAAATTCATCGTGATAAAGTTGAAATAACTTAATTTTTTGTTGGATTTCTTTTGTTGCTTCTGTCCCATCATATTTTTCGTAAAGCTTAAACATTAATCCATTGAAACACTGAAACATTTTTTTCTTATTAAATTCTTTTCCAGATGAATGCATCTTACTTCACTTTGCAATCTTTCACTAATATTTGTATTTTTTGTGTAGTTAAAAAATAATGTTATTTACTTGAATTTAATTTTTTAGCCATCATTGGTTTATTAATTTTTTATTAAAATCAAATTTTACCTTGCTAAAAAAACTCCAAGATTTAACAAAATTGTTAAATAATTATTATAATTCCAGAGTCAATAACAAAGCTAAAATCGCTCCAAACGCTAGACTTGAATAACAATCGGTTATCGACTCTCCCTGAGTCAATAATTTATTTATTATTAGTATTTAAATTCAAAAAATAACCAAATACAAATAGATGAGAATTTAACACTAAAATATTGATGATCCAGAAGATATATTATTTTATTCATGGGTTTGGTTTATCGGTTGGCTAATCACTTCTAATTTAATATTATTTAGTTTAGGCTATAAACTACACGATTTTCACATGTACTTTCCGATT
>SDBV01007985.1_pt1 | contig 14334 bp, 33 predicted proteins | sample 2277081 | NCBI WGS metagenome assembly SDBV01 (sample SAMN10402039, study PRJNA504765) | marine sediment metagenome | isolation source: marine sediment core GS10_PC15, 223 cmbsf | place: Arctic Ocean: Southern Knipovich Ridge | collected 2010
CGTATTCCCTCACCAGGACAGCACTCGACAGTCGAGCAAATGACAGTGAAACGCCCCGCAGCAGCGGTGGCGACAAAGGAAAAGGAGAAGTAATGTTTCCTTACATGAACGAACATGGGAACAGCGTTGTGTTGGATGATGATGTGCTAAGATCTGCAGAGGCACGAGCTCAACAACTCAACTCAATAAATGGAAACTCAAAAACTCACTTTAAAACGCCAAAGGCGTTTTGTTAGACTCGGGTATGGGAAGGGTTTTGAAAAGAGCAAACATTTTGTTTGGTAAAAATTTGCTGTTTTATAGATATTTAACATATGCTTCGCAGTACAATACTAGTCCTCTATAGGTATATTTGATATAGTTATTAGCAAATGCAATTGTTTATATATTTTTTCACAATATTCTTTAAAACCTTTTATATGTTTAATTTTATGTTTACACTTAGTACACTCGTGTATTAGTATATCCTTTATATAGTAAGTTTTATAGTTATGATTGCAAAGTCTTTCTAATTCTTCGAGAATTTTTTTATACTCGTTTTTGTTGATTTTCTTCATAACAGCGAACATTTTGTAAAAATATTTTTTAGAAATTATCCTTACACACACTAAATGTAAGCACAAGCGTAGCAACGACTAGGCAGAACACAGCAACATCAAAAACTATTGGTATGTTTAATAGGCTTACTATCACCACAGAAACTAGCACAATTCCTATAGTTAGAAACAGCGCTTTTATAGTGTTGCCTTCTTTATTTTCCTTCATTTTTTAACGAAAGCGGAGTAGTGAGGATGTTTTGACCTAAGGCTTCTTCAAAGTCAACAATCGTACTCAAAGTCATATTAACATTACCTCCGATAATTCTGCTAATATAAGATTCTGTTTTGTTCATTTTTTCTGCCAATATTTTTTGATTTAGCCCTTGAGTGTTGTTTATATTATCAAGTATTTGTTCTGTAATATCATTTTGTAACTCCACCAACCTACCGACTTTAAATGGAATATTTTTTAAAATAGTCTCAAATATTTTACTTTTCATTTATTTCTCTAATCTTGTTCATTCAATGTGCCTTTTAATGTGTTGTGACAACTTGTCTACCTCTTGTACAAAAGTGTTGCTGTGTAATCTTGACGCTAAAGAACCATAAGGATGATTATGTGGGATTAAATACTTTATTAATTTCGCCAATTCATAGGCTGTTATATCTTTTTTAGGACTAAATAGGTATTTCATAGTGTTCCCTCCTTCTTTATCTTTTTTCATTTAATGTCCATACATTAAGGGATATTCTATCTTTTTACATTTTTTACATTTCCTTCCTATCCAATGCTTTAAATCTTTAGGGGCGGCTATAAAAATATCTTCCCAATCATGGTCACAGTCTTTAAAATCTTTATAGTCTTCTTTATCTTTCTTCATTTTTATATTCTTTTATTCTAATTATTTTTCTATCCCCCTTATTGACAATCTCAACAATTTGATATTTAGCATTAAAAATCTCAATTACATCCCCTTTATATAATTCAAATATCCTTTCTTCTTTATTCTTTTTCATATGTATGTCTCTTTGTTTTTCCATTTTTCATTGTATATGATATTGAAAAATCATTTATGGCTTTAATGTACCTATCATCAATAGTGACATGAAATGGGAATATCTTTATCATTATATCATTTGTTTGTTGGTCTGTAATATATTGTTTGTTTGTTACAATTCTAATTTTACTCATAATCTCCTCCCTTATCTTTCTTCATAGCCTTCTAGTTTTCTAATTCTATCGGCTAAGTTTAATATAACCCCCTCGACAAATGCAACGCCCTTCCATCTTGGGGCGTTCCTTAAACATTCAAAAACCTCTTCGAAATGATGTGTATACTCAAGATACCTTCCATGAGCCATCATCTCATCAAAATCAGGCACTTTACCGTCCCTTTCGTAATAACTTGAGTGCATTGGGAATGGGTGTATTTTTACTTCTTTATCTTCTTTTTCATAGACAAACTCAACTTTAGCTTTAAAAGGTCTTGCATCCCATATAATTGTTAGATATTCATTATCTATATATTCTTGTAGTTCTTTTTCTAATTTATCAAAGTCCCTCTCAAATATTATATATTCTTCAGGTTCGTAATAAGTATCTGTAAAAGCATGTCTCTCTAATATTTTTCTAATCTTGTTCATTAAGTACGTTCCATCTGCCCATTAATTCCCAGTATGGATAGGTCATTGTGTTTTGTTTGTTCTTCATTGCTTTCCTCCTAATGTGTTAAAACCCCCGAACCAAACAAATAAATAAATGATAATGTTACAGCAATAAAATATAATAAAAAATTAGTTAATGTATGTTGATTGTTCATTTACTGCTCTTTTTTGTTATTTTGTACAGAGTATCAACCTCTATCTTTGTCATCTCTAATCCTAAGTAATCTAATAAGGATTCAATTTTCTTGTTAATTCGCCGAATGTCGCTTGCTTGAATATGTATTTTAATAAGGTGGTCACCTAAATCTGCGTAATTATCGTTACGGGCAAAATCAGTGAAATATAAAATTCCCCTATCCTCTAATATTTCTCTTAATTTCTTATCTCTCATTTTTTTTTCTCCTTAGTCTTTTTATCCACGAAGGATAATAGTCGACCTTACAGTCGTTCCTCATCCATTCTATCAATTTGTCTATTTCTTCAACCTCTTCTTTTTCTTTTTTAATCATTTCTTTTAAAAGGTCAGATTTATATACAGAAAGGTTGTCTATTACCTCAAATTCCTTATAATGCTCTCTAATGGTGTTTCTGAACTTAGTTAGCTTTATTATTACTTTTCTTTTCATAATTTCCTTAATTTTCTTTTTAATTTACACCTTAGATTATAAAAAACCAAATAAATGTACTGAATTGGTCTTAGCCAGTAAGGCTGGTTGGGGAACGGATAGCCCCTTTTCTTTTCGCTCCAAACATACAATAGTTCCTGCTGACTTATTTCTTTATCTTTCTTCATAAGTTTTGTCTCCCGTTCAAAGACCAATCTTCTTGTTCGTCCTTAGTACAGGATTCCCATTCTTTTAGATATTCTAAGAAACGATAGTTTGTCATATTTCCTTCCTCAAGTTCCTTTTGTTGTTGTCTAGCTATATGATATAGCTTGCCACTATGTTTTAGGTTTTCTTCTCTAATCTTCTTATATTTATTATTTTTCTTCATATTTATTCATTAGTTTATTCTTATTTGATTTAACAATTCTAATGCCATCTAATAGATAGTGTCTCCCTAAATTATATTTTTCTATCTCTATCCCCAACTCACTGTTTGAAAGTGATGAGTATGATGAATTAATATACCCTATTCTTGCCAACTCTATAAGAGTAATGTCTTCTAAAGGTGAATATCTATATATGTCTCTACTAAATATTGTTCTCATTTTCTCTCCAATAGCTTCATTTCTTCAACCCATTTTTTACAAGCATTTACATATTCATCAAACTTAATCCAATCTTCTAAAGGAGGTTTATTTGGTATGTTCATCCACTCAATTTCTAAACCTTGTTTTTTATTCTCTGCTCTTTGGTAAGGAACATAATTAGTCACATCGCTTGTAGGATAAGGACTTTCTTTACTTTTCTTCATCTTCTCTCCTTATACGACTCCTGCGTTAATCATATCCTGTGCATCTTGTTCTTGCTGTCTTACAAGTTTTTTTTCATATTCTATTAAATCTCTTAGTTCTTCTTCTAATTTGTCAAAGTCTTCCTCATCTATGCCATAACCATATTCTCCACTGTCTATATAATACATTTTTTGATTATACTTCTCTAATATTTTTTTAATCTTATTCATAACTTTAACATATGCTTAACTTTATCAATATTAACACATGTTGTAGCAAATGATATGTCAATAGCCTCTAATATCAATATAATATTACGAATTGCTATTGCAGGATTAGTATCAAAGACCTTATCCCAATCTACAGCCAGCCATTCTGGTTTCTGTACTGATTCTGGTGTTTTCTCGTTTGTTGGTACTTCTTTGGGTTTTGTCCCTATTTTCTTCTTTTCTGTCACTTCTTACTCCTTTTTCTTCTTTTTGTTGATTTTGGGGTACAGGCTGTTCCACAATACCGTATTTAAGGGCTAAATAGCCTACTAGAGCCAATAACTCCTTGCGAGACATACTACCTACTACCGCCTTATCCAAAAATATCATGGATTCTGCCGTTTTTTTGTACTTTATGTAACTACTGCCCATAAGAACTCTTAAAGGCTGATGTAGTACTGAAGCAAGCTCTTTTTGTCTATACATTTTAGCTTTCGGCATTTAAATGATACTTTATAATATGTTCTGTTTGCTTTTCTTCTGCAATATCGTAACCATTCTTTTCGTTGTTATGGAAAGTCCCGTAACACCTCTCTTGAAACACATACCCACACTTTTTACAAGTAAACTCTACATTGGGAGAACCACCTGGAAAAGCATTGTCTTGTGTAATTGTGAAATAGTCACCCGTAGTCCAACTCTTCATTTTAATCTCCTTATTAATGTTTCAATAGTTCCCTTAAAAATAATTTTAGAGGTTTTTATTGTAATCTTTGTTCCTTTAAAGATATTCATTTCATATTTTTTATATGGCTCGCCTTCATCAAAAACGATTGTAGCTACCTTTTTTAAACTTCCTCTATCCATTTTGTCTCTATTACTGCGTCTTTTATCTTAACTACTTCAAACTTAGACACAGTCCTTTCGTTATATATTATTTTTCGATTGTCGATAGTTACAATAGTTAAGAAGCCATTACTATAGTAACCCCCTTGCCAATAACCACCTTCATATACTTCTTCTGAAAAAACACCCTCATTGGTATATACATCAATATGATATATCGCTTTTTCTATTGTTTTAGTGATTTTTATACGCTCTTTTGGTTTCTCTTTACGAAACCATCCAAATAATCTCATTTTCTTCTCCTGTATTTTGGCATTTTATCAAATGCTATGATTAGTTGTTTTTTAAAAAATTCACTGTCATTGGGAAAAAACTTGGCAATAAACATAATTTGTGTCAATTTAAGTGGTAATTTGTACTTAGACACATTTGACTCTAGCGGTGTTTTTTGATAAAACAATAACTCTTGATGTGTATCATAGTCTTCAATTCTGAAATAAGGTAGCTTTTTGTACTTATTGCCTATATTTTTCCAAGTTGCTCGCTCTTTTTTACTTAGAGGGGGCTTCTTAGACGCAGACTTCCCATTCTTGCTGAATAATTTCTTTAACCCCTTAAACACTGTTAGGCTCTTTTTTGTTTATATATCCTGCGCACAGGGCACAGAAATTAATAGTATCTCTCAATGTATCTATCAATGACTCGTCTAGCACTACAACGGGTTTGCCAAAGCATTCCCTCATACGAGCCATTTTGTCAGCTATTTGCATCAAAAAGACCTGTTCTACTTTTACCCCACTTGCCTCTGCTGTAAATTCAAAATTTGAATAGGGATTGTCTTCTTGTGAATAGTCCGCATTCTTTTTTCTCATTACTTCAAATGCATCTGAATAGAGCTGTTGAGTGAACTCAAATAATTTTTCTCTCTCTGTTTTCATATTCTCTCTCTAATTCAATTAATAAATCTTGTAATTCGTCTATCGTAGGCTTATAAACGATTCTGTGCTTTTTTCTAAGTCTATTGTCCCATGCCTTGCCTCGTTTTTTAACTGCCCACGCAGTAAACAATAAGGGCGTTTCGTGAGCCGAAAACTCGGTTGACCACTTATGGTGCAACGGACATAAGCAGAAGCCATTATCCAAGTCCCACCTAACCGACCTTGCCCTTCTTCCATAACAATGATGTGCGTTAAGAAATTTGGACAATCCACAATACTCGCACTCTCCGCTAAGTCTAATGATTTTGCTCCAAATAGCATCTAATTTCTTATTAAGTGTTGATTTTTTTGGTTTCTTCTTCTTTTTCGCCATATTTCATATCCTCAAATCTTGTAAACTTCTCATGGTATTCTGTAAAACATTGACCAAGCCTTCCATTACGCTGTTTTTCTATAATTAATTCTGCTTTGCCAAAATCTGACAAATCCTTGCTATAAACAAACGGTCTGTATACAAACAACACATTATCTGAATCATGTTCAATAGAGCCGCTCTCTCTTAGGTCTGACAGTCGTGGTCGTGGCGGTTTGCGGTAATCAACAGCCCTTGATAGTTGAGATAGCATAATAACCGGTATATTCAATTCTTTAGACAACGCCTTCATAGACCTTGTAATAATAGATATTTCTCTTGTTCTGCTCTCGGCTTTTTTACCTGCGTCTAATAGTTGAATATAGTCAACTATTATCAATCCTACATCATGTTCAGACTTTAGTCTCCGCGCCTTTGCACGTACCTCTGTGGCTGTTAATATTGGGGTATCGTCAATGTAAATCGGAGCTTCAGCTAACTCTCCTACATTACCTAAAAGCTTACTCCATTCATGTTTAGCAAGTTTACCAGTTCGCATCAAATGACCATCAATCCTTGCTTCTCCTGTCATTAGCCTCATGGTCAGTTCTTCTTTAGTCATTTCTAAAGAAAAAATACCCACCGGTATCTTAGAGTCTATGGCAACATTTCTTGCCATTGTTAAAGCAAGCGCAGTTTTTCCCATAGAGGTACGACCCGCTATTGTGGTTAGTTCCCCTTTATGTAAACCAGCCGTCAACTCGTCTAATTTTGTTAAACCAGTTGGTATACCAGATATTGACCCCTCGTTCTTACTACGAGCATCAAGAATCTCAAAAGAATCATGCACCACGCCTTCAATAAGAACAAACCCTCCGCGTAAACGATACTGAGCTATGCTGAATATCCCTCGCTCTGCCTTTTCAATTATCTCATTTACGTCAATCTTATCATTGTAGGCTTCCTGTGACATACTATGAGAGAGAATTATCAAATCCCTCAATAGAGCCTTCTCCAGTACAATCTTAGAATAACTTTCTACATTGGCTGTGGTTGGCGTACTTTCCGGCAATCCTACAACATAAGAGGCTCCTCCAACAAACTCTAATTGTTTGTCCTTTTTAAGTTGTTCTATTACCGTTACTGTGTCAACCTTTTTAGTATTATTGAAAAGCTTGAGGATTGCTCTAAAAATAATAGCATGACTGTCCTTATAGAAATGCGGAGGACTCAGCCATTGTATTGCTTTAGCTATAGCCTCGACATCTATGAGCATTGCGCCCAATACCGACTGCTCTGCTTCTATAGATTGTGGTGGGGTCATTGTCACTTATTCTCTCCCCTTACTTATCTTGCTGGGCTTCTTGTTAATTGTTTACGTTGTAATTTATCAAGTACTGATGAACGACCTCTAACAAAAGAAGTGCAGTCATTACATCTAAATGCCTTATACTTGTTCATCATTGTTACATACATGCCGTTTCGCTTTATACTATCGCTTCCACAAGCCGAACACCTCATTTCTGTCATATCCCCATAAGTCACCATATTAGGATGTGATTTCATCCAAGGTCTTATTCTAACATAAAGTTCTTCTAGTCCGCCTACGTCTCTTTTACAATACTTAAACATCTTTTCTAAAGCTTTTTCGTCTCCGTTTTCACAATCGTCCCATAGCCAAATATTAGTTCTTAGTTTTTCTGGAAGTTTAAAAAATCTAGTTAAATAACTTTGTTTTTGACTAGGCAGTTTAAACACTCTGCGTGAGTGCGTTAATGTATCAATAGTCTGATACAAGCTTGGTGGCATCATGTTATGTTTTGCAAAGTGCGCATTTAGGGTTCTTAGGTCAAAATTCACTACATTATGACCTATAATAATATCAGCCTCATCAACTAATTCCCATATCTCTTTTACAATTCGTTCATCATTTCTAGCAACTGCCTCCTTTGGTGTAACACATGCGCCCATATAATGACTATCGTAAAGCCATTTAGCTTGCCAACAAATTATAAAAGGGTCGTTCATAATACGATTCTCATTTATAAACTGTTGTCCAGAACGCCAGCCCTTCATTGTTATTTGTGCTGTTTCTATATCAAGCAATAAAACCTTTGGCAGTTTAAAGGCAGGTTTCTTTCCCTCTGCTCTAAAGGCTCTAAGCATACGCTCAACAGACTCTTCCTGAATATCAAAATGCTTCGCCGCCTTGGTTACACTCTCTCCATTGCGAAAGTAATATAATGCTACTTCCTCTGCTCTTTGACTACTAAACATTTAATAACTCCTTGTTTTCATATATATTGCCAATTACTTCAAGTTCAGGAATCGGACAATTGTCATATTCATAATCTTTTTGAAACTCACACAGCTGTATGGGATTTTCTGAAGTCTTAACAGCGAAACAACACCCCGTATTGTATATATAAGAAGTAAGCCAAACCTTGCTAGAATCGTAGTATTTAACTATATCTTTGTTGTAGATTTCTTTTTCTTCCCTATCCTTCAGTCCTGTGAATTGACATAATGTGTTTTCTTTTGAATAAAACAGACTAACATTACCTTCCCAATCTTCTAAATCGTCGGGTAATGTAAAGAACTTCCATCCATAATCTTCTAGTACCCTAAACTTTATCTCTTGAGGTTCTTTAAACATTTAATGCCTCCATCATGTTTTTAAATTGTTTTTTAGATAGATTTTTATTGGTTTCTGTTCCTCTGCCTATATATTTATACCAAAACACCTTAAAATCTAAAGGCTTATACCAAAAATTAGGTTCTGTTTCATTACAATATCCACAATCGTCCTTTTCACACCAACAATAACAATGCATACGAGCCTTATCGTCCTCATAGTCTGTTCCATATTTTTCACCCCATTCCTTAACAGGGTCGCAATGTTTCTTGGCAAACTCTCTTAAAAATGTATCAAGTTTTGTGTCGTTGGGGCTTGCTCCCATTGCTCCGCTTGGTATACAAATTCTTATGTCATTCATTCAATGCCTCCTGTAATGTTTTCTGTTTCTTTTTTAATTCTTTTAAACGCATCTTTTCTACAAGTACATGCTCAAGCTGAAAGTCTGCGAACTCTGCTATATTTAATATATTTAATATTGAAGCAATATCCGACTTAATATCTTCAAGCCTTGCGTTTATTAGTATAGTTTCTACTTCTTTTTTCATAATATACTCATTAGTGTGTTTATAACACGGTGTCTTTGATGATCCATTTCTTCTTCATTAAAAGTTCTATCGCCCGCCAGCATGTTTATGGGCATTAATAATAACTCTAAACATTCATGTAAGGCGATTTGTTTAATATACTCAGTCTTGTCGATTAAAAGGTCTGAAAGTTCAGTAGCCATCATTATAGTAGCGTTCATGTGCATATAATTCGCACGACATCTTCCTGCCGACTCGCCCATTTCAGTGAAATCAAACCGCACGTTCCAGTCATTTAAACCAAATCTTTTAAACCATTTTCTACATTCATCTTTAAATAATTTAAAGTCTTTATTGGTTAATTTTATTGTTTTTGTCATGGTTAGAATTTAGGTCTATTTATAGTGTGTTGTCAAGTTCTTTCTAGTATTATTTTTCCAAAAGGAGTGTTTAGGATAAACGGTTTACCGTAGTCTTTCTTTGATTCAACTTTTGTATAGTCACCAAGTTCATAAAACTTTAAAAATAAATAATCATATAACAACTTGTCTATCCTAAAGGTTGTTTCATACCCCTTATCATAATTCCTAATGCCAGGGTTAAATAACCACTCTGCAAAAGCAAAAGTAAAGTCCTCTAACCCATCTATACTAGACCATCCGTCTCTTTTGCCATGACCTATTGTTGTTAGAAACATTTATTCCCACCTAAATTGTCAAAATAACATCTTCTCTAATTTATTAGTTTGCGTTACAAGAATATCTGTCATTATCTGCATTTCTTCAACCCCACGGTCGAGAAATTCTAATAATGTAGGTTTTGGGTCTTTTGTGGTTTTATCTACTTCACATTGTCCGCTTCCCTCTATTTTATCAACCAAACCAGATAATCTCCCAAGAACCGCACGATGTCCGTTCATAGCATCGAATATCTGTGAATATTTTGGCACTGCTTTGGGTTGTTTTGCATCATTTCCATTTGACATTATTTACTCCTTTTCTTTAAATTGTCAAAAAATAAATCTATAATTTCCATTGCTGAGTACACAAAACACTTGTAACATTAGACACTGAAACACCTAACAATTTAGCTATCTCTTTCATCGTTTTGCCCATATCGCGATAAGCATACATTCCAACTACAATATCATCATTTAAAACAGTGTTACTTCTATTTCTCATCTGTTCAGTACGAGTTGACCATTTACAGTTCGTTGGAGTATAATTCCCATCATTGTCTATCCTGTCAAGCTGCATACCATTAGGGCAGTCGCCCATATCTCTATGAAATTCTATAAATGATTTACGCCATTCACTGCAAACCTTTATACCACGACCACCGTAGTACTTATAACCAGTCGCATTCGCATCATAACACCTAGCAAGCATAGCGCTGCGAACCTTATATAATTTTGTCTTCCACGCTCCACGATGCTTATATTTATTTTCTACACCATAATTTATTTTCATAGTACAATATACGGCAAAATCATACTTTTGTCAAGCTTTATTTTTATAAAACTGTTTATAGAACGCGCGCACATATATAATGATAACTTATAAGTTATAGTAATTAAACACATGTATAAACACATAAGTAAAGAAATTATATAATAATTTCTAATAGTATATAACATATAACTTACAACATACTATGTTATAACTTATATGTAAAGATATATAAGAAAAAAAAGTTTTTAAAAGAAAAGACTTGACATAACTCTGTTTTTTATGTATATTATACCACAGTTGTTTATTTACATATATAGTCTTAAACAACGTTTTTGTTTATAAATAAACTAAGTAGCGCGAATTGGCGCGGCGCAAAAATTAACAAAGGAGAGAGCAATGAAAGTAACTATAGGAAAATCAGGGCTAAGGGTGTCGTGGCAGGCGGAATTTCCTGAAGAAACATCGTGTGTGCATTGTAAGAGCGTGTCAAGAATAGGATTTGTAGCACATGAGGGCATGGAAGAAAAGTTAAAACATGATAAGTATGTGTGCTCATTGCATGAGAACGACCCTGAAGACAGCGGTTTTTGGTTACACGATTGTTGTGCAGTTGCTGTCTATTTTTGCACGGGGTGTTTAAAAACTACTGCTTTATATAATCAAGCATAGGCGATTTTTGAGAGAGCAATTGGCGGACGAATGAAACGTAAAGAAAAGAGCGAGAATTAAGTTATCTCGTTAAAACATAAAATAGAAGTTCGTGGGAAGGTAAGGTGGGAATGAAATTTAAGGTATTTAAGGATATACCGCGTTATGTGTATACCTTGGATGAGTTTTATATTAAACATCCAGGCGTAGAGCCTATACATTGGAGAGAAGCCAAGAAGGGTGAGTGGGCTTTAACTGACGAGGGCGGAGTGTGTGAGATACTTGACAGAAGTTCATGCAGGGGGCTTAGCGGTATGAAGCAAACGTTTGTTAAAACTGTTACAGGGTCTTATATAGCAGAAGGTAACGTTCCGATGGATAACCTCATTAAGCGTGATCTTGGCAGGGTGGTTCCTAAGAACAGAAAGAGTACTGACATACCAAGCTATACAACAAGACTGAGACGTGATAAGCCCTCAAAGGGCGACCTGATGTACTCGCAGTATATTATAAGCCGTACGAGAGATGAGAGCCTTGATGATGCCTACGCAAAGGCTTTTCCAAGAGCAAAAAGTCCGGCATATATTAAAATAATGGCAACAAGACTTTATAAAACACAAAGGATACAGAAATTGTTAAAACAACAAGTATTAGATGGACTAACGGCTAAAGATGTAACATTCGGCAGAGTAGTAGATTGGATGACAGGGATAGTTGAAGATAAACGCATGAATAAGCAAGGTTCTTTGGTTGTTCCTGCTTCTACAAAAGTAGAATTGATAAAGGAGTTTCTGCATTTGATGGGAGCAAAAACAGAAACTAGACTTATTGAAGATACTACTTGGCATGCAAAAGGCGTAATTAGTGATGGAGAACGAGAGGAAGCAAGAGAAATTGGACAATCTGCAAAAAGAACGCAGATAACGCAGGACGTTGGAACAGACTAGATTATCAGAATACGTTAGACTATCAGAACAGGTTAAGCTACAACATAAGAAAATTGAAAATTTTAATATTGTTGGTACTGAAGCTGCTAGGATAGATAAGCACAAGCAAGACGTCCGAGCAGAGGGGGCTCAATCCCTTGAGCATTTCGGAAGACTGTTCATTCCTGACTTTAAAAGGGCAGAATCGGCTCCTTTTCATCATGTCATAGGTAGAGACTATCTAGACAATAGTATTCCACGACTATGTAATGTAATTCCTCGTGGACATTGTAAAACTACCAAAGCAAGAGCAGCGATCCTTTACAAGCTGTATTATAACCCCATAGGCAGAAGAGAGTTTATAGCCATTGTTTCAGAGACACAAGAACAGTCTTTGGACACAATTCAGTATATTGCCGACCAAATTGAAGACAATACGAGGTTAAATCATTATTTTGGCGACCTAAAAGGAAGACGACCTAAAAAGTGGACAGAAAAAGAGTTTGTTACTTCTTTAGGCGATAGGCTGATAGGGAGAGGAACTACTCAGAAACTACGAGGCAGGAGTCAAAAAGGACTTCGTTATACATTGTTCTTGATGGACGACTTTGAGAGCGAGTTTAATACTAAGACAGAAAATCGTAGAGACGATGTAAAGAAATGGTTTGCTGGTACGGTTCTTCCAGCTATGGACGAGTGTACTGAGGGCGGTGGCAGGATTTGGCTACAGGGCACTATTGTTCACTATGCTTCTGTTCTTCAGAGTGTTGTTGATGATAGCGCTAAGCGTATCGCTGAAGGCGAGCCCTTAATGTGGAAGGTTAATTTCTATAGAGCAGAGCTTGGTGAGGGTAGAACACTGTGGGAGGCAGTATTCCCAATAGCGAAACTTATGGAAATTAAGGAGGTTTTCAAGTCATTAGGACAACCTTGGCTATATGCGCAGGAGTACCTCAATGAAGCCCGTGACCCAGACTCTCTAAAATTTAAAGTTGACCTATTACAGGACAAGAAGTATAAGATTGTTACAAGAGATGGGTTTAATTACGTTTTAATGGACAAGAAGGCTATTCCTATCAATACTAATATCGGTGTTGATTTAGCCTACGAATCGGGAAGACAGCATGATTATCAGATTATATTCCCATTAAGCATGGATTGTGATAGAAATTTATACATTGGTGATTATTACAGGGAACATTCGCCGTTGTCTGAAATGCCTCAAAAAATTGTAAACGTAGGCAAGGAGTGTAATCCAAGAATTACGAATGTTGAAAAGGTTGGGGCTCAGGGACTTATTAAAGACGCCGTTAAGGCAATGAATCAGCAAGACCGCAAATCTATCAGAGGAGCGACAATAGGGATTCGTCCGCCAACAGGCATGACAAAAGAAGACAAGATAGAGGGAGGCTTGTGTAGGTATGTGAATACAGGTAAAGTATTCTATAATAGCATAAAGCACTCTGATTTGTTTGATGAGATGTTTCATTTCCCAAAAAGTAAGCATGACGACCTTTTGGATGGGATGTGGCTAGCATTACAAAAGCTGAATCCTCCAAAATCTAAGCCGTTTGACCAAAGAGAACTTCAAAACCTTAAAACCAACAAGAAGAAACGTAGAAAGATTAGTTGGATTACAAATCAACCGATGTAATATATGTGAACCTCTAAATTTCATATATGTATACTTTCTTTATTATAGACAAGAAAGTGCTTGACATAACTGCCATTTTGGCGTATATTATACCTAGATTTGTGCCATTTTGGCATACTAACTTAGCTAAGGACATTTATGGAAGTAGGGAATCCCCTAGAGGCTCGTACAGCCGAACAAATTAGAACTCTATACCGAAGGGCTAGAGACGCACGTAGGTCGTCTGGATGGGAAGTGGTAGCAAGAGATGCATTTGATTTTAGATATGGCAACCAATTAACCCCTAAAGAACATAGCGACATGCAGAATGTGGGTCAGCCTGATATCGCATTAAATAGGATTCACGCCGCAATTGATAGAATGAAGGCATTTCTTACCGCACGTAATCCTAAATTCACTGTACTTCCAAGAGAGGACTCTGACCAAAAACTTTCATCTACCTGGAGAATTATCCTTGAATATATTTGGGATATCTCTGATGGAAATGTTCAATTTAAACAGGCAGTTGATGAATATGCTACTGTTGGTGTAGGTTATTTAATGGG
>SDBV01007986.1_pt1 | contig 14333 bp, 12 predicted proteins | sample 2277081 | NCBI WGS metagenome assembly SDBV01 (sample SAMN10402039, study PRJNA504765) | marine sediment metagenome | isolation source: marine sediment core GS10_PC15, 223 cmbsf | place: Arctic Ocean: Southern Knipovich Ridge | collected 2010
TAAATGAGGGTTTTGGAAAGGTGAGATGCCGCTGAGCGAAAACTCTGGCGGCATCTTGTTTTTTGCGCAAACCAACAGTTAAAATTAAAGGGGCAGATAATGAAAGACATTCTCGCAGACAGAACCGGCTGTATTGACGCAAGCGGAATACGAAAAGTATTCGCCTTGGCAGCAAAGCTGGACGATCCTGTCAATTTCTCCATAGGACAACCTGATTTTGACGTCCCAGACAACATAAAAGAAGCAGCAATAGACGCAATCCGCAACGGTTCCAACGCATATTCCCAAACCGCAGGTGATGGCCAACTCCTGGCAAAAATATCCGACCGGCTAAAAAACGATTTCGCGTGGACCGACCCGTCGATGCTTGTTACAAGCGGAGTAAGCGGGGGGCTCTTCCTGACCTTCCTGACCCTGATAAATCCCGGCGACGAAGTAATTATGGCTGACCCATATTTTGTCATCAACAAACACGTCATAAACATGGTAGGCGGCAAGTGCGTCTTCGTAAACAGCTACCCCGACTTCAAGCTGCCCGTCCGCAGCATTGCAGATGCGATCACCGAAAAAACAAAACTCATCATCGTAAATTCACCCGCAAACCCAACAGGTGCGGTCTATACCGACGATGAGCTAAAGCAACTCGCAGACATCGCAAGAAAAAATGACATCGTCGTTCTTAGCGACCAGATTTATGACATCTTCTGCTACAACGGCAAATGCCCCAGCATCGCAGAGCATTACGAAAAAACCATCCTCCTGAGAGGTTTCAGCAAAAGCTACGCAATGACGGGCTGGCGATTAGGATACGCCGCAGGCACAGACGCCGTAAAAGACGTCATAGAAGCGATGATAAAGATACAGCAGTACACCTTCGTATGCGCACCGGTACCTTTCCAAAAAGCCGCAATAGCCGCCATCGACACCGACGTAAGCGATTATGTAAGCGCCTACAAGAAGAAAAGGGACCTGCTCTACGACGGCCTGAAAGACAAATTCGAAATATACAAGCCACAAGGTGCATTCTACGCTTTCATTAAAGCTCCCGATAGTGCAAAAAACGCCACAGAATTCGTCAAAAGGGCCATCGAAAACAACTTGCTGATAATCCCCGGAAACGTCTTTAGCGAGCAGGACACACACTTTAGAATAAGCTATGCAACAACCGACGAAAAGATCGAAAAAGGCATAGAAATTCTAAGAAAACTCGCATAAAAAAAAATATAAAAAACCGTTTGACATACCGCTGCCAAACCAATATATATGCGCCCAATTCGGAGGATTTAACAAAGATATGAATTAAGGAGTACAGGGTCCATGGGTGCAATACTAGCAGCGGGCAGTATGGATGCGGAAATAGCAACAAAGATGTTCTTCTACCTGGTAGGGGGTCTGGGAATCTTCCTGCTCGGCATGAAGAATATGTCAGAGGGCATGCAAGCCGTCGCCGGTGAAAGAATTCGCAAGCTGATCGGCGCAGTAACCAACAACCGCATTCTTGCATGCGGCGTGGGAACTGCAGTAACATGTCTGGTCCAGTCCAGTTCCGTTACAACCGTCATGGTCGTCGGAATGGTAAACGCAGGGATCATGAACCTGATGCAGGCTATCGGCGTAATACTCGGCGCAAACATCGGCACTACCATCACCGGCTGGATACTAGTTTTAAAGATTGGCAAGTACGGACTGCCGATGCTGGGTATCGCATCCTTCTTCTACCTGTTCTCCAAGAGCGATCGCATTCGTTTTACCGCTTCCTTTTTCGTCGGCCTTGGTATGGTTTTCTTCGGACTGGCACTAATGAAAGACGGCTTCAAACCGTTAAGAGACATGCCCCAGTTCGTCGAGATGTTCTCAAGATTCTCGCCGGCAAGCTATTTCGATTATATTAACATTATAAAATGCGTCCTCGTAGGCGCCGCTCTTACCGCCGTCGTCCAGTCATCGTCGGCAACACTTGGTATAACCATCAGCTTAGCTGCCATAGGTGCAATAAGCTTCCCCGCAGCTGCCGCGCTGGTACTCGGAGAGAACATCGGAACGACCATTACCGCATACTTAGCCTCGCTGGGAGCGTCAACAAATGCAAAACGAGCGTCCTATGCGCACATGCTGATAAATGTCATAGGCGTAATCTGGATCGTGGCTATATTCGGATGGTACATCCCAATCGTCGAAAAGTTCGTAGGTCTCGACAAGATAACCCCGCCGACCAGCGCCGTTACTGTAAATACTGGTGAAACGCAGGCTTTCGGATTCACCGTTTGGGCCGAACCGGACAAAGACGCAATGAGCGAGCAGGATTATAAAGATGCAAAAAAACAGTACGTCCACGCAGGACTAACTGTCACCGCAGCCATTGCTGCAACCCATACCGGATTTAACGTTGCAAACATGCTCGTCTTTATGCCGCTGGTAGGATTTCTCGGAACACTCCTGACAAGGATAGTCCCGGACAAGGAACACGAGGAAATACCGCATCTGACATTCCTCGACGTAAGAATGCTTGACACGCCGTCTATCGGCATCGAGCAGTCGCAAAAAGAAATTGTCAAAGTCGCTGCCATGGTAGGCGGGATGATGGGAAGCCTCAGGCTTCATTTAGCAGAAGAAATTCCTGATCGCCAAAATACACGAATGCTGTTCAGACACGAAACTGACATCGACGTCATACAGAAAGAGATCATGGAATTCTTATCCAGCCTCCTCTCCGGTAACATCTCACACGACGTCGTCGATGCCGGTAGAAGACAGCTTAGAATGGCTGACGAATATGAATCCATCAGTGACTATATAATAACGATTTTAAAACTGAAGCTCAAAATGTCAGACACTGGCGAAACAATGTCAGAACAGGGACTTGAAGAAATGCTCGACCTACATGACCGCGTCGATGATTTTGTAAACATGGTAAACTTAGCCGTTCAAACAGGAAACGCCGGAATACTTGCAATGGCACAGGTTCGCAGCAACGATATTACGATCGCAATGAAGAAATATCGTACGGCACACCTCGAACGAGTCGGAACCGACACTACCACACCCCTTAAGAGCCTGATCTTTACAGACATGCTAAACTCATACAGAAGGATAAAGGACCACGCATTTAACATCGTTGAAGTCGTAATCGGTGAAAAATAGTATTAGCCCACAATAATTTGGTATATACACATCAAGGACTGGCCTGAAAACCGGTCCTTTGTCTTACAAATTGTATGTTTTTCTTCTTGCCAGACATTCACTGACGGGTTAAAATTCTGGGTGTCGTTGTATTATCCCCCTTTTGTATCACTATTGGTGATGCGGGTAACAAAAGTCTAATGGAGTAACTTATGGATACCGGCCCAGCGATTGAGATGTTTTTCAGTATAATCGGCGGTCTTGGAATTTTCCTTTTAGGCATGAAAAATATGTCAGAAGGAATGCAGGCTGTCGCCGGCGAAGGAATGCGCAAACTCATCAACGCCGTAACCAACAATCGTATCATCGCATGCGGCGTCGGAATAGCGATAACAAGTCTCATTCAGTCAAGTTCCGTTACCACCGTCATGGTCGTAGGAATGGTTAACGCCGGGATCATGACACTTACACAGGCGATAGGCGTCATACTCGGTGCTGATATCGGAACCACAATAACAGGTTGGATACTCGTTCTTGAGATCGCAAAATACGGCCTGCCTATAATCGGCGTATCCGCTTTCTTCTTCCTTTTTTCAAAAAGCGAGAGAGTACGTTATACCGCGATGATGATCATGGGGCTTGGATTGGTCTTCTTCGGGTTGGCACAGATGAAGCAAGGGTTTGCACCGCTAAGAGACATGCCGGAATTCATAGCATGGTTCTCAAAGTTTTCACCCGACACCTACTTAGGAGTTTTAAGATGCTGCCTCATAGGTGCCGTCGTAACCGCCATCGTACAGTCTTCCTCGGCAACGTTAGGCATAACAATGGGGCTCGCAGGTGCCGGCGTCATCGATTTTGAAACCGCCGCCGCACTCGTTCTTGGCGAAAACATTGGAACCACGATCACAGCCTGCCTGGCGTCTATCGGTGCTTCAACAAACGCAAAACGGGCTTCCATCGCACACGTCACGATCAAAATAATTGGCGTAGCATGGATCACTGCGATCTTCCCGTCCTATATGATGCTTATGAAAAAGATCATCGGTGTCGATCCCGCAACAGCGGTAATGGTAAACGGGGTCGAAACATTTACATACGCCATGAGGGGAATAGCATTATCGCATACTTGTTTTAATGTAGTAAACGTAATTATCTTAATGCCTTTTACAACTCTTCTTGCAAAAGCACTCTGCCATTTCATGCCGGACAAAAAACAAGAAGTAGCACCGCACCTAAGGTTCCTCGATGTGCGCATGCTCGACACCCCAGCCGTTAGTATCGAACAATCGAAAAAAGAAATTGTCAGAATGAGTGAAGACGCCGCAGCAATGCTCGATCGCCTTAAAAGTGTTATACTAGGCACCGAACGTGACAAAAAGAACGAGGGGAAAATATTCCGTATGGAAGAAAGTATGGACGTCGTACAAAAAGATATCGTGCAATTTCTCAGCAATTTGCTCTCCGGAAATGTTCCGCATACTGTAATGAACGACGGACGCATGCAGCTCAGAATGGCAGACGAATATGAATCGATCGGTGACTATATTACCACGATCCTTAAACTCAATCTTAAAATGAGAAAATCGGATATGCAAATGCCTGACGAAGCTGTCAAAGATTTCGCTGCCCTCCACGACCAGGTCGAAAAATATCTGATATTTGTTAACGAAGGTGTCAAAGAAGAGAATGCAGATATCCTCGGAAAAGCCTTAAATTGGGGAAATAGAATAACGCGCCACATAAAAGAATATCGCAGCAGACATCTTGAACGAGTAGAAGCAGGCAGAACCTCAGCATTGCAAAGCCTGATAATTACAGATATCCTGAGTTCCTACAGACGCGTAAAGGACCATGCACTAAACATCGCAGAGGTCCTGGCCGGCGAGAAATAAAGCTTCACAAAACAATATTCCGGAAATTATGCATAAACATGTATTTTTTTGCTTGTAAAGCACGGGTAAAAAGTTAAATTATCAGATATGGAAGATTTGCAAAACAAGACGGGCTTAAACAGATTTATCTTGCTTGCTGTTTTTTTGGCAGGGGGGCTAGGTTCTCTTCAGCTAGTCCTCGCCGCCGACGAACCCGCCGAAGAAAAGATCGCCGCGATAATTTCATGCAAGGACCTCATCGACGACGGCCTCTTCCAATCAATTAAAAGACGTTCAGAGATGGCACTGGACATGGGAGCAACATATCTTATCTACGAAGTGGGAACCTACGGCGGCCTCCTGAAATCCGGCGACGACATAAACAAGTATTTCATCCTCGACATCGGCAAACGTGCTCACACCGTCGCATACGTCACAACACAAGCCATCTCCGCTGGAGCAATGATCTCCGTCGGTTGCAAAGACATTATAATGCTCGAAAACACAACCATCGGCGACTGTGCACCAATTATGCTTGGAGGCAAACTCGAAGGCGTCGAGCGTGAAAAATCAGAAAGCTTCACACGAGCAGCTTTCGTGCGATCCGCAGAAGCAAACAACTACCCCGCACCGCTGCTAAAAGCGATGGTAACACAACAGATAGAGGTCTTCGCCGTTATAAATAATGACACCGGCCAAAAAGAATTCTTCGAAAAAGAAGATCTCCCAACAGATGACAAAATCTATGACATCGAAAACAAACGCCTCGTAGTAAAAGATGACGAGTTGCTAACCCTAACCGCAAGCCAGGCACAGGAATACGGAATCTCAAGAGCAACCGTTGACAGCCTGCAGGGGGCCTTAGCATTTCTCGAACAGCGCGATAACGTAAAGTTCGCATCCACACCGTTAGAGTTCGAGCCGCTCTGGTCCGAACAGATGGTTCGCTGGCTAAACTCACCCGCTGTCATCGGCGTCCTGGCGGCGCTGGCAATGCTCGGAGTCTACGTAGAGCTAAACACACCCGGCCTTGGCATCCCCGGCCTCCTCGCTGTCGTCTGCCTCGTAATACTCGTAGGAAGCAAATACCTCATCGGAATGGCCAACTGGGTCGAAGTCGCCATCTTCTGCCTCGGTATTAGTCTCTTAATGATAGAGCTTTTCGTCATCCCAGGATTCGGCATCGCAGGCTTTGCAGGAATAGCATGCGTCCTCCTCGGCATCTTCGGGATGCTGATAAAGAACCCGCCGGACTCAATACCATGGCCAAAACCGGAGTACGGCGGGTGGAACCTATTCATCGAAGGCCTCTTAGGGATCGCATTCGGCCTCATCGGATTTACGGTTCTGGCGGTCCTGTTCGCAAGGTTCCTGCCAAAATTGGCGTTCCTTAGCGGACTCATTTTAAAACCCGTTTACACCGCCGAAGACATTACACACCCGGCTTCGATAACAGCTCCGCCAGAAACAATAATAAACTTGACAGTAGGCCAAACAGGAAACGTCGTAACACCGCTAAGGCCGACCGGAACTGCAAAATTCGACGACGCAATTGTTGACGTCGTAGCACAGGCACAGTTCCTCGAAACCGGCGATAACATAGAAATAGTAGAAACGCACGGAAACAGAGTAGTCGTTAAAAAAATATAACGGAGGCATTGCTAATGGATTGGTGGATCGTTTTTGCAATTTTATTATACTTGATCTCAGCGGCCCTGATCGTCGCAGAGGTCTTCGTACCCAGCGGAGGGATCATAAGCATATTCGCTTTCGCAAGCATGGTTGGAGGCGTCGCTATCTTTTTCCAGCACAGCACATTCGCAGGAATCGCAGGCGTCATCATCGCGCTGGTGATGATCCCCATAGTCCTGGTACTCGCTTACAAAGCCTTCCCAAAAACAAAATTCGGAAAAAGCGTAACACTTTCGCCGCCCGACAGAGACAAGGGCGATGCAATACCAGACACCGATGAAATTGAAGCGCTCCTCGGCAAGACCGCAACCGTCATAAGCCCATTGCGACCCGTAGGCATGTGCGATTTCGACGGAAAACGCCTCGAATGCGTCGCAGAAAGCGGGTACATAGAAACTGACAAAATCGTAAAAGTCATTAAAGTAGACTCAACACAACTAACTGTAAGAATCGAAGAAAATTCCTAAGAAAGGGGAAAAACATGAATACACTCACAGATCTAATCGCAGTAGCTGAAGTAGGAAAGGTCGTCGTTGTCGGAATCGGCATCATCTTCGGCATTGGTGCTCTTGTGGTCTTTCTGGTTTTCGTAGCATTTTTCAAGCTATGGCTCCAGGCAAAGCTTTCGCGAGCAGACGTTAAGTTCTCAGAGCTTATCGGCATGTACCTAAGAAAGGTAAACCCGCGAACCATCGTCATCAGCAAGATCACCGCCATCCAGGCAGGCCTTACTCTGACAACACGCGACCTCGAGAGTCATTTCCTCGCAGGCGGAAGGGTTTCCAACGTAGTCCGTGCTCTCATCGCTGCCAACCGTGCAAACATCGAGCTCACCCTGCAAACAGCAACCGCCATCGACCTCGCCGGCCGAGACATCTTAGAAGCCGTTCAAACTTCCGTAAACCCAAAAGTCATTGATTGCCCCGACCCGACAAAGGGCCGCCAAACAGTTGACGCAGTCGCACAGGACGGTATCCAGCTAAAGGCCAAGGCACGTGTTACAGTGCGAGCAAACATAGACCGCCTAATCGGCGGAGCCACAGAAGAGACCATCATCGCCCGCGTCGGTGAAGGCATCGTTACAACCATCGGCAGCGCCGTTAATCACAAGAGCGTTCTTGAAAACCCGGACAATATTTCAAAAGCTGTATTGTCAAAGGGCCTCGACGCAGGCACCGCCTTTGAAATTCTCTCGATTGATATTGCAGACATTGACGTCGGTGAGAACATCGGCGCACAGCTCCAAAAGGCACAGGCATACGCTGACCAGGAACGTGCAAAAGCGGAAGCGGAAAAACGGCGTGCAATGGCCGTAGCTCGACAGGCAGAGATGAAGGCTCTCGTACATGAAAACCGCGCAAAGGTTGTTCTTGCAGAAGCTGAGATTCCATTAGCCATAGCAGAGTCATTTAGAAGCGGTCACCTCGGCATAATGGACTATTACCGCATGAAGAATATTAACGCCGATACCTCCATGAGGGACTCGATCGCCAAACCTCAGGACAAAAAGGAATAATTGTGACAAACCCTCTTGACTTTTTTGACAGCATACTCGCTGCAAAAGGCGGCAAAGGCTGGCTTGAAAAGCTTGTGCCGCTGATCTTTGTGGGCGTATGGATCGTCAGCGCAATATCCAAAGGCAAGTCGCGAAAGGAGTACGACGAAAAACTGGACGAAAAACTAGACAGGATCGACAAAGAGCCAATGCCCGAACTTGCTCAGCCGGAAACAATTTACATGGCCCCTCCGAAGGAAATATTGCAAAAGAAGCTTCGTGTCCAGCAGGCTCTCGCCGCACAGATGCAGCAAAGAAAAGCTGCAAAACCGAAACCCAAGCCGAGAAGGGCTCCCCAGCCGGCACGCGTGGTCTCAAAGTACAAAAAAACGCAGGCAGAAACAAAACCCATGGAGCTCGAAATACTCCCAGAACTCATCGAAAGCAGGATCGAAGACATACACCAGCCGCAAACAATTCGCGACGCCATTGTATTTGCAGAAATAATCGGAAAACCAAGATCATTAAACCAATGGCAATATTAAATCGTGCTGGTAGGGTGTGCTTCAGCACACGTGGAAAAGTCCTGTAAATGAATGAGGATTTAGATAACAAAAATACAACGAAAAAGAAAACCTTCTGGTCCAAGATATATTTGGACTTGGCGGCAATGATAGCCGTTCTTATCTTTATGTCTGTGTTTCATATAGCAACTCCAATTGTAAGATATAGGTATGGCTTGACTCTTTCAGAGCCATGGCTATCCTTAAGTTATTGTCTACCAATACTTTTTCTATTTTCATTAGGACTAATTTTGATTTTGTTTGTCCGGCTGATTATCTTAAATATCAGATTCGGCATTAAACGATTTTTATTGCAAATGGCATTCATAATTGTAGCAATAGTTTGTCTTGTGAGATTGATAGATACAGAAAATAAACCTTCTTTCCTGCAAGGTTTTTGTGACAACATGAAGGCAAATGCTGATATCGATGCCATACAGGATTGGCTGGATTCTTTGGAATGGGATAGCTTAGAAAGAGACTTTTATCTTCCTCCTGAATCTTGGCCTGATGCAATAAATATACTTCCTCATTCTCCAAGTCGGAATGTTTATTTACTGTATTCTACAAATAACAAAAGATACGTTGGAGTCAGATATGGTGGCGGTGCAGTAACAATCAATAGTTGGTCTTTAGTTGTTGGTGTTGGAGCAGATGAAATCCCCTTAGACGACTACTTTGAAACCGAGGAAAGGCTGGAACTGGCACCAAACGCTTTTGTTGGCTATGCTAGGAAACATAATTAGGGGAATAGTTTAAGGGGAGAGTCTTTTATTTTTTCCTCTGTGCTCTCTGTGTTCTCTGTGGCAAAATAAACCTTTTGTTCAGCCGCAGGCTGGAATAGTTTTAATCATTAGCTTTTTGAATTTAGTATTTGTTTCGGATTTCGTGCTTATACCTTTTTTAAAATCAGTGAAATCTGTGTAATCTGTGGATAATGTTTTTTTCTCTGAACTCCGAACCACCAACTACGAACTACGAACTAAAATCTATTGTAATGAATAATAGATTTTAACGTCCTTTTCGGCACATGCAAAACATCCATTTCATCAAGATAATACTTAACCGACTCATCCTTGCAGTCTTCCATCACAGGTGTTTCGTCCGGATATCCTAAAGCAACTACGCTATCAATATCAAACCCCTCAGGAACCTTACATATCTGTCGTATCTTTTCTCTGTCGATAGCGCCCAGCCAGCACGACCCGATACCCATACTCCATGCGCTAATCAGCATGTTTTCGATAGCCGCCGCCGCGTCAACGCTGTTGGATTTGTCATTTCCGATAGATTTGTCCATTAGCACGATTATGTATGCGGCGGGTCTTTTATCGGCGGGGGGGTTGCGTTTCGGTTTTACATATCCCGCCCACGCAAGACATTCGAATATCTTCGCATTGGTTTCTGCCTCATTAACAATAATATACTGCAACGGCTGACGGTTCGCCGCAGCCGGCCCGCACCGCGCACACTCTACAAGTTCTAAAAGTATTTCACCGCCGATCTCTTTTTGTTTATAAAGACGAACGGTCCGCCGAGTCTTGATAGCTTCGATTGCATCCATAAAATATAAGCTCCATAAAATTAAAACCGCCAATTTCGTAGGATGGGCAGATTTTCTGCCCATGCGGTGTTGTTCACATTCTAATCTATTAATTCACATTTTCAACAAAAACAACCCCTGAGCCGCCCTATCTCCTTAGTCCGATAATGCATGTTATGTTACATTCAGCAAAAGGGCTGTTCAAAGCGATTTTTCATTAAAATCGTCGATTTAACACAAATATGAGCGTTTTGACTTGATCCTGCCCTTTTTAAGAGTTGTCATTCCAGCGAAAGCTGGAATCCATTGCAATGGATAGCGCAAATTAGCTAGCCGTAACTTTCTTACGTCGTCTTGAAGTTTCTTCGCGTGCGTCTGCATAGATGTATCGCGGCTCGTCGGCTTTATGCTTTTCCTCGATCCCGTAGTGATCGTCCGTCTCATTAACAAAAACATCCCGTTTCAACAACTCCGGCGGACGGTATCCCCATTCCTTAAACATCATAAGTTGTTCCGTCGGGTCGATATACGACTTCCGGCATATCCCCGACGTATTCCCAAGGTTACTCGCGACCTCTTGCACGATCGATTTATATTCCGCCAGCACCTCGCTATACGCCGCCAGGTTCCGCTGCTTCGCAAACTCAGTACACCGCACTATAAATATCCGCGTCGCATAATAGTTCCGCAGGTTATGCACCGTACAGTTGCTCCCGGCACCGCCTTCGGGCAGATTGTTTTCAACGTTAGGCTCTGCATCGCCCGTAAAGTATTCGTTCACCTGACCAGCCGTATATGGCTTACCGTCGCTGCGCGTAAACAGGTATTCATTATTTTCACTGATTAGTTCCAGCAATCGATCTGCGATTAGCGATTCGACCGGATTTTCGTCCCGTTCGTTTTTGGTCCGATAAACAGTGAATACGTGTTTTTGCTCCTGGCTATGTTTGCCGGGATAATTCATTATTATCTCATCGCCCTTCACTGTGATATGTTCTTTCGTCTGCAGCGTCGTCATCCCATAAGTCTTCTTTTTCGCATTCGCCGATACCATGTTCCCGATACGCGCATACTTCGCGTCTATGATAAGGCAAACAAGCGCCCGCACCCACGTATCCCGGTCCTCGCTTGTCACGTGTTTGACCATACGTTTTTTAACATCGTCGATGATCCTGTTCAGCTCGGCGATTTTTCCAAACTTGATCTCCCGTGCCCGCCGCTTATAATCCATCGTATAATATTTCACCTTGCTGTCCCCTGCCATCGCACTCGTCTGGCAATAGAACGTCCCGTCTGCCACCGGATGTATCTTATACTCCTTACCCTCTTCCAGCACGCCGTAATTTTCGTTCATCTGCACATCATTCAACGGCGGCATCTCAAGTTCCCGCTCATCGCCCGTATAGAACGTAAGCGGATACCCTGCCGGCTGAACTCCGATCCGTCCGCTGAAATTCTCCGGCAAAAACTCCTCCAGACCCTCATCGGCCAGCACTTCACGCAGCTCCTCGCTGTCAACCGTCGGATACCAATAATTCTCGTCGAATATCTCGATCAAACGAATATGCGCCGCATGCTTGCGGTGCTTTGATATCTCTTTGAATTTCTTATATTCTTCGGGTTTCTTTCCAGATGCCTCTTTTGACGTCCCCGGCGTAACTTGCCTTTTCCCGAACACTTGTCTTTGCATTTCCTCCAGTAGTTTGGTTCGTTCCACGAAAGCCGCTTTCGCACTCCATCCATTCGCTATACTAACGCTCCGTGCGATAGTCACCGTCTCCATATCCACAAGCCGCGCCATACTAAGCAGCTCCGGCAGATGAACATGCTCGTTGCCCGTAAATATCTCGTTGAAATATTTCATCAACTTTGTTTCGTGCCCGCGTAACTGATACGCCCCCCGATTCTTCCACGCATGTTTCCACGCACTGACAAAATGTTCCATCGCCTTTTCATTATCACCCTGCGATGAAAGTTCATCGTAGAAATCGTCTATCATCTCGTTAGCTTCTGCAATATCGTGATACTCACCGAAAAACGCGGGCCGTTGCCGCTTCATAGCTTCAATTGCAGACGCATAGCTGTCACTATGATCGACTTTGAATTTCCCATCGGAACGGTTTCCGCAGAACCACGGAAGCAGCGTATATACATGCCGAAAAAATTCGGCTGTGAAACTATTTAGAGTTGTAAGTTCGTTACTCATACCACGCCTCGCCTATTTATAGCGAGCGCTTATCGCATAACGCGCCGCCTCGGTCAGCCTGTCCCACGTCGTGATCGCCCTGTCGACAAGCCCAAGGTTCTCAAGCACAACTTCGATATTGACGATTGCATCCGGATCGGCGAAATTCTGCTTCATCTGGGTTTCAAGATTCGATAGCGCACCTGCGAACTTACGCTTATCGCAGAACAGGATCGCCGTCTGGTAATGCAGATCAAGCGTATCACGATCTACCTCGTTCATCTTTGCCAGCCGATCCATCGCCATATCGTTCTTGCCAACCTCGAACAGACACACCGCAAGCTTGCTCGTCGCCCGGTAATGGGTCGGATTGATCTCAAGCGCAGTTTCAAACGACTCGATCGCCTTCGGCATATCCCCTGTCACCATCATCAACATCCCGTACTTATAATGAATATCCGCACTCTTCGGCGAGTTTTCCATGTGTTTTTGGTGTGCCGCGATAACATCCTCGATCATCGCTGGCGACGGCTTTGGCTCGCCGCTCATCGCCGCATCTTCGTTAAGCGTCGTATGCAGATGAAGAGTCGCCGTCTCCGAAAATAGCAAAGTGCTGTTCTGCTGGATCGCAGATGCAAGCGACAGAGTTTTTACCGCGTCGTCGTTTTGCTTCAGGTGCCGCTGCGATATCGAGAGCCCGACATACGAATCAACGATCTCGTCGTTGATCTCCGCCGCTCGGTTAAATTGCTCCGCTGCAAGGCTCTGCCTCTGACACCTCAGGTAATGCGTACCAAGCTTGATCGTCGCCTCAAGGTAGTTCGGCTGCAAACGGATCGCATTTTCATAATGAACGATCGCATCAGCCGCCCTGCCGGCCTTGCTGTAAATATCCGCGATACGAACATAAAGGTCCGGCATATCACCCACCTGGTCTATCAGCCACTGAACACGCTCGATCGCCTCGTCAAACTGCCCGCTTTCGATCAGATCGCTAACATCCCCGTCCTGATTATCGTCGTTGAAGTTGTCCGGATGCGCCACTATCGCAGTATTAAAAGTCTCGACCGCATGCTCGTATTGCGTGTCAGCGACATACAGGTACCCCAGCAATATCAGCGACGAGATGTCCTCGGGATGCTCGGCGGTCAAACACTCATACTCGGTTATGGTTTTGTCGAGCTTTCCGCTCTTGAAGTAGATCGCCGCCATGCGTTGCCGCGGCAGCTGCAAATGGCTCTTGAACTTTATGCAATCCTGGTAAAACTCGACGGCCTCGGCTTCGTGGCCAAGGCGTTCGTGGCAATACCCAAGCGTATACAGCGCCATCGTGTTGCTGGGCTGACGCATATAGACAGACTGAGCCTGCTCGACGGCGCCTTCTAAGTCATTGTTGTGTAAGCATATAGCAGCGGCGACCATTCGGCCCAGATTGCAATCCGGATTCTCAAATAAGTAGAACTTCAGCTTCTCTGATGCATCGTCAAGCTGCATGTTTCCCAGCAGCTCTACGATGATGTCCAGGTCGTCAGCGGCGACATCGATGTCATAATCACCGGCCGGCTCCAGGCCCTGGCCCCTTATGGCACCAAGCCAATGCCAGATTAGGTCGGCAGTGTCAACCGTTACCGCCCTGCCAAAGATCTCTAGTAGTTTGCTCATCGAATTTTCTCCAGCCAAAATTAAACTAATTAATAGTTGTGGCATTGAATAAATCGACGATATTTGGAACATGCTTTATGCGATTTTCCGGATTTTACGCCCAAAAACATTATTTTTGGGCCAATTATCCCTATCATGATGACTGTAACGTTTGTTCCGATTTTAGCCCCAGAAAATGCAACTTACAGCCATTCCAGCG
>SDBV01007987.1_pt1 | contig 14333 bp, 9 predicted proteins | sample 2277081 | NCBI WGS metagenome assembly SDBV01 (sample SAMN10402039, study PRJNA504765) | marine sediment metagenome | isolation source: marine sediment core GS10_PC15, 223 cmbsf | place: Arctic Ocean: Southern Knipovich Ridge | collected 2010
TAGTTGCCACGCGGTCTTCACCGAGCTCGCCACCGAGAGCGGCAAATGTCTCAACTGCCATGACTCCAAGTATGGGGCGCCCGATATTGGGGACGAGATACGAAAAGCTTTTGGGATGGGGATCGTGGATGTCAGTCCGAACCATAATCCTGCCATAGAAACAGCTGCCGACTTTGCCGCACCGGACAATCGCCACGTATTTTGCGATGATTGCCACAACGCCCAAGCTATCTTTCCTTGGGAGGATACGCCGCTTACAGGACAATGGGGTATCGGTGTTACCAATGGCGGGGCCGGAACAGAGCCAGTTTATGCGGTCAAGACACAGGTCGATAGCCAATACGAACTCTGCATTAAATGCCACTCCGGCTGGACAACGCAGCCCGACAGCTCGGCCTATAAAGACACCGACTTTACAACCACTTTCACAGCCGATGACGGTAGTTGGCTACCCCAGGGGAATAAGGCGCTGGAGTTTAACCCAAACAACTCTTCTTATCATCCGGTTGAAGCGGTCGGGAGAAGCACAGCCACTGTTTTAAACACTCAATTGGCGGCAGCTGGGCTTTCAACAACCTCAACATTAGAGTGCACTGACTGCCATAACACCAACACCATTGTCGACAGCGGCACACGAGGAAAGTCGAGTAACTATATCGGGCCCGCAGCCACGGGCCCGCATGGCTCGGATGAAACATTTACGCTTCGAGCCAACTACAACCGAGATTTGACTTATCCGAGAACCGAAAGCTACGATTCAGAGAACTTCGCCCTTTGCTTTTCTTGCCACGACGAAGATACGTTATTGGGGACCGCTTGGACCGACATGCCGGACCCGGCAGCGGGTCAAACGAATTTCCAGCTCTTTAACAAAAATCTTCACCGTGTGCATGTTCGTAATTGGACCGCGACATCGGCTAAATGGGCGCGGGCCAGATGCGCGGATTGCCACTATGACATCCATTCAAATCAACTGCCAAATACTACTAAATGGAGCGTAAACGGGGTTACTACGGACTGGCCGCCGAGTGACCGTAATACCGGCTTGCTGAACTTTGCCCCGCACATTAGGGGTTACTCAGAAGCATACCCTCTTCTCTTTTGGAACACTTCTATGACTGAAGTTGTTCGCTGGCAATGCTCTGTGACGTGCCACACGTCCGACGGTTTAGACAAGGGGATGGCGTGGTGGTACAAGACTTACGGCTACTAATTTGGCAAGCTTCTCTTCTACCTCTAACCAAAATATCGGCTTGTGAAATGTTTCTTGATTCCCCAAGGTGTTAGCAGTAAGCTTACTTTAGGTTAGTAGGTTGCCCTAGAAGTGTCTAACAAGTACTGTCCCTCAAAGGTTTGGGCAATCACCGGGAAACAAGCGATGACAGTACAAAGTTGGACGGCCAAATTGAAGACTTGGACGGCATTCATAACTAGATTTGCTCCAGCGTTCACTATTCTGTCGATTTGCGCGATCTTGCTATCCTTTTCTACGCCAGCCCAAGCAGCCTCGTGGTGGCAAACCAACGCCACCGATACGATCGGTTCCGGCTTTTGGGAGTCCCAAGAAGACAATGGTTCCTACGCTTCCCCGCACGGCGGTTTCTCTTCTACCTCTAATCTTTGTAGGACCTGTCATGCGGTTCATATGGCCGGAGAGAATAGCTGGCGGATGATAAAGAGTGGGAACACCACCGAGACCAGAACTCAAGGAGAGATGAGTACCCTTGGTAAAGGCAACTCCCGGGCTACTGAGTGTATGTATTGCCATGACGCCACGAGTGGAGCTACTTCAAAGAAACCGTATGAACTAACCCCCTTAGGTAAGAGTGTCAGGGGTGAGCATAGCTTAGGGGTTAGCCAAATACCGGATAGTTCGATTAACGCGGGAGCAGGCGATTGGGGGAACCTGGCCTCTCGCTCCCCGGCCGAAGGGGCGGTACTGCAGTGCTACCAATGCCACAGCGTCCATGGCTCCGATACCATCGGCACTACCAATGCCGTCGAGGGGAACCTCTACGACGCATCGGACGCGGTCGAAAACTGGAACTCCAAGATCTTACGTCTTGATCCCGGCGGGGACGGTTCCGTCTTAGCTAAGGGAGAAGGCGGTCTGTCTGTTGCTACCTGGCAATCAGAACTCGATAGTGACGGCGCTGCCGTTAGAACCGGCTTTTGTGCCGACTGCCATAACCTCAATCCCAACTGGGAGATAGATTCCAGCGATACCACTAGACCGAATAATAGATCGCATCCCCAAGGACCGGGGACCGACTCTAAGATGGAAGTCTACGGCACCACCATGACGGTGGCCGCCCACCCATTGGAGAGAATGGGATGCCGGGGTTGCCACTACGCCAGTGTCGGGGCCGATGGCTTCGGCGTCTCTCGCTTCCCCCATCAGTCTGTAGGCTGGAAGCTGCTCTTCGATGAGGCCACCATGACGGGCGGGACTTCCGATCTGGCCGGAGATCCGCAACGGATCATTCCGGGGATGGATGTCATCTGCCTTAGTTGCCACGCGGTCTTCTCTGATATCGCCACCGAGAGCGGCAAATGTCTTAACTGTCACGACTCCAAGTACGGAGCGCCTGATATTGGGGACGAGATACGAAAAGCTTTTGGGATGGGGATTCAGGATCTATCTTCTACCCATACGGCGAGCGGTGAAGTGGCCACCGACTTCGCCGATGGCAGCCGGCACGCCAACTGCGATGATTGCCATAACGCCCAGGCGATCTTTCCGTGGGAGGATACGCCGCTGACGGGTATGGGGGGAGTATCGCCGACTTATTCGGGAGCCGGGGCGCCAACCGGTTACGTCGCAAAAGCTCAGGTCGACAGCCAAGAAGAGCTCTGCTTCAAGTGTCACTCTTCTTATACGACACAACCGGATAGTAGTGCATATAAGGGAATGGATTTTGCCACCGACCCCATCAACGACGACGGTAGTCCGCTAAAACAAGGTAACCGGGCCCTAGAGCTTAATCCTGCCAATTCCGCTTACCATCCAGTACAAGCAAGGGGAAGAAACGAGTCCTTGAACCTTTGCCTTCAACTAAAGGACGCCTTCAACCTCGATTGCGATACGACAGTGACCGCTGCAGCGTCGCTGGCAAGTCTTCAGATTAAATGTACAGACTGTCATAACAACGACAAGCTTAGCAGTGAAAAACTTGGTCGTTCAAGTAATTACTCCGGAACCGAGCCCGATGGTCCCCATGGTTCAGAGAATCAGTGGGTATTAAGAGCGGCCTACGATCGTGACGTGACGTATCCACGGCTTCCATATGCAGCACCTGAGATCGTGGCCGGGAATCTGACCGATGCAACTGTAAAGTCAAAGTTCGCTCTCTGTTTTACCTGTCACGAGTATGATCGACTGATGGGAGAATGGTGGTGGGATGATCTACCCTCTCCGGATGAATCTCAAGGCGGAGGGAGAGCGGCCACCAATTTCTCAATATATCCATTTCCAGATATTCTACTAAGGACAGGAAATCTGCACCGGTTCCATATTAAGGACCAAAACGCGCAGGCAAAGTGTCCGGATTGCCATTACAACGTTCATGGCAATGAAGAAGCTCAGAATATGCAATATGGCGTCTATAAGGGAAGCGGGAATGTAGCCCAGTACGCTAGCTTTGACTGGTATACTGATCCGCCGGCCTCAGTTCACACGCATCTTCTTAATTTCGCGCCTCCTGCTGAAGACTACACGTTTGGGACCCCATCTTGGCGTATAGTGCCCAGTACGGGTGCTCGATACTGTAGTCTCAAATGTCACAACGCTGTGAGCGGGGGCGACATATCAATGGTGTGGGGGTATGCGCCATATAGTGGTGATGATACCAATACTTCTCCGGGCCCCTAGTAATCTCATAATGCCCATTGGCGTTTGACCGGTTTAGGACATTATCGGAATAAAAGATTCGCCGACGACCGACTGGCCTTCATCTGAGAGCATGAACTCGAAGAACTCTTGGAGCGTTCCTTTAGGCCGGCCCTTGTAGACGAACATGAGCGGCCGCACCGCAAAGTACCGATAGGAGCGGATCGCTTCCGGCATGGGTTTAACGCCGTCGATTGAGATCAGCTTGATGGTGGGGTGATGGAAGGCAACACTGACGGAGATGATCCCGGCCGGCTCGTCACCTAAGGCCGCCACTTGGTCGGCCGGCCTATCGACCTCGACCCGCTCGGCCAGGTACTCATCACCGCTAAGCGCGAGCCGTTGAAATTCAAGCATCGTTGCCCGCTTTTTCCCGAGCACCTCCGTTATGACTTTGATCGGCTCGTCCCGGCCGCCTACATCCTCCCAGTTCGTTATCCGCCCTGTGAAAATCTCCCGAACCTGCTTCTTCGATAGATCATCGACAAGATTGTCGGGGTGGACGAATAGAGCGATAGCGTCGTAACCGAAGATCATGTACCGAAGGTTGAGACCGTCTTCTCCCTCATAGAAGGGCCTGGAGACGCCGGCAAACGCCGCTTTTCCGGCCTTGACCGCCTCAATCCCTTCTCCCGAACCAGGCACTTCAATGAGACCGGCGACGACGCCGGACTGTCGGGAGAAAGACGCGAACGCCGCCGGGATGACTTTCTCTCCGATGGTGGACGAACCTATATAGCCAATAGGTGTGGCGCTGGGACGAGAGAGCAACAAAGCGAAAGCGACGACCCCTGTAATGGCTAAGAAGCTCAATAGGACGGCCAGGAACAGCCTGCTCTTACCTGGAGGCACGAGCATCGCCTCTTTCTTCTTCACTGTTGTCATGGATGGTAAAGCTGAACGTGGCCCCTTTCCCCGGCTCGGACTCGACCCAAATGCGGCCGCCATGTCGTTCCACGATCTTTTTGCAGATTGCCAGGCCCATCCCTGTTCCTGAATATTCATTCTTGTGGTGTAGACGCTGAAAGAGCATGAATATCCGGTCTTTGAAGGCCGGGTCGATACCGATGCCGTTGTCGCTGACGGAGAATATCCAGGCCTCGTCCGTCCGCTTGGCCGTAACTTCGATAGCTGGAGCGGTATCCCCCCTGAATTTGATAGCGTTGCTTATAAGATTCTGAAAGAGTTGAGTCAACTGCGTAGTGTCTCCCTTGACGGTCGGCAGGTGCCCGACCGAGACACGGGCGCCACTCTCCACGATCGCGGACTTAAGGTTCTTCAGGACACCGCTAAGGAGGGTTTCGCAATCGATTTCATCGAGAGACGCAGCGGCTTTGACGCGCGAGTATTCCAAGAGGTCGTCAATGAGACTTTTCATACGCGCCGCCCCGTCTACCGCGAAGCCGATAAAATCATCGGCATCCTTGTCGAGACGGCCCTGGTAACGCCTCGCCAGCAGCTGAACATAGCTCGAAACCATGCGTAGCGGCTCCTGCAAGTCATGGGAGGCCACATAGGCGAATTGCTCGAGGTCCTCATTGGAGCGGGCCAACTCAGAAGCCTGTCGGACGATGGCCGTCTCCGCCTTCTTGCGGTCGGTGATATCGCGGGAAACCCGCAGGATACTGATTATTCGGTTGTCGCGGCCCCAGACCGGCGTAAGCTTCGATTCCCACCAGATTTCCCGACCTGACTCGCTACGCGACATATATTGAACATCAACAGTCTCACCCCGGACCGCCCGCTCGATCGCCGCTTGAACCTCAGCCCGGTTTCTGGCAATCGCAGCCGTGCAGTCTTCGCCGATTATGTCTTCCGACGACTCGATCTCGTTGAAACGGCACCCCGAGAAGTTCATGCTCAAGAACTTGCCGTCGAGCGAAATGTCGCAAATACAATCGGGGCTGCTCTCAACCAAGGACCGGTAATGCTCTTCGGAACGGTCTCGCTCATGCTCTGAGCGTTTTCGACGCATGATCCCCGCCAGCGCATTGGCGACGGCGTCGAGGAACTCGTCCTCTCTGGCACTCCGCTCATGCCCTTTCTTAAGATAAACATTAAGAACACCCAAGGTCTCTCCGGCGAAAATTATGGGGACCGAATAATGACCATGATCTTCATCACTATCGTGCATTTTTTCGCTATGCCCATCATGACTCTGGGTGAACTGTACTTCCTGGGTGGAAGCCGCCTGCCCGCAATAGCACTCCCCTGGCTTTACCTGCGCGCATTGCGCTTGCACGCCCGGGGAAAGTCCCACTTGCGCCTTCATTTCCATAAAAGAAGATTGGTCATCAATGACAAAGATGGCGCCTTTGCGGACAAAGGGAATCCACGAGATGGAGAAGACAGATTCCAGAGCGCGGGCAAATAGCTCCTCAGAAGGGATATCTTCCAGCGACAATCGCAAAAGTGAGCTTATCACGCTCTGGCTTTCTTCGTTCTCGACCAGCTCTTTAGTCTTCTCTTTTACTTGGCGTTCGAGCAGGCCACTGGTGCGTGCCGTCAGACCGATGGCCGTGGACGAGCCCAGGAAGATAAAAAAGATGATCGAACCGACCAGCGTGAGTTGTCTTTGCGTCGCCGCACTTATTAGCCGGCGCGCCTCATCCCGAGGAGCCGATATCCCGACCGACATCGACCCGTTGCCGATACGAACCGGTGAATACGCGATCAGTTTCGCCTCTGTTTCTTTCAGGCTCCGGCCGCTTCCTTGATCGAACTTATAGTAGGTATATTCGCCGGTGCTAGCTTCGCCGGCCGCCATCTTGCGCAACACTTGTCTGAATTCAGCAAACCCCTCGCTCTCATTGAAGAGATCTCGACCGATCTCTTTCTTCTCTGGAGACCAGAGAACCTCGTAGTCTTTGCTGACGAGAAAAGGGAAGGCGCCCCCTGAACCATAAATAGGGGCGATGAATCTATCTGTAATCGAATCGAGTCTCAAGATCGCAACAACCGCGCCAACAAATTCATTGCGCCCATCCGCTGCCTCTCCGGCGAAGATCGGCACGCCCAGCGCCACCCCGCGCTCGCTGGCGTCGACCCCACGGAAATCGATCAACTCAATAGCATACTCCGTACTGGAACCGGCCTGACTGATCTCCTGGAAATACCGCCGCCCGGACAAATCGGTGCCTTCCAGATGGCGGGCGACTGCCGAATACCTGACGATCCCGTCCACATCTTCGATACCAATATCTATGATGCTCTCAGCTCCGAGGTCGTCGGCATTCAGCCAATCGCGCTTCTCTTCAATTATCGTCCGAACACGAGTCTCGTCTAGCTCCCAGACTCCAGGCTCAGCTGCGACTTCACGCATCTCTCGGATGATGTCCCTTAAGAAAAGTTCGACACCGGCGGCGGCGCTTTTAGATACGACCAACTGGCGCTCGTTGAATTCTTCAAACGCAACGGTCTCAGTCGCCCGATATGACTGCCAACCCATAAAAGAAACGAGCGACAGCGATACGGCCGTCAAGAAAACGATCAGACCCAACCACTTTCGCGACTCCGGCGTTAAGATCTTTCCGGGTCCGCTTCTGCCGTCGTCACTTTTCTTTTCGACTGCTTCCGCTCGTACATCTGCGTGTCCGCCTGGCAAATGAGTTCGTCAATACATTCCACACCGCCGGGTCCATGTTTGGCGATGCCTATGCTGGCCCCAAGATCATACAAGCGCTCGCCACCCTGGTTGCGTGCAACAAGGAGCGCCTGGATCCGTCGGGGTAGAACCTGCCCGTCAACCTTGGCGCCCTCTCTGATGAGCACCAGGAACTCGTCGCCCCCGATCCGCGCTAAAAGGTCGGTTTCGCGACACGCCAACCTGAGAACCTCTCCGAATTCGACCAATGCCCGGTCGCCTTCCTGGTGGCCAAGCGTATCGTTTATCCGCTTGAAATCATCAATATCGATATAGAAGAGCAGGAGGCCTGTCCCGTGCCGGTTCGCCAGCTTCAGTTCCCTTTTCGCCATACCCACGAATCCACGACGATTGTAGAGACCGGTCAACGGATCCATGAGCGAGCTGGCTCTAATCTTGTCCAGCAATTCCTGGCGGTCGATAGCATGCTTGATGCATCTCTCAAGCACGTCAGCGTGGACCTTCTCTTTAATCAGGTAGTCTTGGGCGCCCCGTTTGACGGCCTCCAGCGAGAGCTTCTTGTCGTCAAGCCCGGTCAAGACAAGTATGGGGACCCCCTCAGACTGCTTCCAGACTGTGTCGAGCGTATCGAGCCCCGTGCTGTCTGGGAGGGACAAGTCGAGTAGAATGATGTCAATGTCGGCTTCTTCGAGGATCTCTAATCCATCCGCGAGCGCCTCCCGCCAGACGACATCGAAGAGGCTGTCTTCCGCCTCCTTTAGGACCTCAGTAATGAGCCGGGCATCGCCCGGATTATCCTCGATAAGTAAAACTTTTATCGGTGCCGTCACGCGGCCCCGTTCGCCGGAAGCTTGACGATCGCCAGCCAGAAGTCTTCGATGGACCTGACGGCTTCGATGAAATCGTCAAGATCGACCGGCTTGACCACATAGCAATTTGCGTAGAGATCATAGGCGCGGTTGACATCCTTCTCGGCCGCGGAACTAGTTAACACAATGACCGGCGTGTTCTTGAGGACCTCGTCCGCGCGGATCTCCCTCAAAACCTCGCGGCCGTCTTTCTTTGGCAGATTCAAATCGAGCAGAACCAGGCCTATCGGGTTGATGTCCGAGAATTCCCCTTCCCGATTCAAAGCTGCCATTGCTTCTACGCCGTCTTTCGCGATAGTCAAGTTGACCAACATCTTGCCGTCTTTAAAGGTCTCCTGGATCAGTCTAATATCGCCGGCGTTATCTTCGACCAGCAGCACCTCACCGGCTTGTACCCTACTCCATCCATTGTATCTCCTCTCGCCTCCCCGCCGTGCGGGGGTCGCCGGTCCGACTGGTTAGTTGGGATTAGTTGGAAGAGTGTTCGGGGGACGCGCCGACGCAAAAAGGGGATGTTGCTCGAATGCGAGAGATATCGACTGCGGAACTGCCCGAAATCCAGAAACGTTAAGCATATCGGACCTCGTTGTCATGTGAACAATTTCTACAACAAGTCTAACAAGTATGCAGGAACAAGCAAGCCCCTTTTTTTGGGTCTTATAGAACCAAAAAGGTTACTCGCCTGTCAAGGGGCCTGTATTAGGCCTCTTCTTCGTCCGCTTCTCCGTCTTCAAGCAACGCAAAAGTTTCCTCGTCGTCGAACTGGTCGACAGAGGCGAGCATCTCGCGATTGGTGTCGGGCGCTTTGACATCCTCATCAATCGTCTGCAGCCTGAACGTCCGATCGTCCTCGATCAGTTCGATCTCGGTTGAGTCTTCCTCGCTTTGGAAGTTGAGATAATCGAAACTGAGAACATTAATGAAGACACAGTTATTGATGACCAAAGTGGCACTGTTGCGGCTGGCGAAGACTTTGCAGATGGCGCCCTTTCCGGACCTAACTACTTCGCCCTCTACGATGAACTCATAGCGGACGTTCTCAAGCGTCTCAAGAGCGCGTAACATGTCTTTCTTTCGATAGATCGTCCCTTCGTTAATGAAACACGGAGCCACATCTGTGCGCTTTCTCATAAGAAGGTCACCACTTTCCCGTCCGCTTTTTCATATCGTTTATAATCTTATCATATTCAATTCTTTTCTTTACCATATTCAATTTATCGTCACGGCCTTGGGAAAAATAAATAGAGGTTTCGATGCAACTAGCTAAGAAAATCATGAAAGAACTCCGGCGATCACCGGAGCGCCTCTATTCTGTCGACGAAGTTTTTAAACTCGTGGGCGGCGGCGGGATTTCCAAGGGCCAGGTTAAGAAAGCTTTGGGCGTCCTCGAGAATGAAGGACGACTGTCACGCCAGGGCGACGCAGGCTATCGAGCGGCCGGTGGTACCGACCCTCTAACCGGGGCATTCAGTGCGTCCAGGCGCGGCCACGGCACCGTCTCCCTGCCCGACACTGACGTCCATATCCCGGCTTCACTTACGCACGGAGCAATGAACCGGGATACGGTCAAGGTAAGCGTCAACCGGAGACGCGGGCCGGGTGGGCGGCGAAGCGGGCAGATCGTCAAAGTCATCGAGCGGGCCAACCCGCGGATCATCGGCCGATTCGAGCGTCACCGCCGCTTCGGAATCGTCGTCCCGGCCGACGACCGCCTCACCTACGAGTTTTCCATCCCGGCCCGCTTCTTCGCAGATGCGGACACCGGCGATATCGTCGAACTTGAGGTGACCCATTGGCCAATGGACGGCCGTCTACCTGAAGGCGAGATCCTCCGCGTCATCGGGCAGGACACGGCTCCGGGGATGGATATCACTATGATCCTCCTCGCTCACAAGTGGCCCGACGCCTTTGCCGACGCCGCCCTGGCTGAAGCAGACGAGGCGCCACTATCAGTCGGGCCGGACGACATCGAGGGGCGACTCGATCTGCGCGATACCTTCACGGTCACGATCGACGGCCTGGACGCCAAAGACTTCGACGACGCCGTATCGTTAGAGGTCGACAAGAAAGGGCGGTTCAAGCTCGGCGTCCACATCGCCGATGTCTCCCGCTATGTTGCTCCGGGCTCCGCTCTCGACGCGGACGCCCGGGACAGAACGACCAGTGTCTACCTGCCGGACCGCGTCGTACCGATGTTGCCCCACGCTCTCTCCAACGGCATCTGTAGCCTCAATCCAAAAGTCGACCGCCTGGCTTTCAGCATTTTGATGGACATCGAGCCCGATGGAGAGGTCAGCGACTACCGAATCACAGAATCGGTCATCCAGAGCGACGCCCGCCTCACCTACGAAGAAGTCGACCGCCACCTGGTAAAGGGCTACTTTAAGGACCCGCGCCTGCAGTTGCTACTCCGCACCTTGGAAATGCTCAGCCGGGTACTCGAGCGAAAACGGTTGGCCCGGGGGAGCCTGAACTTTGAAACGGTCGAGCCCAAGCTATTGCTCGACGAAGACGGTCACCCGCTGGATTTGCTCATCCGGGAACGCACCCAGGCGACCCAAATGATCGAGGAGACGATGATCTTGACCAATGAAACCGTCGCCGAGTTCATGCTCAAGCGCCAAGCGCCCATGGTCTTCCGGGTTCATGACCGGCCCGATCCGGACGCCGCCTTCGCCATTTCTAAACTCATGGATGAGCTAGGCTACCCCGTCGGCTCGCTAGAGAAAGCGCACCCACGGACCTTTCAGGCGGTGATCGACTACGCTCACAACCGACCAGAGAAGTTGCTAGTCAATTCACTTCTCCTGCGAGCAATGAGCCGGGCCAAATACTCGCCGAAGCTCATTGCCCACTTCGGGCTGGCTGCCCCGCACTACTGCCATTTCACGTCACCGATCCGTCGCTACCCGGACCTGCTGGCACACCGCCTGGTCAAAGCGGTCCTCGCCAACGACCTGGACTCGCCGGCGTCCGTGGCACTCATTGCCGAACTCGACGAATTGACGGAGCGGTGCTCCATACAGGAGAGAGAAGCGGAAGCGGCCGACCGGGAGGCCGTGGAGATGAAAGTGGCCGAGTTCATGGCGGATAAAGTCGGCGAGGAGTATGACGCCGTCATTTCGGGTGTCACCAATTTCGGCCTCTTCATAGAGTTGTCGAACACGGCCGAGGGACTCGTCCATGTCCGAACTCTGACTGACGATTACTACAAATTCGAAGCCGAGCGCCATCTTCTCCGCGGAGAGCGGACCGGTAACACCTATCGGCTCGGCGAACCGGTCAAAGTCAAGCTTGTCAGCGTCTCCGTCTCCAAACGCGAACTCGACTTCATCATCCTTTCCAGCGCCTAAACAATGAGGGGGGTCAGGTCTTGCATTGTTGCATAGACCACCACTGACCTGGGGAATGCAACAATGCAAGACCTGACCCCCTAAATGCCCTAAATGCTATACTAAGCCGATGTCAACCAACAAGAATCTCCTGCTATACATCATCGGGACCATCATTATCGTCATGTCGGTCGTCTTCATCGGCCTGAGCCTCAACAATGACTCGGAGCTGATCAAGCCCCCTCCCACGACCGTGCAAGACCTGGGCTTGGCGCCTGACTTCACTATCGATATCCTTGACGGCGAGGAGAAATCGCTCCGCGACTATCGAGGTAAACCCGTAGTCGTCAATTTCTGGGCCTCCTGGTGCGGGCCGTGTCGCGACGAGGCACCCGACCTGGTCAAGCTCCATAAAAAGTACGGAGACCGGGTCGATTTCGTCGGCATCATCTTCCAGGACGAGGAAGGGGCCGCCCGGCGTTTTATAGAAGAGTTCGACGTCAAATACGAAAACGGGATGGACCCCGGCGGCAAAGCCTCGGCCGCCTATAAGATAACCGGTATACCAACCACTTTAGTCATCGACGCCCGGGGCGACCTGCGGGCGCGGTGGCTGGGGGCGATCCCCCCGAAAGTGCTGACCTCGTACATCGAAGGCGTCCTGTAGGGGTCAGGTCTTGAATTGGCTAGTTCGCTGGCCTAGCTGCGGAATTAGCCAATTCAAGACCTGACCCCATCTACCTGCCCCGCCGGATGGCGTAAAAATACCAATGGATGTAATGCGGCAATAGCCGCCGCATATTGAAGTTTGTCTCCCCCGCTTCGCGGTCAATCCAGGAGGTCGGGACCTCGGTGATCTTGTAACCGGCCAGGTACGCCTTGATGACTAATTCCATCCCGATCTCAAAACCACCGGTACTCTCAGTCTTGATCTCGTCGATGAGACTCCGCGAATATAGCTTAAAGCTATTAGTCACGTCGTGAGTGGGAATACCCGCCAAATACCTCAGAGATACTCCCGCAACCCGTGACATCGTCCTCTTGATGAGCGGCCCACCGGTCTGTTTGCCGCCCCGCATGTATCGCGAGCCACAGACTAGATCGTATCCTTCAAGGTATTTTTGGTACATGGCATTGACTACCCGTAGATCGTCAGAGAGGTCTGCCATCGTCACCACAACCGCGCCCGGAGGCGCCTTTTCCAGCCCGGTCCTGATGGCCTCGAGCACGCCCCGACCGTATGCGTTCGGCACTATCTCGATCTCGGGGTGGACCGGTTGGAGCCCGCGCAATACGGGCAACGTGGTATCACTTTCATCGTCGTAGACACAGAATAGGCGGTAATCATGCGTGATCTTTGCGGCAGCCGCCTCTATCAACGCGGTGATACTCTCCGCCTCATTGTAGACGGGAACGACGAGTGTAAGCGCCGTGTCCATGTCCGTCTAGCGCCGAGAGCTAAGTGTCGAGCTGGAAGGATCCGCTGCCGGAACAGACTGCGACGGCTTGACCGAGGCGGCACTGAAGCAGATTTTGTTGGTCTGAAACAGGTTCCAAACGTCACAGAAGACGGCGTCCGGCTTGGCCCAACCCACGATGTCGCCGAGACGGTCTCGATATTCATCATGATTGACCGCGACGATGATAACATCGGCCCGCTTGACGATATCTTCTAGGTCGCCGGGCTCGAGGTATGGGTCGTGCAGGAGGGCTTCATGGCCGTCCTGGTGGATCAACTTCTTGAGCTTGAACGACAGTGAGTTCCGCGAATCGTCGATGTTCTTCTTGAACGACAGTCCCAGGATGGCAAAGACCTGGCGGTCGAGATCGACGGTAGCGGCTATCTTTTGCAGTAGAAAAGCCGGCACGCCCTCGTTTATCTTCCACGAAGCGTATATTAACTCTGTAAAGGGCGTCTTGCTGAGCAGGAAGAAGCCGTCCTTATACAAACATGGACCGCCGGTAAGACCGGGAGACTTCAACCCCCCGCGCTTGTAGCCCGTATTGACCAGCGAAACGATGTCGTGAATCGGCCGGTCATATTGGTGCGCCAACATCATGAACTCGTTGGCAACGGCGAAATCGATATAACGGTACATATTGCAATAGAGTTTAGCCAGCTCCGCTGAGCGGGCGTCGGTCGGGAGGACCAGGTCGAGAAACCTCTCGAAGAACTCGGCCGCCATGGCCGTACTCTTCTCTTCCGCACCACCGACTATCTGAGGTATCTCCTCGAGTTCTTCGAGCGAATTCCCTTCGGCGATCCGCTCCGGACAAAAAGCCAGATAGATATCGTCACCGACAGTAAACTGGGTGTGTTCCTTGATGTGCCGAGAGATATGCTCAGTCGTCCCCGGCGACACCGTACTCCGAAGAATGATCAGCGACCCGGATTTGAGGTGCGGGCAAAGATCCGAGATGACCGCTTCGATCTGCCCATGGACCGGATTCATATGCTCGTCAACCGGGGTGCCGAGCGTCATGATGACATACTTGCATTCCCCGGCGACCGCCATGTCCGTGGTCGGGAAGAATCGTTTACCCACCTCAGCCTTGAGGACCTCATCGGCGCCTTTTTCGATAAACGGCATCTCGCCCTTTTCTATCCCGGCGACATACTCCTCGCTAAGATCGATACC
>SDBV01007988.1_pt1 | contig 14333 bp, 5 predicted proteins | sample 2277081 | NCBI WGS metagenome assembly SDBV01 (sample SAMN10402039, study PRJNA504765) | marine sediment metagenome | isolation source: marine sediment core GS10_PC15, 223 cmbsf | place: Arctic Ocean: Southern Knipovich Ridge | collected 2010
TTTAATAAAAGAATTTTCTAATTATTTAAAAATTAAATATTCCCAAAAAAATTATACAAATAGAAAAATAATTGAATATACTCACGCAAAAGATTTGATAAAAAAAGATATATATATATATTATACAAGTACTTTTAATGGTGCCTGGGTATCAGTCCCATATTGTTTATTTTTTTATCACGATAAGGGTAAAATTAATTATATTGATTCTTTAGATTCATTTAATAATTTAATAGAGAATTGTAATATAATAATAGATGATGAAATATCTTTAATGAAATTAATAATGTTTTATCTTGATAGTAATTATATTCGAAATAAGCTTGATAGATATGGATGGGATATTTTATACGATTTAAATAACTTCCAAATTACAAATTATACAAAATTTAAAAATAGTAAAGATGGAAAAATAGAATTTAAAATTAATATGAAAGATGGGTGTTATTTATTAGATTTTTATATTTGGATTGTAAGACATCATGGAGATTTAATTATTAATAAATATTTAATTAAAATAACAAAAAAGGGATTATTAGATGTTATATTAGACGAAAAGGATTATTTTGGACGTTATGTATACAAAGAGGGTAAATTTTATAAAAGATATTAGGGGTTGACGTGGCGGGAGTTGGAAACATGTCTAATGATACACAGATAATGCGCCAATTCTCGACCCTACTGATGAGGGGGAGCAGGAAACAGGACGGTTATCCGTTACTGCGCTTGCTCTCTACTCTACAGTTGATAAATAATTTAAAATTATTCTAATATTTCGTTGGGATGAACATGAAAATCCGTGAATTTCATGTCTTGTTTGCGAATACTGTCAATATGAGAAATATCGATATCCGTTGGTATAGCCGGGCAAATAAAATAAGAATTTAATTGACAATTATTTTTAGAATAATATAATAAATCAAACTGGTATTTCAATATAAGGAGGATTTTTATGAAAAGGTCAGTTTTTTTCAAGATCATGGGATTGATCCTTGTGTTCTTTGTTTTAGTGGGAGCTGAAAAGAAAAAGAAACCCAAAAAAATATGGTTAGGCTTAAAAGAGCTCCACGAAGTTGGTCTGAGTGAGGACCAGGTAAAAAAGATTCAAGCCCTGGAGAGCTACAAAAAAATGAATACCATCAGGGATGCGATTAAGGATAAGGGTCTCAAGATGAGCTCAGATGAAGCCAGGGAGTATAAGGCTGATAATGACTGGAAATCTCATATGAAGGAGTTCAAGTCTGAGTACAGAGATATCCTGACCGACGAACAGAATGAGGAAATGGACAAATTAAGGCCTAAGGATAAGAAGAAGAAAAAGAAGGAATGACCTGATCGGACAGCCCCTTACATGAACTTATCTCCCGTGAGTATCGTAAAGGATGGAAAATCAATTGATTAAAATATTACTTCCTTGGGAGGTGGTCAGACCACAGTCTGTTGCAATACTCTTTTTCAGCATGATATTCCATTCGCTTTTTTATAAATTTATTATTTTTTTATCAAAGAGTGTAATACAAAGATTGTATTAATAATATTTAATTTTATTTATTATTGTGATCATCATTAACATTCATTTAATGACCATATCTTTCTTAGATTAAAAGCAATGCAAATCATTGTCCATTGCTGTTTTACCTTGTCTCGTCCACGGACAAGGAATTGTTCGAATTTCCTCTTGCCTTTTATTATTCCGAACCCGTGTTCACCTAACCAGAACCGTTTATTATATTTGTTGCGTCCTTCCCATGTTTTCATTTTTTCTCTGATTTTTTGTAACTCATCAAGATTATCCACTATTTCTTTTTTTAAACTGAATTCTTTTTTTCCTGATTTGATCGTTCCGGCACAATTTATATAATGTTCGCAAGTAGGACATTCTTTCCTTTTTGCATAAAATTTATAATAATATTCTTTATACCATTTTTTTAAATATTTCCCCGGTAATTCCTCGCTTAATTCACCCTTATTAATAAGAACAAACATCCTGTCAATATTATCTTTTGACTCCCCATAGCCGAGTTTAATTGTGGATTTCAAATCTTTATATCTGGTGTAAACGATCTTCTCACCAATACTTATTAACGGATGGGATGAATCTTTTTTAAGAAAGAATAATATCTCGCCCTGGGGCTGTGTCCGTATTAAAAAAGATTTCTTAATAAATAATGATCCGTATAATGAATATTTATTCTCAACAGGCGCAGCTTGAAAATCACCATTAACATAAAAGAGGTAATCAGAGAGGAACTCCATCTTCATTGGCCTGATTAAGCTGTATTTTATGCCCTGCTTTTCTGCATCTACTTTTATTTGAAAAAGGTTATTCCCTTGTTTTTTTAATTTTAAGGCGTATGAACAGTTATTGATCTTATCTTCAATTAATGTATCAGACATTACTAGCTTATATGTAAGTATATCATTCAGGAATTTATTTAAAGCACCCTGCGCGCTCCATCTTAATGTGGTTAAATGCGTCTGCCTGGTGTTCTGTTTATATTGAGAGATTGTGATATGCAGGAAGCCGAGAATGAAAGATGATAAGAGTACAATAATAACCAGAACTCCGATTAATGCATTACCTTTGTTATTCAAGCACCGTACCCAATTGAAACACCGGCAAAAATATCGAAATAATAATAACAGCGATGAATATTCCTATTACAACGATCAGCACAGGCTGTAATTATGGAAGAAAACAGCTCTATCTTAACAGTTAGGTTCTCCTCGTAAAACTGGGCAGCAGATTCCAACATCTTGTCCATATCACCGGATTCCTCACCTGCCCTGACCATCTGGATTACAGTGGCAGGAAAAAATTCTGCTGAAGTAAACGCATCTGTTATGCTTTTACCGTTCTTCACCTGTTCATGTATCATTTTGATCTTATTCTTTACAATACTATTTCCCATAATCTCTTCTAAAATTTCAAAACTTAAAAGTATATTAACATTGCTCTGAACTAGTAAAGCCAGTATTTGGCAGAATTTCGTATAAATTGATTCCCGTATCAGCTTTCCTATAAAAGGTATCTTAAGAATGAATCTATCCTTGAACTGTACACCCCTGGTAGTTTTCAGTAGTATTTTAATTAATATTCCAAATAGTATAAAAAATCCCAGTATATAGAAAAAATTGTTTTTCACAAAAATACTCACTCCAAAAAGAAACTCAGTTAAAGCAGGCAATTTAGTGTCGAACATGCTGAAGAGAGTCCTGAACTGGGGTACAACAAAGATAAATATCAATGACAGTATAGCCACAGCTAGGACCAGGACAAAGAGGGGGTAGAACAAGGCAGTCTGAAATTTCTTTTTCGTGTTTTCCTTTGTCTGTAAATATTTAAATAATAATTCCAGCGTAATATCTAAATGACCGCTATTTTCACCTGCTTTAATAACAGCACAGAAGAAGGGAGAAAATACATGTTTATATTTTTCAAGCGCTTTGCTTAAGGAGTCGCCTTTTTCAATATATCCGATTATATTATTAATAATATTTTTAAAAGTTACATTGTCAATATTCTGGTGGATGATCTTTAAGCTCTGAATAACAGATATATATGATTTTACAAGCCTGGAGAATAGCCTTGTAAAGATAAGCAGGTCCCTGGATTTAACTTTTTCTTTTTTAATGGCCTTGACCTGCCCTACAGAGACCAGGTTGAGGTTCAGCTTTTTTATTATCTTTAAAACCTCTTTTTCATTATTAGCCTCAATGAATGATTTGACCACTTTCCCTTCATTAATTAATTGCTTTATACTTGAAATACATAATATTAAAGGGGTCTGACTGTTTGTCATCCCGGCCGAAGTGTCGGGATATCCAATCCTGCCCTTACAAATTAATCACCTTTAAAATTTCTTCCTCACTAGTCAGCCCCTGCTTTACCTTCTCCAATCCGTCCTGGGACAGGTCATAAAATCCTGCTTTCTTAGCTATCGCTTTTATTTCCATTGCAGTCTTTTTCTTATTAATTGCATCCTGTATCTTTTCATCCACAGCCATAACTTCAAAGATCCCTGATCTTCCTTTATACCCGCTCTTGTTACAGGCTGCACATCCTTTCCCCGTATAAATAACTTTATTATTCTTCTTCGCCTTTGTTTTACATTTATCGCATATCTTCCTGACCAGCCTCTGGCTGATAATAAGCTTGAGTGTTGAAGCCAGGAGGAAAGGTTCGATCCCCATATCCAGCATCCGTGCAACAGCCGAAGCTGCATCGTTTGTATGCACAGTTGATAAGACAAGATGTCCTGTCAGACCAGCCCGTATGGCGATCTCTGCGGTCTCTTTGTCCCGTATTTCCCCAACCATAATAATATCCGGGTCATGCCTCAGGAAAGAACGCAGGGCAGAAGCAAAAGTAAGGTCAATCTTAGGGTTCACCTCTACCTGGTTGACATTCTCAATCTTATATTCAACCGGGTCCTCTATGGTAATGATCTTCTTTACAGGAGAACTTAATATTTTCAGCATGGAATAGAGAGTGGTTGTCTTGCCCGAACCGGTGGGCCCGGTAATTAAAATAAGGCCGAAGCTTTTTTTTAAAATATCATTTATAACAATTTCATCTTTCTTTGCAAGCCCGAGTGTGTTTAATTCGAGATTGCTCTTCTTTTTATCAAGTATGCGTAGTACAATATTCTCGCCGTAGATTGTTGGAATAATTGAAACACGGATATCAACATCATGCTCTTTATCCTTAATAATAATCCTACCGTCCTGAGAGAGTCTTTTTTCAGCAATATCCAGGTTAGCCATAATTTTAATTCTTGATATGATGGAAGCAATATCCTTTTTATTCGGTCCTTTTTCGTAATGGAGCTCCCCATCCATTCTGTACCGGAGATTTACCTTTGATTCAAAACTTTCAATATGAATATCGCTGGCGCCTTTTTCAATGGCATCAAAAAGGATATGGTTGACTGCATTAACAATATGGGAGTCGCTCTTTTTTGTTTTAAGTGTATGTGTCGGGGATTTACCTTTAAAAGTTTTTTCAATTGCCCGGAAGATGGAATTTTCCGTAGCAAACTGAGGCCGCACTTCCTGGCCTGTTAAAAATTTCAAGTCATCGATCAGGTCAATATCATAAGGATCAGCCAAGGCTGTTATTATTTCATTATTAATCACACCAATAGGAATACATTTGTTTTTTGCGCAGAATTCATAGGATATTTTATTAATAATGTTTTTAGGAACAGAAACATCCTCTATAACAGAACATTCCTGCTCGCACTGTCCAGTAAGGATTTTTGCAAGTTCATTTTCATCGACCAGGTTCAGCTGAATCAATGAATGTCCCAACCGAAAGCCTGTTTTTTTCATATTCTCAAGGGCTTTATCAAGGTCATTATAGGTGATAAGTTTTTTACTTATAAGTATCTCGCCTAAATTTTTTTTATTTCCTTTCATGGTGAATCTCTATTTGATATAGAATCTAATATAATATTATAAAATGTCAAATATTATGGTTTAAAATGACAATGAAAAAATATTTGACTTTTAATTCTAAGGTATTATAATTTTTTTAGTTTTAATTAAGTATTAAAGTTTTTTGTAATGTTTAATATTAAGACTTTTAATCCATTAAAAAGTAAATATTAGCATTTTCATAAAATGAGAGGGAGTAATCATGAATAAAAATAAGTTATATTTAAAAATAAAAAGGATTTCTTTTTTATTGCTTTTATCATTATTATTTTCCTTTAGTCAGACAATAATATATAATGGATTAAAAATTGATAATAATTTATATGCCGGCCATCCTGGAGATTGCCCAGGTGAGGGTGGACAGAATAATAATAATGGAAATAATGAAACAGACACAGTTGACCCAACATTTTTACATACTCCAATAAGAATACTGGATTTAAATTATGAAAAACCCTTGTTTGATTTAAAAAATAGTTCAGTTAATAAAATTTTAGTCACCTATGATAAGAATTTAATACAGAATAATGCAAAGTTAATAATTGGTTCTTCTGTGCCTTCATGGCTAACTATTTCCGGGCTTGATAATAAAATTGATTATGATAATGAAACATTAGGAGCAATTGAAATAACAGCAAGTATTTCTGGTGGAAACCTTCCAAATACATATACAGAAATAAAATTAAATTTAATTGATTTTCCTGATACTAATGTTATAGATATGAAAATTATTAGGGTGTCCATAGAAAAAACTTTAACTGCAGAAATTTCTGTTCCTGTAATGGATTCTCTGGCAAGAGCTGATGTCCCTATTTTTGGTTATGCATTTGATTCTGTCGAAGGTTTTGCTAGTTATAGAGTAAAATATGGTAAAGGTATTAATCCTACTAATTGGATAATTATTACAAACTCAACTGAAGAGCAGAAATTTGATAATTCAACTATTGAATTATCAGATCTTAGTACTAATACCGCGTCTAAGCACGGTAATCTAGCTACATGGAAAACCGGTTTGACAGCCTATAAAAGTGGCGAATGGCCTGTTGATCTGAATGGTATTTACACAGTAAGACTAGAAATTACTGATGTAAATGGAAATACTATTGCAGATGAAATAGTAGTTCAAGTGGGTAAAGTAATAACTCAATCAGGAGGAGGATCCTCTATTAGTCCTGATGAAAAAATGGAATTATTTATTCCTTCTTTTGCTATTCATTCTAGTTTTAAACTTATAGCAATTGATAAAGCTGCCCATAGGTTTACAAAAAAATTAATAACAACTAATTTGAATTTTATCGGGAACATTTATGAAGTAAGGTCTCCGGGATACGACTTTAAACTTCCTGTTGAATTAAAATTTTATTATACTGATAATGAACTGGATTTAAATGGTGATTCCTTTCCGGATGTTGATGAATCTGATCTTGCCATTTTTATGTGGAATACTATATTATCACAATGGTCATATATTGGTAATAATATTGACATATCCAATAAAACAGTTACAGCAAATATTGATGAAATCATACCTTATTTTGCTTTTTATACTTTAGCAGAAAATCCTTTCCCACCGTCAGCTCCAATTTTAGCTCGGCCTAAAAGCCCAACAGGTTTAAAAAATATAGTTATTACAGGCTTATCAGAACCCGGGACTACAGTAAAAATATTTTTAAATAATATTATGCAGAATGAATTGCTTGCTGAAAAAACAACCGGTATTTTTACGGCTGTAATTACAAATTTAAATATAGGGACAAATATAATAACAGCTAAATCTGTTGATCTTAAAGGGCGGGAAAGTATAGAGTCGCCTTCAGTTTATGTAGAATTAATATTAAATCCACCATCATCAATTTCATCTATAAAATTCATGGATGAATCATATTCTCATGAAATAACAAATAAAATATATACAGGTGATATTTTATATATAGAATTAATTGGAAATGATTCAAGTTTTAAAACAATGGATACTTCAGATATAAAAGTCATTAGCACTCATACTGATCCTCAGGGCATAAAAATACAACTTATTGAAATAAAGAGAAATAGCGGTATTTATAGAGGAACTGTAAGGTTAAATTCTGAAAGTATTTCATATTCAAATATACTAGCAGCAGGATATGAGGGAGAAACAGTAAGAGTTGCTTCTTTGAATGATATAACTAAGAAAGATGAATTAGTAGTAGAGGATAATATTTTACCTTTACCACCAAAAATATCTTCTCCTACTCATCCTTCCCTGGCTCAAAATACATTTGAAATAGATTTTGACCAGTGGGCAAATAAAGGAGGAGAAGACGGTGCAACATTGATCAAGGATGATTCCACTTCAAAAAGCGGGGAATATTCTTTAAAACTGATAAATAAGATAGAAGGCGGTTTTTTCTCTTCTTATGTATATAAAGATAGTTTTAATGCTAAATCTTTTCAGGAAATAGAATTTGATTATAAAATTCCCCCTGATACTAAGACAGATATCCTGATATATATAAATAATGAATGGTTGGCTTTGCAATTTACAGATGAAGCACATCCTCCACATAGGGGGGTTGATACTATTCATACCCTTCCTGTCACAGCAGATAATCAATGGCAATCAATAAAATTTAATATTTATGAAATATTAAAAAAAAGCAGGCCTGAATTGGATAATTATTATATAGATGAGATTGTCATATCAGATGTTGATAAAGGAGGTTGCGGCAGTGTTGCAGGAGGAGCAAATAAGGAAGGTGCTTTTTTTCATGTTGATAATTTCAAAATAATGAGGCCATATAATAATAGTGACCCAATATTTAATTTGGAAAGTATGTGGGATGGCAGTGGGATAACAGATTATAGCTATATTTTAAGCACCAATAAATTTGCAATACCGGATACAACGGGTGACGGCTTTTCTAATACAGTAAAATATTCAAACATTTTTGACGGCTATTGGTACTTTCATGTCCGGGCAAAAGATGGAAGTGGAAACTGGGGTAATGTGAACACTTATCTGATTCATATTGACAGTATATCACCAATTGTATCGAATCCTTCTCCAACTAATAATAGTGTCTCCGGGACTAATATAATAACATTAAAGATCTCAGATTCATCAGGGAGCGGCATTCTTCCTGACAGCATTAAATTTTCTGTAGAAGATCAGATATATGCTATTGATGGAACAAATATAAATTACAGCAAGAGTAATGAAATACTCATCTTTAAATCAAGCCATTTAGTATTTACAAATAATCAGGTAATAAACTGCAGTCTTATTGAAGCTTTAGATTTAGCCGGGAATTCTATTGATTCTCCTTATACTTGGGAATGGACCTTTAGTACAGGAGAAGATACTACACCTCCTGACAGGCCAATAATATTAGTGCCTGTAACTAATGAAATTACTGGTAGTAATGTTGTATTAATATGGGAATCTTATGATCTGAATGGAATATCTGATTATAGCTATATTCTAGATACAAATGTAAATACTATACCTGATGCCACAGGGGAAGGAGCAGAGAATACTGTATCATATTCAAATTTGTCAAACAGGCGGTGGTATTTTCATGTTCGTGCAAAAGATAATGCAGGAAATTTAGGTAAAACAACTCATTTCCCTCTGTATATTAATATTCCTGCACAAGGCGAGATCTATTATGTAGATAATGTGATTGGATCAGATGATCATGACGGTTTAACCCGGGATACTGCGTTTGCAACTATAGAGAGAGCTATTTATGTGTGTAAGGATAATCTTGATAATACAATATATGTGATACCGACCTCCAGATCATATTCCAGTGTAAAATATCGTGGTTTTAAAATTGAAAAAAGCGGTAAAGACATTGATAATCCTTTGAGAATAATTTCATATCCAACAAATATGAATAAACGTGCAGAAATATATTGTAAAAATAGAACAGTAGGTTTTTCGATAAAATCACAAAGTTTTATATTTATAGAAGGTTTTAAAATTGGGTCAGCTATGGGCTTTTCTATTCAATTAGATGATGCAGAAAGTTGTATTATTAAGAATAATATATGTTATAATAATGATATCTATGGTATAAGAGTAAATAATTTTTCAGAAAATAACCATATAATTTCTAATATTTGTTTTGAAAATAAAAGAAGTGGTATTGTAATTAAACAAGCCAGTTATAATAACATAGTATCCGGTAATTCAAGTTATAATAATGGAGACCATGGTATAATGATCATGGATAATTGTTTAAATAATATTGTTAATAATAATTATTGTTATTTGAATAAAAAAAATGGAATAACAATAAACTACAATTGCGAGAATAATTTTATAATAAATAATGTTTCATACAGCAATGAAAGAAATGGGATTTATTTACAGAATTATTGTAACAATAATTCTGTAACAAATAATAATTGTTATAAGAATAAAAAGAACGGTATAAATATTATATATAATTGTAATAATAATTTAATCACTGCAAATAAAAGTTATAAGAATATAGAATCTGGAATTAATCTAAAGTGGGACACTGATCATAATTATGTGATTAAAAATGAATGTTATGAAAATAAATCATATGGTATATGTAGTGATTATTATTGTAATTATAATATTATCTCTGAAAATATAGTTTATAAAAATACTGAACACGGAATTTTATTGAGAAAAACCAGCGGTAATAATTATTTAATCAGAAATGAATCTTTTTCTAATGAAGAAAATGGAATATATTTAGACGGTAATTGCAATTACAACAGTATTGCTTCAAATATCTGCTTTGAAAATGAGTTATATGGCATAAAAATAGATCATTGTAATAATAATCAAATTACTGCAAGTAGAGTTTATAAGAATAAAAATACCGGTATTATTATTCATAATACAAGTTACAATAATAAAATAATGAATAATGACTCTTTTTTAAATGGTTTTAATGGAATAGATTTAGATAGTAATTGTAATAACAATAGTATTGTCTCGAACAATTGTTATAATAACAGATTTAAGGGTATAAGTTTAACAAAGAATTGTAATAATAATGAGATTATTGCAAATAGAAGTCATAATAATCGAGAAGACGGAATCAGATTATCCCTGGCAAACAATAATGGTTTAATAGCAAATAAATGTTATTCTAATAAATTAAACGGTATTAAAATGCATAGGGATTGTAACAATAATAGTATTTTATCAAATATAAGTTATAAGAATCTTGATGCCGGAATTGAATTAAAAAGAGGATGCAATAATAATCTATTAAATAATAATATTTATTATGAAAATCAATTCGGAATAGTCATAAGAAAATCAACCGGAAATATAATATATAAAAATTTATTATACTCGAACAAGAAAAACGGAGTTCATTTAAGAGAAGGAAAAGATACCTCAGTATTAAATAGCGTATTCTATAAGAATAATATTGGGCTTATTATAAAAGAATCAGCTCCTGTTATAATAAAAAATATTATAACAAAAGATAATACTGCATATGGTATAAGAACCTGGGATCCAATTACAATAACTTATTCAGATATAAATGATAATTATACTAATGTTGTAACATTAGGAACAGGATGTATAACAAATGATCCTTTATTTGTAGATGAAATTAATCAAGATTTTCATTTAAAATATAATTCACCTGCAATTGAAACAGGAGAGCCAAATTCAGCAGATTCTACAGTGCATGGGAGCATGGGTAGATATACAGTATCAGTTAAACAGCTGATATTAAAATGGATCTCAGACTATAAAATAACATTTATTTCTTCAATAAAAAATGGCTCAATTCCTTCAGATGGAAAAATAATAATTCGTTTCCCTGCAGAGTTTGATATATCAGGTGTAACAGGAGTAGAATCAACAACCATAGACGGTAGTTTCTCAGTTGCTATTAATGGCCAAACATTGATCATTACCCATTCAGAAGGAGCAGCAACAGTACCAGGAATTCCTGAGCAGATAACAGTAAAGAATATTGTAGTTCGTACAGCAAAAAAAGATTATTCAGTTGTCCTGGAAACACAGGATAATGCAGGCAAGACAATAGATTTTCCGGAACTTTCCAATGATTTTGAAGTAAAATTTGATAATACACCGCCAAATACAATTTTAATTTTAAGTAATTCTATTTCCTATACTAATGGAACAAATGTATATGCAAATATTGATACAAAATATCTGCTTAAGGCAGAAGACATTCAAACAACAAATGATTCCTTTGCAAGCGGTGTTGATTATATTGAATATAAACTGGATAATGATATTGAATGGACAAGATTTACTGATGCTTTTATATTAGCTGAAGGGAAACATACTATTTATTATAGAAGTGCAGACAAAGCAGGAAATATTGAATTAGCTAATATATTTGTCATTCATGTAGATAATACACCTCCGGATGTACCACAAGGACTGGTTGGATATGTTGAAGAATCTACAAATATTACCTTATTCTGGAATGAAGTAACTACTTATGATTTTATAGGATATAATCTTTATGATAATGGGATTAAAATAAATGATCTTTTAATTACAAATGAAAATTATTATATTATTGGAGAGAATACGGGTAATCATAAATATCAAATATCCAGTGTGGACTGGGTTGAAAATGAAAGTGATCTGTCAAGTGATGTAGATTTATTAGTTGACAGAACTGTTACTATAACAAAACCCTTATCAGAAGTATATTATAGAAAGATCATAAAGATCAATGCTGATATATATACTCAAAAAAAATCAAAACTCATTGTAGAATATGGAGAAGGCATCAATCCTTCTGATTGGAATATAATAAAAGAGTATAAAAACTGGACAAGTGGTCAAAATGAACTTATACTCCCATGGGATTTAAATGAAAATATAGATAATAAATGGATAGATTTAAATGGTATATACCGGTTTAGAATTAGAGTAATATATGATAATAGTACCCATGAAGACAGTCAGATAGTCTGGCTTGATAATCAAGCTCCTGAAACTACTATTTTAAATACCTCACCTGGTGAAGGAGATATATTGTATCTTGATAGAAATGAAATAATATTTAACCCTATTGATCCGGAAATAAATGGAATTGTTTCAGGTATTAAAAATACAAAATATGTAATTTCAGAAAAACATACTAAACCAGGTAACAAATACATTATATGGGATACTGAACCTGTAGAACTGGAACCCGGTACATATTATATATGGTATTACAGTGAAGATAATGCAGTAATGGGAATAATTAATGAGCAGCCTCCAACTGGTAATAAAGAGACAGAAAAATATAATATACTTATTGTAACTAATACTCAGCAGCAGGCAGATCAGATAGTAATAAAAACCATTGGTGACAAAGATAATAATGATACTTCTCAAACAAATACACAGATAGAACAGGATAATATATCTCCACAGATAATAATTACTGAAATAGAAGACGGAAAATACTATAATAAAGATCTTTGTTTTAATGTTAAAATATATGATGAAAATATTTTAGAATATTATGTTGTATTCAAGAAAGACAAAGAAATCAAATTATCTTATACCGGGATAGTAAATACTAATTATAAAATATGTGCAACAGGCGAAGCAGACTATGAATTAACAGCGCAGGTAAAAGACAGATCAGGAAATATCGCTGATGTGAATATAAATTTTGGTATTGATACAAGTTTCCCTGTTATACATATAGCAGGCATAGAAGATGAAGGTACTCATTATAATGAAGCACAACCTAAAATAGTAGTAATTGAAAAACATTTAAAGACGATCACAACAAATTTAAGTATAAGTAATAATAATCAGTATGTGGGTATTGCCTGGAATGGCGGGAAAATAACAAATAAAGGAAGCTATAAATTAAAAGCAAAAGCTGAGGATAAAGCAGGTAATTTAGGAGAAAAAGAAGCTAAATTTAAATTACAGACATTTAATCCGGAAGATGTTTTGATATTTAATTCGGAATACAATACTAATACTGATGCGGATTTATCAAAAGGAGATAAGAAAGATTACAGCGGTGCAAAAGTAACTTCTGAAAGCGGTGGAAAAGAAGACGAGGCCTTAATAAGCAAGGTATTAGGCGATTCTCATAATGCAAGATACAGGCCTGATAAGAATATAGATGAAAAACAGGGGACGATTATGATGTGGGTGAATCCGTCCTGGAAAACAGCAGAATACAAGAATAAAGATCAGGGAAGACATCTGTTATCCTTATATGAAAATAACACAAAAAAATACTCCATTAACTTTGCAATATTAAAAGAAAGCGGAACAACAGCAAAGATAAGATCAAAAGAGAATGGAACCAATGAATATGTCAATATCCACAGTGTAGATACAAATGCAAATGAAAATCAAAGATGGTATAAAAACGGTTCAAAGAAATGGACACATTTAACATTGAACTGGGATTCAGAAAAAGGAACAATCAAAATCTACATAGACGGAATTTTAAAAGGAACACAGGAATCAGGTAAGTGGGTGCCTTATAATGTTGGAGAAAACAGCTGGATGAAAATAGGCGGATCAAATAAAGGAGTATTCACGGAATTCCGTGGATATATAGACCGGTTAAAAATTTACAGCAAACCATTAACAGATACGCAAGTTAAGAGTATATATGACAAGGAAGAGTAATATATTTATTTGTAGTGTAGGGGTTTCCTTAACCCCGTTTCCGTTTCTTTGGTAGTCGCTTTAGCCCGCGTGTTATTTGCATATAGCTAACTTAAGGAGTCTTTTATATGAAAAGAGTATCTAAATTTATTTTTCTGATTTTTATTGCAATAATATTAATCTTTTATTCTTTAAATATTTTGATTGCAAAGGAAATACTTAAATGTAGAAATCATTTAACCGGAAAAGAAAAAATAAATCCAGACATTAAAAACTTCATTAATACGATCGTTGG
>SDBV01007989.1_pt1 | contig 14332 bp, 20 predicted proteins | sample 2277081 | NCBI WGS metagenome assembly SDBV01 (sample SAMN10402039, study PRJNA504765) | marine sediment metagenome | isolation source: marine sediment core GS10_PC15, 223 cmbsf | place: Arctic Ocean: Southern Knipovich Ridge | collected 2010
GTTACGTAAATATCATGGCTCAACCAATGTATCATATGGCAAAATTCCAGCACAGTTAATCCTTGCCTATGTTGGAAACGACCTAGCCTATCCAGAGGAACTTTACCGTTTAGCCATGCCAAAAATAAAGGAGTATGGTCTGGAAGACTTGCTTGCCATGGAAGAGAAGGTTACGAAAAGCCTCTATGCCATGGAACGTCGTGGCTTTCCCGTTGACCGTGAGTGGATAGAAGAACGCTTAGAAAAACTTACTACTCTCGTTGCCGAAGCGAACACGGTATGTCGCAAGCGTGCTGGAGAACGCCTGTCGGCAAGAATGAAAAAGAATAAGAACGAAGCCACAGAGAAAGCACACAAGATATACCTTGACGGCTTCGACGCACTCAATGTCCACCACGTAAAGGCACTCTACGAGGGTCTAGGTATCAAGTCGTGGAAACGCACCGACAAGGGTAATCAATCGTGGGACAACGATGTCCTGATGTCCTTCGTCCGTGACGGTGACCTTCTTGCCGCCGCTATCCTGCGCTATCGGGCGTTAAGCAAGGTGAAAGAAACCTATTATCAGAATATCCACGATCTCATGGGGAAAGATAATATCATACATTGCAGCATTAGGCAGGCAGGGACGAAAACAGGACGAGTATCCTGCGCCTCCCCTAACCTTCAAAATTTACCACTACAGGAGAAACTTCAGGAGACTTGGTCCGCTGAGGAAATGGCAGAGACGGCTCGTACCCAAACAGAAGCAGCAAGGGCAGGCAAGAAATCCATTTCTCATACCGCTGATCTTCCTTTCTCTGCCGACCAAGCGGAACTCGATATATTAAGCGAAGTGCGGGGTAGTTTTATCCCTCGTCCTGGCTCTGGCTTACTTCTCGCGGACTGGGACCAAGTCGAGTTACGTATCCTTGCCAACTATGCTAACGAAGAGACAATGATACGCGCCTTCGCCTGCGGGATTGACATTCACGCCTTCACCGCACGTGCCGCCTTCGGAGAAAAACCCAGTGATCCAGCCAAGGCGAAACGCTGGCGACGCCAAGGAAAGGATCTGAATTTCGGCCTAGTCTATGGTATGGGTGTCGGTCTCTTGGCAATCAAGATAAACGTCACCACCGTGGAAGCTAAGGAATTCAAGGAAGCGTACTTCAATCGCTTTCCTCGTGTCCGAGCGTTCGACAAACGCGTCTATAAGGCACTGGAACGACGAACATTAGACACCTGCCTGAAACATGGAGCGCGCGACCTTTGCCCCCCTGAGTGCAGCCGTATCACGCTACGGCGTGGCTGGTTAAGAAGTCTATACGGACGCCGAAGATTTCTGGGGGAGAAAAATGAAAAACTAGAACGCAATTCAGAATTCTACAAAGGACTCAACGTTCTCGTCCAGGGCTCGGCTGGCGACTTAATGCGTGATACCCTGTGGACACTGGAGAAAGCTCTGAACATGGGTGCCCTTCTTGACCTAGTGGTTCACGACGAGTTCATTATCGACACCCCCCTTGACGCAATAGAGTCCACCGTCAAAACAGTAGTTCCTATAATGGAGACCTGTACCCGTCTTACCGTTCCCCTCAAGGTCAGCCTCAAGTGGGCACCGGAACGCTGGAGTCAGGCGATTAAACTTGACTGTGGAACCTGTGACGGCCTCGGTAAGACATTTGGGCTCGATGATGACGAACTTTTTGACCTCGTTTACCATGACAAGGAACTGCCGAAGAGTAAGGTGTGTAAGGAATGCGACGGACGTAGATTCCTGTTGGAGAAAATTCATGCAAGAAGGTAGAGTTAAAGAAAACAAGCTATGACAACTAAACGTTGGTATACTACTTTACGCGGACGCCGACTCTACCATAAGTGCGCTTCCTTTGGAACGCAAGTAATCTGCGCTTGTGCTGGACCGCTTACGGATGTAACAACGAATGAGATCTTTGCAACGTCCCAAGAGGTAACATGCAAAGATTGTGCCCGACCACCAACTTCCGAAGGCCACGACCCTTGCCTTGCTAACTTACCGAACGTAAAAGCTGCGTGTTGTGGACATGGCATAAGCGGAGCCTATTGTGCTTATGCCGATGGAGTCACACTTTATTGGGAACGAAATGATATTGGTTGTTGGCAGGAATACACCGATGTAATAAGCGCCTTGCGCGTGGCCTTGCAACGAGAAGGATATGATGTTACCGAAATGAAGTTTACAACGCCACAAGCTAAGGTTATAAAAACGTATGCCTAAAGGACTTGACAACACAGGCGGACCACTACAAGCACCTCTCTACCGAGACGTGGAGAACAGACTGGATATCGTGGATGAGGCTAGTGATGACGGCTGGGCCAATGCTCGATGCCCCGCCCATGATGACGAGAACCCGAGCATGGGCGTCAAGGAGGACACAAAGACGGGCGAGCTGGTGGTTAACTGTAGGGCTGGATGTTCTCGTGAGAAGATTTTTCTTTCTCTTGGCGCTGGTGAGCGTACCCCTCGCCCCAAAACCAAATCGGGAAAAAGAAAAAAGACAACAAAGAAAAATCCATCTGGTGGAAAACTGGTAACTACCTACGAGTACCGAACACCTGAAGGGGTTCCCATCGCACTCAAGAAACGATACGAGACGTCCGACGGGGGTAAGTATTTTGTCTGGGCCGACCCACAGGACGCCGAAAAAAGCGGCCTGCCTAGCGGCCTTAAAGAAAGTGACCTGCCCCTCTACAACGCTAATAAAGTCCGAGAGCTAAATCCGAAACGCGTCTTCTTCGTGGAAGGAGAGAAGGCCGCCGACGCACTGGAGAAAGCCTATGGCGTAGTTGCTGTCTGTCTTCCAGGCGGTGCGGGCACCCGTGATCTCACGGAAGAGCAAGCTGAAATACTTCGAGATCGAAAAGTCACGCTGTGGCCAGACAACGATCCGCCAGGGCGAGAACTTATGCGCGCCCTAGGAGAAACCTTAAACGAGGTAGCCACCGAGTGCAGCACGATTAATCCTCCTGTTCGACCTAAGGGCGACGCATATGACTATGTAGAGGCGGGCCACAGGAAAGCGGATTTGACTCAAGTGGTCAAAGAGACGCCCCGAAATCCCACACTGCTCCACATACCGCACGGTTACGAACTGCTAATACCTGAAAGTGGGGGAGCCATCAAATTCCTATTCGAGAACCTCGTTCACGGCAAAGACGCACACGGAAATGCTTGGTTTACTGATCTAGCTGTATGGCAAGAGAATATGGGAACCTCCGAACGTCGATATTGGGGACGGACTAATCTACTTTCTCGAGACGGCAAGAAGAATTTGGCTGGGGACTTATCTACCTTCTTCGGTGAGCCCGACCGCGCCGATTGGATGCGGACGATTTATCATGCCTTCGAAATGGTTCTGAATGACCTAAGTGGAGTGAGTCCCGTAGTGTATGTCGGAGATCCTCTTGACTCCACCGCCTCTCTATATAAGGTATGGCCTTTCGTTGCCGACGACGGTTTGACTATCCTGTTCGGGATAGGTGGTTCAGGGAAGTCATATATGGCAACACTCTTTGCGATAGTAACCGCACTTGGCATTGAAATCAAACACTTAGACGGGTTGTGTGCTCAAAATCCAGGGGCTGTGATTTATGTGGACTATGAAGGAAGTCGTGCTCGTCTACAAATGAGAATACGCGGGCTGCTTCGTGGTCTTGACTTAGACCCTGACAGTTTCACACAAGAGACATTACCTATATACTACATTGCTGGAGAAGGAATACCTCTCAAACAACAAGTGATGAAAATTCGCAAGTCATTCCAAGATCACGATGTCAAACTACTCATTATTGATTCCGTCGCAAAAGCCAGTGGCGGAGACATCACACAACAAGAAACGGTCAGCGCGTATACCAACACCATTGATCAAATCGGTGCCTCAGCGTGCATCAGCGTAGCTCATGTCACCAAAGCCGAAGACGACAAATACCCTTTTGGTTCGGCATATTGGCACACGGATCCACGACTCACATGGAATATAAAACGTGCCAAGCTGCCTAACAATGCCCTTGGTGTTCTTCTTTATAATCGTAAATCCAATGATGATTCCCTCAAACCTCCTTGGGCATTTGGCCTTAACTTCTCAGGCAATGCTGAAACTGACACCTTAAAAGTAACACTCAATCGAGAAGATCCCGACAAACTGAAGGATAAAATACAAAACGGTAAGAATGCAGAAACGGTAGAAGAAATAGTAGAAGAGACTCTACAAGCACACCCTGAAGGCCTTACTGCTAAGGACATAGCAGAAAAAAGATTCCTGAGTTATGAGACTGTTAGGGAAAAACTCAGGGAGTGTCCCCAGTTCACAGAAAAAGGAAGCCAAGAAGGCAGAGGAAAAGCCAAAATATGGATATTCAAAGAGAGTATATAACTAGCATGACGGTGGGGAAGATGTCCGTTTTACCCCAGCGTCAGATAGACTTGACGGTGGGGGATACTGGGGGACGTAAAAAACGACGGTGGGGTGACGGTGGGGTAAGAAATTATTTTCGCCCCATTTTAGATACAAAACGACGGTGGGGAATACCCCAGAGACACCCCAACGTCACGGTGGGGTATGGGGGCCCCCTAGAGGGGCCCCAGCCCACTGCGCACCCCAGAAAAAGAAAGAATAAAGAGGCCGTTACTAATTTACTATTTCTGCACACTAACCCTTGCACGACTGTCTTACTTCAGGTATAATAAATAAAGGAGGCCGAGAATTTAGGAGAGTATCTTTCGAAAACTTTTGCTTCTACTTTATTTTTCCCCACTTAGTGGAAAGGAGATAGCGTGAACATTCATCAGGAGACCGCCGACCGACTAGGAGTTAGTTATCAGCAGGGCAAGGCGTGGAATTTTGCTCAAGCGTACGGTGCAGGAAAGAAGCGACTAACAAGAATGGAAAGGAGAGACTAATGGATTTTCAAGTATTACGAAGAACCATTTTTGACTTCGTTGATGAGCTAGAGGTACGTGTACTGTGGGCAGGAACGGCAATTAGTGAGGGGATGTCTCGTTTTATAGAGACTGCATTCGACGCAGGTCTTCACCTTGTTGAGGTCGTCATAGAGGAGGGATTCAATCTGTTCCGCGCTGGCTTGGTCGTCATTCTTGGCATGCCGAGCGAGAAGGACTTACCTTATAGCGGTGTCGGCTTTGAGAGTTTGGGTTTGCTTCCTGTGGACATTGATGAGGTTGCGGCGGATATGGCGGCGGCGGAAGAGGCTGAAAAGAAGGAGGGCAACTAAGTATGGGTGGCAGAGGAATAGACAGTGAAGATATGCCGACTGGTGGTTCAGGTGGTGGGGGACGACCATTCATTCCCAAGGTTATGCTTCGGGACGATGGGGAGTTCTGTCGTTTCCGTTTTCTAACTGAGCACGACGAGATATTCTGGGAGCGTTTCCACAAGCTGGGACAGGGGTCAGACTTCCGTGGCTACATGGTTTGCCTGAATTCTGCCTTAGACCAGGACTGTGAGCGTTGTGAGAAGGACGAGAAGCCACCTACAACTCTCTTCCTTGCCTGGGTATACGAGTTCTCTCATTTCTATCCCCCAACCAGTGAGGCCAAGACGGCACTCAAGAAGATGAAGGAACGGAACAAGGACACCAGTATCAAGAAAACCAAGATAGGTAGCACACCCTTCTTCGAGGTTGAGGTCAACGAACCGATGCTTATGCAGTATTCGACTTTCTTTCGTGGCCCAATCAAGACACGGGCGGAGCATCACGGCACCCTATTGGACAGGCCATTTGAGTGGATACGAAACGGTGAGCGGGGTGAACAACAGTTGTCATACGTTCTGGAAGGCCTCGACAAGGAGAAGATGCCGAAAGAACTCAAGGAACTGATGGCTTCCCTTCCCGATCTTGAGGACGTGGCCTTAGGGCGTGTGGAGACGCTTGACCAGGACGGGGAAGAAAAAGAGGATAGTGATGACTTCTTAGAGGAGAAGAAAGAGAAGTCTGCGGATGACGATTTGGGGCTTGACGATAACGGTGACGAGGAGGATGATTTTTAGATGAAGGTAACTATACGTGCTGGCCTAACTATACAGCCAAAACAGTTTCACGCGATACGTGCTGACGTGGAGTTTGTGGACATCGATCCCGACAGCGACCTCAAGGCGCAGTTCGAGAGTGGGGTAAAGGCTATAGAGGAGGCCGAGAAGCACCTTGATAAAGCCCTTGCTCAACAGGTTTCAAATCAAAGCGGCTTTAGCCTAGAGGGGCTAGGTGTCGCCACTGAATTGAAGAAGCTCAAGGATAAGCTGAACCCGTGGGCTAAGGGCCTCATCGCCGACATTGCGGGTATAAAGGCAGCTCTTGAGAAGGCAGGCTATAGTGTAGAAATCGAAGAGAAGGAAGAGGAGAAGCCCCCGAAGCCTAAGAAGCGGGGCAGGCCGAAGAAAGAAGACTAATGGGTCTTTTTGGTGGTTGTTCTCACTGCTGGCATCTAGAGGGATATTTCAAAGACGATCATGGTATAGCTTTGAATTCTGATGCCCGATTATTTCATTGGCTGAAAGTAGATACTTGTTGTAAGTGTGGTGACCGCTTTGAGGGATCGCCGCAGATTGTTCCACCAAAGTTTAGAGACGATTTTCCTCTCCTTGGAATTCGCAAGGAAAGAAACTAAATGACAGAAGACAATCAATCCCTAGAGGACTGGAGTAGCGAATGGAACAAGAAGACGAAGGCCGATGTTGTTTTTGACCCTGATGATGATATCCTGACACCTGGGGTGATTCCCTTTGATATCCCCGCTGTTGACCTGATGTTGGGTGGGGGCATTCCAAAGGGGCGAACCACAATGTTCTTTGGGGAAAAGAGTACGGGTAAGACCCTATTGGCCCAGCTTGCCATCGCACAGGCGCAGAAACAGAATCCAGATTGCAAGGCAATATTTTTTGATATCGAGTGCACCTTCAGCCCACCTTGGGCGGCCTTGACTGGTGTGGACACCAGCAAGAAAAGCTTGCGCGTGATAAGACCACGAAGCCTTGAGCAGACCTTTGACATGATATGCGGGGCGTTAGCTGATGTTCATCCCGATATCATAGTCGTGGACTCTATACCGGCTCTAGTTCCAGCGGCGATGCTTGACGCCGACATGGAGAAGCAGGATTTCAGGGGGCTGTCGGCGCGAAAAATAACAGAAGGAATTTCCAAAGCGACCCAATTTAATCAAGACACAGCCCTAATATTTATTAACCAGCTTCGTACTGATATGGGTGTCACCTTCGGTAACCCAGAACGTCTACCAGGCGGCAAGGGGTTGAAGTTTCATGTGTCACTCATGGTGCGGACTAGACGTGGTGCGTGGCTCACTGATGTGGACGTACCAGAGGACGAATTACCAGACCTGGATACCGTTTTGGAGAGTGACAAAGAACCCAAGCGTATCGGTTTTATGTTGCGTCTACGCACCGAGTACAACAAATTAGCACCACCTCAACAGTCCGCCAGTCTTCGGTTCACATTTGACGGACAGGTAGACCCCATCGGTTCTCTCGTTCACCTTGCCATCCAGCGGGGTGTAATAGAAGCAGCTAGGAGCTTCTACACGGTTCCTACCGTGGACAAGAAGCTGCACGGACTAGGTGCTGTTGAGAAGCTGCTCAAGGGGGACGAGGAATTAAAGGAACGAATTATCCAGGCGGTGAAAGAGGCATGAGCAAGGAGGATTGGCATGAAGGATGTAAAGGATCTATTGGAAAGAGCCCGCGAAGCATTAATTTGGACAACTGGGTCGTTTGACTTTTCCCCAGAAGGGAAGGCACGTAAGGGTTACGAAAAAGTAGTTCAGCCAATGATTGGTGAAATTAATGACTTTCTCAAGGGGACTAAGTAGATGGCCGAAGTAGTGCAGTGTGATAGCTGCAAAGAAGAAGTCCCCGAGGATAAGTTCATCAACCGAATCACCTTAGGGCGAAGGATGGCTGTCGTGGGGAAAGCAATAGAACTTTCTGATGAACAGGAAGTATGTACTTCCTGCTTTGAGAAGGTGCGCCTCGGCATAGCGCCTACCGGATGGCCAGAGGTCATGGATAAGTAGTTGAACATCCCCCAAGACATCCCTAAGTCATTCAGTGACGCCCACATTCAGGTTTCCAAGATATTGGAGAGGGCGGGGTTGGAAATTATGGAAGAAACTTCCTTCCCTCCTTTTTCTGCCGATGTGTACATACCCTCTCACCACGTAGTGGTTGAGATAGACGGGCCACAGCATGAAAAGAAGCGGGATGAAAGAAGAGACAAGAAACTGTTAGAGGAGTACGGTCTTTCTGTCTTTCATATTTCTGCCAAGTATTCCAAGCAGCCGAAGAGATGGTGGGACGATTTCGTGGCCTTTATGAACGAAGCCGAGAGTACGGTGGACGAGCGAGTGGTGAAGTGTGAGGATAAAGGACTTTGGCCATAAAGATGGTTTTTAATCGTTCTTTGTTTAGTAGCGCCAGCGGGGAGTGGGAGACTCCACAAGGACTCTTTGATGAACTGAGTAAGGAGTTTGGCGGTTTTGATCTTGACCCTTGCGCCAGTGTAGAGAACGCTAAGTGTCCTGAGTTTTTTGCATTAGACAATAGTGGGTTAGATAGACCATGGTTCGGTAAAGTCTTTGTAAACCCACCCTACGGAAGGGGTATTACTAAGTGGATTGAACACGCTTATAGTGAGGCTATGCACAACCTTAGTGTGGAAATAATAGTAGCTCTGTTACCAGCAAGAACAGATACGAAATGGTTTCACAATTACGTGATGAAAGCAAATGAGATCAGATTTATTCGAGGACGACTTAAGTTTGGCGGGGCTAAGAATAGCGCCCCCTTTCCTTCGATGATTGTGGTTTGGAGAAAGCATGACGGTAGTTAATCCAACAAGGAAAAGTGCAACAGCGGCATTGCTTCAAGGTAAGAAGTTAGCTGTTGTTTCTTCTTCTCTCGTTTCTGGCTCTTGGTTGAAGTCCGCGTTAGATGAAACTCTGGAGAAGGAACAACCTCTTTGGAATCCACCCCAGCGGTACTTTCGGGGCAGTGATGCAGGAAACCCCTGCCCGAGATCTATGACGATGAAGGCGCTAGGCCATAACAGCCCAGTTCCAGCCCGCGTGATGCGCATCTTCTCAACGGGTAACGCGATTGAGGATGTGAACGTAAAGGCAGCTCGTCGTGCGAAGATACTGGAGGAAGGTAGCCAGCAGCGGGACGCATCCTATGGGGGAGATCTCAGAATAATTCGTAATCTTATTTCTGATTTGCCGATAGCCCAGGAGCGGGAGATAAGACAGCACTTCGCCAAGTACGACACCGTGCTGGATGTCTGGTTCGCGGGGGAAGGAAAGGCAAGCGAGCCAGGGACTAAGTTCGTAGTCTTTGAGCACGATATATCTGAGAGGTGGTGGAAGTATTTTGAGTTTTCTGGCTTCCGCTTTAAGCCAGATGAAGAGAGTGATGACCCTCCCATCTTCGGCCACATAGACTTCATAGTAATTAATCCAGAGGACGGGGTTGAATACCTTGTGGATGTCAAGTCGATTCGGCAGGAGATGTATCGGAACCTGCCACCAGAACACGGGATAATGCTAGCGGGTGAGTCACCACTGATGAAGCGGCACAGGAAATACATAGAACAACTCAACGGCTATATGTGGGCATCGACTATAGACTTGGAGGTTGGCTGTCTTTTATTTGAAGCGAAGAACGATCAGTACCAAAAAGAGTATTGGCTGCGTCGAGACCCGAAGATGCAGGCTGAGATGCTTGCACGTCACCGTGTGGCTGCACCCTATATCCAAGTCACACCTCAGATGGTGGCCCCGATACCCAAAGAGCGTAACCCAGAGCGCGGGGATGAAACGTGTGTGGCGTGCAATCAGCGTTCAATTTGCCGTAAATTAGCCGCCGAATATGGTAAGGCATCTGTGGATTACAACACTCTTAGAAAGGTAGACGCCAAAATTCGTGGGTAAAGGAAGCAGATGGAAGGTGGCTAAGGACGGTAGAACACGGTCAGAGCTTGCCCGTGAACGCGAAGCCCGCCCAGAGGTGAAGGCTGCTCGATCTGCTAATTCTAAGCGCCTTTGGGAGAATGAGGACTTTAGAGCTTTGATGGTTGCTGTTAGCCACGCTCGTCGGGGAGAAAAAAGTTACACCCGCACAGTAGCTCATCGGTTAGCAAAAACAACGCCTTTACGGGGGCGTACTTTGTCATCAGTAGAAAGAGCGTGGCTGGGCGCGTTCATTGAGGCTGATGGGTCAGCTTCTTTGCGGGGTGAAGGTGTAAGTGCGCATCTGACGCTGAGCATCACCCAAAAAATTATTGAGCCAATCGCAGTGGCATTGAGAATAACTCAAACTGGAGGCGTTAGTCGTCAAAATGCGCGACCTTCCTCAACCGCTACTTGGGTGTGGGCGATATACTCTCGTCTTGATGCTTTGTGGATTGCCCTTCAATGTGCGCCTTACTCGTGGAAGATACAGGCGGCCCTTCACGGGCTAAAAGAAGAAATCGGAACAGAGCTTTGGTCAAGTTGGTGCCATAGACTTCCAGTTAAGGGATGTGACTACGAGGAACTGCGAGCAGAGGATGCGAAAGCGAGAGGATGAGAGCAACTGACGTAGACTCTGGAGAAATAAATGAATGGGCGAAGGAACGAATCGCCAAGCACCGCCTACCGCTACCTAAGCGGCCAAAAGGAAGTAGTCCAGAATTTGATTTTCCAGATGACCCAAGCAGTCTATCAAATGCAGCGTTAGGCCAGCAGATGCTTCGGTTTGCTGCCTTCTTCGGTTATGCCCAGCGTCGGTTCGGAATCGTTGAAGCAAGGTATGTTTTGGTTGATGCCGAATACACTACAAAAATAAATGTTGCAGGAATTGAGATTCGGGAGAGTGAAGTGTTGGGGAAGCGCCCGAGTGCGGAGGTGGTGGAGGCAGCGGTGTTGCGAGACAACAAAGAGCTTGCCCCCCTTTACAGACGACGCCTACAACTGCTAACATTAAGGGTGCGGTTGGATTCTTTAATCAAAATCTACGAAAGACTTTATGCGGCGCTCTCACGGGAGCTAAGCCGAAGAGAACTCGAAAGCCATATTCAGTAAGGGGAGGTCAATGGGATACTCAAAACGTTTTTGTAACTATGACCAGTGCTGTGAGTTTGAGCCGCGTTCGTGGAATCAAATCTACTGCATGGATTGTCGCTGCAAGCGCAAAGTAGAGAACGAACGCAAGCGCACTGACGAGGTAGCCTCGTTTGAAAAGCCACGTGAGTACACGACGCTTAAGATTCCCAAGGCACCGAACGGTTATAAGGTTCTCATCGTTAATGACACACAAATACCATTTCAGGATGTTCGCACGCTTGAAGCAGTGGAGAAGTTCTGGACAGATTTTCAGCCAGACCTAGAACTTTATAATGGTGACATTATGGACTTCTACTGTCCGGTGGTGGGCACAAAGATTCTTACCGCGGATCTGAAGTGGGTTCGAGTAGAGAACCTCAAGGTGGGTTCTAAGCTCATGTCATTTGATGAACAAGGGGCCGCCAACGGCGGGGGCCGCAAGATAAGGGAGGGCACTGTTACCCGCCTAACTTTCGTTTCCGCCCCTGTTTACAGGGTGGAACTAGATGACGGTACGGTGCTGCGTTGTACCGGCGAACATAAGTGGTTGCAGCTTTACAAGGGCAATGTAGTTTGGCGGCGAACTGTTGAACTATATCAGCAAAAGGAAGCTCGTTCTTGGCAGGTTCCTAAGCTCATCAGGTTTCTCCCGGTTTGGGAGGCCAACGATGACAATTACCTGGGCGGGTTTTTTGACGGGGAGGGGACTGTTAGTAGTGGCCCTGGTCTTTCAGTGGCCGCGGGACAGGTGCCGGGTAACGTTATCGAGGGGGTAAAATCACGATTAGTTGAACAGGGTTTCAACTTCGGTGTGACCACGCATGATAGAAGCGCCGAGAACTATCAGGATATGGAGCACGTTACCTTACAGGGTGGTTACGCTGATACGTTGCGTTTCCTTGGGGTGACACAACCAAAAAGGCTGATAGAAAAGAAAGCACATTTTGGGCAAAGGTTGCAGCAGATGGATGCGGTGGAAATAGTGTCTATCGAACTGGATGGTGAGCACATGATAGCTCAGCTTTCAGTTGATCCACCAACGTACTTCGCCGAGGGTTTTGGTGCACATAATAGTATTAGCACATTCGATAAGAATCCATCTCGTCGATTTCGATTTCAGGATGAGGTGGATGTTACCCACAAGTGGCTGTTTGGTCGTTGTGAGGCAAACCCCAAGGCGCGGCGTATTCTCATTGAGGGAAATCACGAAGATAGGATAAGGCGTTGGCTCTGGAAGTATGGGCCAGACATCGCTGGACTGCGGGCACTGGAGTTGGAGAACTTACTAGAGTTGGAAGATCTAGGAATCGAGAACATCCCGTACATGAGCGTGGTGGACCTCCTTGGGTATAGGGTAGAGCATGGGTTCAAGACATCTGCATCTAAGGCTTATCCTATAAATATTAGCCGGTTCATGGCTATTGCCACAGGTTCTTCTGGGTTGTGTGGGCACACCCACCACTTTAGTACCTACGCTTGGACGGATGCTTCAGGCGGCCATTCATACATCGAGAACGGGTGTTTGTGTAGATTTGACCTAGAGTATGCCCCCTTCCCAAATTGGCAGCAGGCATTCACCTACGGTGTCGTCAGAAATAACAAGGTTCATCTCGTTCCCATTCTAATTTACCCTGATGGCTTTAGGGCCGAAGGAGAATGGTATCCACGACGATGAGCTGGGATTTACTCTTAGCCGCTTCAACGGCTTTTCTCATGCTGCCCGCTTTAATTACTTTAGCCGATAACCAAGCTCGTATCCCGCGCTGGGCAAGTGGGGCGATGATGATTGGCCTGGTGGGAGCAACGACGGCTTTGTTCGGCCTCGGTGCCGTCTTCGGAGCTACGGTGACAGGTGTTGAGGTAGTGCTGTGGGGATTGGTGTTCTGGATGCGGGGAAAGAAATAATGCTGGTTTATTTAGCGGGTGGTGTGTCAGGACTTACTGTTAAGGCGGCAATTGGTTGGAGAGAGTACGTGGCAGAGAGACTCTCCGTTGCTGGTATTGAGGTACGCGACCCATTGCGCGGGGCAGAAGGAGAACAGCACAAGCTAAAGAAGCTCGGTCCCGCCAAGGATAATAGTGACGATCCAGCTATGAGTGACAAAGCCTTTTTCACCCGTGACCGCTGGGATGTACTAACCTCCGATGTGATTCTTTGTAACCTGGCTGGTGCCGAAAGGGTAAGTATAGGCTCTATGTTCGAGCTTGCGTTTGGTGTTATGAGTAATAAGCTCAACATCATAGTGTTAGACAAGCATAATCTTCACGACCATGTGTTCGTTAGGGAATCGGGAGTAGTCTTCTACAATCTAGACGAGGCTATCGACTATATCCTGTCCTGCTCAGGTAGTGGTGGAGTTGAGGAGAAAGAATAGTGCCGTACGTAGACGAAGATGCCAAGAAGCGTCTTGCTCTTGGGCTTGTCACGAATACATCAGGTGAGCTTAACTACAAGCTTACTGTGGAAATCATAGACTACCTAATGTGGCACGGTCTTTCATACCAAACGTGCAATGACATTGTGGGTGCTCTTGATAACTGCAAGGATGAGTTTAAGCGTCGTGTACAACATCCGTACGAGGACGGGAAAATAAAAGCCAACGGAGATGTCTATCCAGAGTCAGTAACAGGCGCATGAAAATATATCTTATCGGGAGTTTGAGAAATCCGAAGGTGCCGAAGCTGGGTGAAGAATTACGTGCTGAAGGATATGATGTCTTTGACAGTTGGTTTGCGGCCGGTAAAAACGCCGATACTGAGTGGCAGAGGTACGAGCAAGGACGAGGGCACACATACATAGAGGCGGTAGCCGGATTAGCCGCCGGGCATGTGTTTGAGTTTGACAAGAAGCATCTTTTTGAGGCCGATGTAGGTATACTTGCCCTTCCTGCGGGAAAGTCTGGGCACCTTGAACTAGGTGTCCTAATCGGGCAAGGAAAGAAAGCATACATACTGCTTGATGGTGAGCCTAAACGGTTTGATGTAATGCACCGTTTTGCTACCGGTATCTTCAGCAGCAAAAAGGATTTATTTGTGGAGTTGAGAAAGTAAAATGCCGATTCTTAGTATCAAAGACAGGCAGCCCATAAGTTCTGCAAAGAGAACAGAACGAGTTATTAAAATATGTGAGTCCTGTGAGTCTGAAACAACTACCCAATGGCGATTAGCACAGGCATCTTTGGAAAAATGGGGGCGCGTTCTTTG
>SDBV01007990.1_pt1 | contig 14331 bp, 10 predicted proteins | sample 2277081 | NCBI WGS metagenome assembly SDBV01 (sample SAMN10402039, study PRJNA504765) | marine sediment metagenome | isolation source: marine sediment core GS10_PC15, 223 cmbsf | place: Arctic Ocean: Southern Knipovich Ridge | collected 2010
GGCATATATTAATGGCTTTCGGTCAGCACATGCCCGTAGTCCAGCTGCCAAGACATCCGGGTTATCGCTCATTAAAACAATGCCGGCATCACTATTCTGCTTTACCTTATCGACTACCGCAGCAAATTTGCTGGCATCTCCTGATTTACTCTTTACGGCTACCAGTTCCGGGCGAAGGGTAAGCCCAACCCTCTCATATTCGAGTTGCTTGAACCTGTCCAGCCGACTGTCAATCTCGGCATCATCCATAGTATCGCTGATGAGGATGGCAAACCCAGGAGGGTTCTCAAACCTCTTCTCATGACGAAACATAACTGTCTCGCCACCAACCTTTAGTGCCCGGTCACCAACACCAATAGTGACTGGACGAATCGGAGGAGCCGCGGCTTCAGCCAGTTGCGACTTCGCTTCCTCGGAGACATAGGGGCAGGCAGAGAGTTCTGCCTTACCGGCAGCTAATTTCATGGCGAAGGCCAAACAGGTAGGCACCCCACACTCTTTACAGTTCGTCTTGGGGAGCAGCTTGAATATCTGTATCCCGGTAAATGGCATTTATTTACTCCTTTCTGAGCCTGTTATCGGATTAGTGGTAAGAGGATGGCATGTTGTCTGTTATTACCTTGCCACCAGTTCCGTTTCTCCTTCCCTAGCCTATTATTGGGTCCATGGTGAGAGCCGGGTGCCCCTTATCCTCTAGGAAAGGAAGAATCTCTTCCTCGGTCATGCCCACCGTCTCATCGGCGATCATATCCAGTAGATCAGGTACACCAAGCTCCTCGGCTCTAGCCTTCAAACGCTCGGCAATCTCCTCCTTGAGCATCTTGGGCATCCAGACTATTCTTAATAAGCCGCCATCACCAACGATGAACTTCCTCTGGCAGATGTTATACTTGCCATGACCAACAAAGCCCGGGGAACTCAAGCCACCACCAATAGTCCCGGCCAGGGTAGTGAACTTCATGCCGCACGGAGTCATGTCCATAAATTCTCGATTTACGGTCATCACTCCGTTACACAAGGGTAAGACAGCAGCAATACACTCACAGCAACCACAGGTGGTCATCGGGTCATTGACGATGCTGTAGAAGTTATAATGGTCTATCTTCCCGCGTGAAGCCTTAAAGATAAACTCATTTACCCCTTTCCACTGCCCGAACTTGGCATCAATGGTCTCCCCCTTTTCCACCGGTTGATTGGGTCCGGTGGGGTTAATCTCGTAAGAGGCTTTACAGTCCATCCAGTTGTAGGAACCACAGAGGCCGGTTCTCTCCGGGCTGATAACACAGACATGGCTGGGAGCAAAGGACTGACACAGGGTGCAGGAGTAGTATGTGTCAACTGTTTCATCGGTCATACCTTCAACTCTGGCATCACGATGCCCGTACACCGCCCTTGCCTTTTCTGCTATCTCCCTTACCTTGTCTTCCTCGGTATAAAGCTTCACCTGAATTTTATCAAATATGCGACCAAAATCTTGGTGCAGCTTGGCATGAAGGAGAGCACCAATATGAGACAGCCTAAAGCCCTTTTCTACAGCCTGTTTTGAGACTCGCAGCCAGGCAATATCTCGCTGCCCGATATGCATTACCCCTTGAGCGTAGTTAATAAGATGGTGAATCTGTCGCTCCAGGATAGGTTCGTAGTCCTCCTGCATCTCTCTTCCGGCAACCTCAGCGGCTATAGCCAGGGGTAACCTGGAGCCAGCCGGGACATCGGTTAGCTCAGGACCAATCACTTCAATCCTCCCATCCTCAACCTCATCCATCCGCTTGGTAGTAACCCATTCCACCATCGCGGTTCGGCCACCGCCACACTCCAGATAGATGTCCTCACCGCGAACCCGCTCGCCTTCAAAGGCGGGACCGTAGGCTACTGGTACCGGTACCTCAGCTACGGTAACCTTCAGCCCTCTCACCTCTATCGCTTTAGCCACTATTTTATCGTGGGGAACATTGGAGACCACATGCTCATAGGTGCAAACCCCGGTGGGCAGAATCTCAGGTATCGGGGTATCAGCAATGATCGGGAAGCCATAGTTGACAACACCCAGAGCGTTGGCATACCACTCATCGGTAACATAGCCCAGGGGCATGGCAAAGGCAAAGATGCGGTCTTTGTTATAGATAAGAACCTTTCTATAGTCACCAGGTTCAATGCCACCGAAGGTAAGGGCTGCCCGGGTGGCAAAGCCAGCGGCAAATACAGCAGCGCTAATATCAGGACCGAACGAGACCAGACGAGTTGACCACCCAACCTGTACTCCCGCCTCTACAAGCTGCTCTGAGAAACTCTTCCCGTTATGCTCAGCACACATAAAGATGTAAAGGTTCTTCTGCTGGAGTTCCTGAGCGATTTTGACCGCTATCTCATTGGTAGGCGCGGCACCAAGAACAGCGGCAAAGCCAGGGGCAATACCGCTAACAAACTCAATCCCTCTCTTTCTCAGGATTACATCATCAGCGGCGCCTAGCCAGATGTTATCGTCGGTAGGGTCTTCCTGTTTGGTGTAGAAATCTGGCTGCTCAAGATATCTTATCGCCTCAATAATCTCTTCGGCGAAGAAGGTTGCCATCCCGGCATCAAGGGCTGGCGCCAGATAGGGTAGGGGGTGTTCTTCCCTTACCGGGGGTGGGAGAAGTGATTGACACCGTTTTAATACAGGCTCCATATCACCCAGCTTCTCCACCGGGATACCTAGAATGCCGTATATTACTGGCAGATAATAGGCAGTATTGGGGAAGCCCACCGGTTCGTTGGCTCCCCATCTGTCCATTGCCTGCTGCCACTTCTTTTCAGCTCGGTCAACAATTTTATGAGCGCCTCTAATTGCTGCTGATGCAATTATTTTAGACATTAAACCCCTCCTATCCCTTTTTGCTTTAGTGCTTAGACTGCGTCTAGCTCCCGTCTCATCGCCATATCGTAGAGTACTCTCTCTCTGGCTTTGTCAATGCCCAGGGCTTTGCGCTTCTTGTCAATATGCTCAATCATAAGATGAGCGGCTTTAATCGGGTCTGGCTCAAAAGCCCACATCCCACCATACATAGCTTCAAAATCTTCAAATAGGAATTTGGTTACCTCTTCATTTCCGATGGTAGGCCAGTTAACCCCGAAGATAGTGAATACCCCAGAAGCAACGAAATACTGACCAATAGCAAGTGCCTTCTCGCTCATCCACTCGGGGGCAGCCCCGGCGACGGGCAGGTCGCTAATGTCATCACCCAAACCACCATCCTTGACCATGGCGGTAGCCGCCATTAAGATACGACTGTTATCAATACAGGCACCCATGTGCAATACCGGTGGAATACCGACGGCTTCACATACTGAAGCCAGTCCTTCGCCAGCATACTGGGCGGCAGCTTCGGGAACCATCAGCCCGGCTTTGGCACTGGCCATAGCCGTACAACCGGTTTGTAGCACTAAGACGTCATTCTTTATGAGTTCCTTGACCATAGCTACCTGAATATCGTGGGTAACCCGGGGATTATTGCAGCCGACAACACCGGCGACTCCTCTGATTCGACCATTGATGATGTTGTCATTTAATGGCCGGTAGGAGGCCCGGAACATTCCACCTAGTAGGTAGTTAATGGTTTCATGGCTGAACCCAGCGATGAGGTCGGTCTTTTCCTTCGGAATATGAACATTCTTTCCTCTATTGAGGAAGTTATCAATAGCAGTCCTGACAATAGTCTTGGCTGTCTCTAGGGCGTTTCGTTCGTCAAACTCAATATGAGTGGCACCCTGCATCTTGGCTCTGGGGTCGGTGGTGATAATCTTGGTATGGTAGCACTGGGCGATATCAGCTAGTCCCTGCATAATACACTGGACATCAACTACCATCATCTCTACTGCCCCGGTAACTATCGCCAGTTCCTGCTGCAGGAAATTCCCGGCTATAGGTACCCCGTGGCGCATTAATATCTCATTGGCGGTGCAACACATACCAGCCAGGTTTATCCCCTTAGCCCCCTTGGACTTAGCGTATTCAATCATCTCAGAGTCTTGAGCGGCGATGACAATCATCTCCGCCAGTTGAGGCTCGTGACCATGAATGATAATATTTACCTCGTCTTCTTTGAGGACCCCGAGGTTAATCTGACTGAACACCGGTGTTGGGGTGCCAAACAGGATGTCCTGGATTTCAGTAGCAATCATGCTGCCACCCCAGCCATCAGCTAGGGCTGTTCTAGTCCCCTGCTTAAGCAGATTTTGGTAGTCCTGGTCAACCCCCATATGGGTGCGGTGCATTGCCTCCACCACCTCTCTGTCTATGCCCCTGGGAGCAACCCCTAACTTCTGCCATAGCTCCTGGCGCTTTAACGGCGCCCGCCTCAAGAACAGGAGTTCTCCCTCTTGCTTACTAAACTCGTTTAGGAGGATTCCGCCGATATCAACGGCTATTTCCTCGTTGCTGCGGTTGCCAATCCCGACACCAAAATCCAGGGCTAGTTGCAGTAGCTTCTGTTCGTCCTTAATCTTATAGCCAGGTGCCTCCCCCTTGGCTACCGCCAGGAAAGCCTCAGCCATCCGGCGACCATGGTCACCGTGGGCTGCCGTTCCGGCGGCTATCTTACGGAGAAAGTTGCGAGCAGCGATAGTCTCGGGGGTAGCGCCACAGACACCAACCCTCCTTCGTCTCTCCTCGGCGGTTTCCACCTTACCTCTAGGTAACATCACTCGGCACGGTCCCATGGCGCAAATAGCGCAGCAACTGCCTTCTACCCCGATGGGACAGGGCTTCATCGCTTCCGCTCTGTCAAAGACAGTTTTGACCCCGTCACTAGCCGCCTTCTCAATCATTTGATTTGTAGCACTATCAATACTCTTCTTCATCTCTTTTTCCACCATCTTACTAGCTCCTCCCTAAATTATTTGGAGGCTGTCAGTTCCGTAATCATCTCTCGGACTAGTTTTATTGCCTCTGGATGTCTCATGATTAATACACCACCCCCAGCTAGCAGCAAGACCATAGCTGACATCGCCTCCATTAAAATACCCCTCTTCTTAGCATCGCCAAGCTTGGGGTCTTCCATCTCGGAAATTTTTACTTCTTTAGTCTTCCATACCTCTTTACCTATGTTGCAGATGAAGGGGAACTGTAGTTTTTCATCCTGTTGGGTTAATGCTGCCATCCTGATTCGCTCCATTACTGAGTAGCAATATTCAATACCATAGCCGATGCTGCTAACGGTAGGGTCCATTATGAGCAAATCATCGGGGACACCAAGATTGCCCAGTAGAATATTAAGTTGCTTGGCCAGATTTATGTCGATAGGCGTTGACGCAATCACTGTATGGTGATAACCAATAGCTGCGGCGCCAATCCTCTTATAGTCTCCTTCCTCAACCGGTCCGATAATCAGGTCTCGTTCATGGCAAATCTCAGCTACCTTTCTTAGGACCTCGGTGTCTTTATCATGATTAGCTGTACCCCAGACAATTAGGGGAACATCAATAGCCTCAGCCACTTTTTTAACCACCTCAGCGGCTTCGTCAGCCCCTCGGTTAAGCCCGTTGGGGTCGGTGCTTAATAGCTGCAGACATATCATCTCCGCCCCGTAGTCGTCAACACATTTCTTTGCCCAGGCAACCGGGTCATCAGTTACTCCGGCAAATGGCTCCAAGGCGGCCTCTGGCCACTCCTCGGGTGGACAATCATAAACCTCCATGGCTATTTTGGGCAGGTTCGGCATGTCACCTTCGAAAAGGTAGAGGGGATAGGCTGTCTCGCCACCAACCTTTACTCTTTTGTTACCCTTGCCTAGTGTTACCTCCCTGATTTTGCCACTGTATGATGTTTTAGGAATTTCAAAAGTCATTTTCCGCCTCACTTACTTAAGCTGGATTCTTCCTCTTCTCACTGCCATACCACTCTTTCCCATACCAGTATCTCTCACCAGTTTCTAAGTATTTGAGCTTCTCCTCCCGGCTACTTAATTTCTGCCTCCACTTCCCCTCTGCCTCACCTTCAGGTCTACCCTCCTCAAAGGTTGCTTCCAGTACTTCCACGTTCTCTCTACCAGGTGCACTTTTTTCTTCAATCTTATATTCCATGCCTTCACCTCCCTTTGTTAAGCTAAGCCAGCCGCCAATTTGGCGGCTCTTACCGTATTTAACATAAGCATCGTTATGGTCATTGGTCCAACCCCACCAGGAACCGGGGTAATGGCTTTGGCCTTCTCCTTTACCGCATTAAAATCGACATCTCCGCACAGGATAGCCTTACCCTCGGCAGTTTTTCCGATTCGATTAACACCGACATCAATCACCACTACTCCTTCTTTAACCATATCGGCAGTGATAGCCTTAGGTCTGCCGGCGGCCACAATAAGTATATCAGCTCTCCTGGTATGGAAAGCCATATCTTTGGTTCTGGTATGGCACACAGTAACTGTAGCATTAGCTCCATCCTTCTTCTGGAGAAGGATATTAGCGATTGGTTTGCCTACAATATTGCTTCTACCGACAACCACTACCTCTGCCCCTTCAATCTTAACCCCAGACCTGATTAGAAGCTGCTGAATTCCATGTGGGGTGCACGGTATGTAATCTGGCTCTCCAATCATAAGTTTGCCCACATTTACCGGATGAAAGCCGTCAACATCCTTTTTCGGGTCTATAGCATAGAGAACTCTAGCCTCATTAATGTGCTTGGGCAGGGGTAGTTGGACTAGAATCCCGTGAATCTTGGAGTCTTTATTTAACTTATCAACTAGAGTTAGCAATGCTTCTTCACTGGTGTCAGCCGGATGGTCATGCCTTTCCGAATAGACACCCAATGCTTCGCACGTCCTTACCTTAGACCCAACATAGACCTGTGAGGCCGGGTCCTCACCCACCAGTACCGTAGCTAACCCTGGTATAAGATTATGCTTCTCCTTGAGTTCAGCGATTTCCTGTTTTAGCTCTTCGCGCATCTGCTTGGCAATCTCGGTACCGCTAATTATCTGTGCCGACATTTTTTCACCCCCTTTTTATCCTAATGAAGAAGCTTTGCCATCAACTCATTAACTGCCATCACTGCTTTAGAGGTATCAGGCAGGTCAAGAAGCGGTTTCAGCTTGAGATCATACTCACGCACCTCATCATCCCAAGGGATGATAGCCATAGGCTCAAGCTCCAGTCTGGCTAACTCCTCGGTAATGAGTGAGTCCAGAGAAACAGGAACAAAATTAATTATTACTGACTGCCTTTTCACCCTCAGTTTGAGTTCTGATATTAGTTCTCTTATTCGGGCAACCGTTCGCACCCCCTTTGCCGAATGGTCAGAGACTATTAAAAGTTCATCAATATTCTGGGTGGTCCGTCGTGACAAATGCTCCATTCCAGCCTCATTATCCATAACCATATAGGCGTAGTTTTGCGATAAGGTGTCGATAAATTTTCTCAGGAGAAGGTTGGGATAGCAGTAGCACTCGGGACCCTCACCCCTGCCCATCGTTATCAGGTCAAGCCCTTTACTCTCAACAATGGTTTCATTTAGTCTGTACTCTAGGTAAGCCTCTTTGGTCATCCCCGGGGGGATATTTATCTTCACCTCGTTAAAAGAGGCAATTATCGAGCCAATAGTCTTTTGAATACTCAACCCCAAGCTCTCCCCCAGGTTGTCATTAGGGTCAGCATCAACCGCCAGGATTGGTCCGGAACCGGTCTGTTTCAAATAGCGGATAATAAGACTGGTGATAGATGTCTTACCACTACCGCCCTTTCCAGCTACAGCAATATTTAAGCTCAAACGGTTACCCTCCATTAAAATAGTCCAGAGACCTTCCCCGTCTTGACATCGACATCGACCTTTCTAAAGGCAGGGTTAGACGAGGTGCCTGGCATCAGGCTGATGGTTCCGGCGCAGGGACAGAGGAATTTTGCCCCGGAGTAAAGTAGCACGTCACGGATGGGCAGAGTCCACCCTTTGGGGACGCCCTTAACGGATGGGTTGTGAGTGAGAGAGAGGTGGGTCTTGACCATCATGGTGGTGTAATCATCATATTTAGCATCAGCCTCAAACTTCTTCGCCTTGGTCAAGGCTTCTGCAGTCCAGGTCACACCATCGGCCCCATAGACCACTTTGGCAATCTTATCCACCCGCTCACGGAGTTTCATTTCCATAGGGTAGAGGAACTTGAACTCGGTCTCCTCTTCACAGGCTTCCTTGACCGTATCCGCTAGCTCCAGAGCGCCATCACCGCCATCAGCCCAGTGGGTAGATACTGCACAACGGGCACCGGCTGCTTCAGCTGCCCTCCTGACCATGGCGATCTCATCCTTGGTGTCGGTGTGGAAGCAATTGATGCATACCACCGGGTTGATACCGGATGTCCTGATAACGTTGATGTGGTGCACCATGTTGGGGATACCCTTCTCCAAAAGTCCCAGGTCCTCCTTAGTGTAGGTATCAGGCAGGGGAATGCCAGCCACCACCTTGGGTCCGCCGCCGTGCATTTTCAGGGCTCGAATGGTGGTGGTAAGTACCGAGACGTGTGGTTTAAGGCCACTATAGCGGCATTTAACATTCCAGAACTTCTCAAAGCCAATGTCGGCGGCAAAGCCACTCTCGGTAACGTGGTAGTCAAACATTTTCAAGCCGATGCGGTCGGCAATAATAGACGACTGCCCCACGGCAATATTGGCAAATGGTCCGGCATGCACCATGCACGGCTGATACTCCACCGTGCAACACAGGGTGGGGTTAATGGTATTGCGCATCCAGGCAGTCATGGCGCCTCCCACCTCCAGGTCACCAGTGGTAATAGCATTGCCTTTCTTATCGAAAGCCACCGTGATGTTATCCATTCTTTCTCGCATATCAGCTAGGTCCCGAACAATCGACAGCATTGCCATCAGCTCGGAGCTAACGGCGATGCTAAATTTGGACTGCATCATGAAACCATCCATACGGCCGCCAATGCCGATAACGATGTTGCGTAGACTCTGGGCGCAAAAATCCATAATCCAGCTCATCTCTACCCTGGTGGGGTCTACATTCAGACGGCGCATCCTTGTAAGCCTGGCCAGTTGCTCGTCATCATAGTTGCGCTCGTGCTGCATTCTGGCGGTAAGCGCTACCATCGCTAGGTTATGGGCATTCATGATATCGTTAATGTCGCCGGTAAGCCCCATAGAAAATTCGGTCAGAGGGATGAGCAGAGCATTACCACCACCAGCAGCAGTTCCCTTGATATTCATGGTAGGGCCACCTGAGGGCTGGCGAAGACAGCCGCCTACATTCAGGCCCCGCTTCCCCATACCTTCCATAAGGCCGCATGAGGTCGTGCTTTTTCCTTCACCCAGCGGCGTTGGGGTTATGGCGGTCACCTCGATGTACTTGCCATCGGGCTTGTCCTTGAGGCGCTCAATTATCTTCGAGAAATCGAGCTTGCATAGCCTCCCGTAAGGAATAATTTCATCCTTTTCCAGATTTAGTCTCTCGCGCCATTCATCGGGAGTCGGCATGTTTTGTTCTGCTGCCTCTGAAATCTGCCAGTCCTTCATTTTTACTGCGTCGTAGGCCACAAAAACCTCCTTAATACCTTATTGTGTGATTTGTACCTTCCTAAGCGTGACTTGTACCTTTCCTAGTTTATTTTGCTTAGCGCTAAGCAGGCGATAACAGACTGTGATAAATATTTCTTACCTCACTAGTAATCTGCTTACTAGCATCAAGGAGAGGGAGATTAGCCAGGTCAGCATCTATCAATGCCTGGTCATAGGGAATAAAGCCGAGGAACTCAAATCCAGAGAGGCTAGAGACTATGAATTCCTTCTCTGATTGGCTACGAATTTTGTTTCCGACCACGGCAACATTTTGTAAACCGATATCTTGTGTTAGTTTACTGATTCTATAGGCCGTTTCCACAGCTCGTCTCGCCGGCTCCACGACCACAATCAGCTTATCAACTGCCCTGGCTGTTGCCCGTCCCAGATGTTCTATGCCGGCCTCCATATCTAATATAACCACCTCATCCCTTGCCAATAGCAGATGGGTGACTAAGGCCTGCAACAGAGCATTTTCGGGACAATAACAACCACTGCCACCCTTTTTCATTCGCCCCATTAACATTAATTTAATCCCATTATGTTCCACGGCATACTTTTCCGGTATGTCATCAACTTTAGGATTCAACTTGAAGAAAGGAGCGGCTTTACCCGGCTGTACCCCGGTTCTTTCTTCAATAAGCTCCTTCATCTCAGCGATGGGGGTTATCTTCTCAGGCTCAGGGAAGCCAAGGGTGGCAGATAGATTGGCATCGGGATCAGCATCGATAGCTAAAACAGAATAACCAGACTCAGCAAATGTCTTGGAAAGGAGAGCCGCCAGCATAGTCTTGCCGACTCCCCCTTTGCCACTAATAGCAATCTTCATAAAAGTCCTATTTTTGGCATAATTAAAGCTGAGACTTCTTGGAGGAAGTACTCAGGCTTTGTTAGATTTTGCTAACAGACAGTTCCCAGCTATAGTATATCCTAATGCTAAACAGGAAGTCAAGACTGCGAATTGACTTAAAGGAGGGTATTACCTTGGGTAATACGGTTAAGGGAGGTGTTAAGTCTTCGGGCTGGGTAACTCGGCAGTCTTGACGTTTTCTGGATACATAAGTCTTGTTGACACTAGAATCTGAGTCAAGTATAATTTTGTTGTCTAGGTAGGTAATTCTGCCTTCTACACTGATTCTTGGTGGGTAGGTTGTACTGAGTTTGGATTTTATCTCTGGCTTTATGGGCTCGTAGCTCAGCGGCAGAGCGGTCGGCTCATAACCGATTGGTCACAGGTTCGAATCCTGTCGAGCCCACCATTTACCCACTACCTCAAAAGCTGGTCAAGCACAATCAGATGTGAGTTAAGCAACTTGAGGTCATCGCCTTCGCAAGGTATAATTCCGTCTAAAAGCGTCAGGAGGGTGAACATGCCATTTGGTTATACTGGTCGGATTTTAAGGGTTGACCTCTCCTCGGGGAAGATGGTTACGGAAGAACCGCCGGAGAACTTTTACCGTCAGTATTTTGGAGGGGAGGGGTTTGTCAGCTATTTCCTGCTTACAGAGCTTCCACCAGGAGTGGACGCCTTGGATCACAGGAACAAGCTTATCTTTGCCGCCGGTCCACTGACAGGAGTACCGGTGGGAGGTTGTGGCCGTCATAGCGTAGGCAGTAAGTCGCCCCTTACTGGGGGATTCGGCGAGGCTGAGGCTGGGGGTTATTGGGGGGCTGAGCTCAAGCTGGCCGGCTTTGATGCTATTATCATAGAGGGAAGGGCAGAGAGGCCGGTCTATCTTTTCATCCGGGATGGTCAGGCTGAGATTAGAGACGCCCGTCACCTGTGGGGTCTAAAGACCCTGGATTGCCAGAATGCCATTCGTGAAGAGCTGGGTGACGTTGGTATAAAGATAGCTCAGATTGGCCCGGCTGGGGAAAACCTGGTTCGCTTCGCCTGCGTGGTGAATGACCTGGATGCTTTTGCCGGCAGGACTGGTATGGGGGCAGTTATGGGCTCCAAGAATCTCAAGGCCGTTGCCTGCCGTGGTCATCAACGCCTTTCCCTGGCTGACCCGTCAGGTGTGGCTACTATTGCCCGCTGGGTCAGGGATAATACGCCGGTAAACAACAAGTCGATGCGAGATCTGGGTACCGCTTCGGTGCTCCGGGGGCTGAATCGCAGTGGAGGCTTGCCTACCTGTAACTTCCAATACGGCTCCTTTGATGGAGCCGACAAGATAAGTGGCCAAGCTATGAGAGACACTATACTCGTGCGGAGGAGGAGTTGTTTTGCGTGCCCCATTCAGTGCAAGCGAGAAGTGGCGGTGGACGAGCCTTATACGGTTGACCCTCGGTATGGAGGTCCTGAATATGAAACACTAGCTGCCCTGGGTTCTAACTGCGGGGTAGATGACCTGAAGATTATCGCCAAGGCTAACGAGCTTACCGCTGCCTACGGAGTGGATAGCATCTCATGTGGAGCTGCCATCGCCTTCGCTATGGAGTGCTTTGAGCGTGGTCTTCTCACCCTGAAGGATACAGATGGGCTTTACCTTCGCTTTGGCAATGGTCCGGCAATGTTAGCCATGGTGGAACGTATTAGCCAGCGCCAAGGTTTGGGGTCTCTATTGGGCGAGGGCGTAGCGCGAGCCGCTGAGAAAATAGGTCACGGGGCTGACGAGTTTGCTCTCCACATCAAGGGACAAGAGATACCGATGCATGAGCCTCGTTGGAAACAAGGTTTGGGCGTTGGTTATGTGATCTCGCCGACAGGGGCTGACCACTGTCACAATATGCATGATTCCAGCTACACTAGTCCGAACCCGCTGCTGGAGGACTTGAAGGCGCTGGGTATCCTGGAACCCTTACCAGCTGATGACCTCTCCCCAGCAAAAATCAGGCTGCTCATCTACAGTTCTCTATGGATACACTTCTTGAACTGTGCCGTCTGCTGTTACTTTGTTATGGTTTTCGGTAATGTCGGCTTCCAGAGAGTGGCTGAACTGGTTAGTTCTGTCACTGGTTGGAATACCAGCGTCTTCGAACTGATGAAGGTAGGGGAAAGGACAGCTAATCTGGCGCAGGCTTTCAATATTAGACAGGGACTCAGCCTCGATGGCAGTATGCCACGGCGCTTTTTCACTCCTTACACCTCGGGGCCCCTCCAGGGCATAGCCCTGAACCCCGAGGCTTTCCAGAAAGCTGGGGAAATCTATTACGATATGATGGGTTGGCACCATGGTCGACCTTCCCTTAGTAAGCTGGGGGAGCTAGGTATTGACTGGGCAGTACCTTTAATGAAACATGAAGGATAAGTAGTGAGTGAGAGAGATAAAGGGGGGTGGTATGAGGACGGTCAAACCCTATTCTGGGCGCGCTCAGTCTGAGCTACCCCATAGGAAGATAGAGCAGACCAGGGTCACCACTACTAGAGAAGCACCGGCGATGGTGAAACTGAGGTAGAAGCCAAAGTGGTCAATGAGATAACCCATTACCGGTGTCATGATGCCAGCACCTTCCATATTGGCAAAGTAGAATATACCCAGCATTGTCGAGCGGTGGCGTTCTGAAGTCTGGCCGATGATGTAAGCTTCTGATGCCGGTAGGCGGATATACATAAGTATGCCAATGGTAAGTAGTACCGCACCGATACCCAAACCGTAGGGTACCAGGTTTAGTAGGTAGATGACCGGGCCAGAAATAAAGCTCGCTACCAATGTCATTGTTACTCTTCCGAAACGATCGGATAGGTATCCGCCTAAAGGGCTTGCCCAAAGTCCGGCGGAGTAGATAACGGCTATAAGGGCTGCGGCTGCCTCCTTACTAACACCGAATTGATCGACTACAAACAGTGGGATGAACGAAATAGTGGACATAACCACGGCTCCGTTGAATGTACTTAGGATGATAAAAGGTACTAGGCGGTGCCAGCGGTGTGGAGTGGGTGGTGCTTCGGCATGACTGATGGGTATCCCGTGCTCAGTTTTCTTCGTGTCTGCCTGTCGGCCTAGGAGTGCATAAAATACGATTCCAAACATAAAAGTGGGGATAGCCAGTCCGATGAATGGGCCACGCCAGCCCCAGGCGGTGGCGATGGCAGCGGCGATGAGTGGGGCCAGGAAGAAGCTGGCACTGCCACCAATCATGTGGACCCCCAGTGCCCGGCCCCAGTTCTTCGGTTGAACCGATGCTAAGATGAGTGCTGGGGAGGTTGGGTGATAACCACCACCCAGTATTCCCATCAGTACTAAGAAGACAATCATCATAATATAGGTTTGTGAAAGGCCGATTAAAATTCCAGCCAGTGCCACACCGCTGAGGCTTATGGTAAGTAGTATGCGTGTTCCGATACGGTCGGCGAGCCATCCAGCCGGCAACTGGCCGATGCCATATGACAGACTGAATGCTGAGATTACCAGTCCAGATTTGGTATAATCAAGGGCAAAGTAATTGCGGATCATGGGCAAAAGGGGTATCGGTAGCGCAGTTACCAGGTGGTGGCTAAAGTGTGCTAGCACAAAAAGAGGCAACAGTCCCGAAAAAGGTAACCGAAGGCCAAATTTCCTATCGGGGTTTCCTTGTTCCTTTGATTTGCTAGCTCTCAACGTAAATCCTGCCGTGTTGATTATACTACCCGGGATTTTCTATTATACCTTAATCTTCCAAGTCGGGATAACTGGTCGGCTTGTAAAGTTACCGACCCGTTTAGTTGGTAGCACAACATTTATAGAACCTTCTATTCCGCATTACAAAGAGGGGATAGTAATACAGACTATTACGGCTCATTTAGTAAACCAGATAAACAGGGTAGTGCCGACAAGTCCCATAGCGGCAGCGAAGTAGAACACTGAG
>SDBV01007991.1_pt1 | contig 14330 bp, 15 predicted proteins | sample 2277081 | NCBI WGS metagenome assembly SDBV01 (sample SAMN10402039, study PRJNA504765) | marine sediment metagenome | isolation source: marine sediment core GS10_PC15, 223 cmbsf | place: Arctic Ocean: Southern Knipovich Ridge | collected 2010
TCCGTCCACAAATGGTAGATATTGGTTCAGAGCAAGGCTTGAGCAATTTTGAAACCGCAGGCATAGCGGGCTATTTCGAGGATTTCAAAAGAGCGAAAACGCCGCTCTGGGCCAAAAGATGCCGTTTGTGGATGGACACTATCTATCCAATACCAAAGTTCATATACTAAAATGGTATAAGTCGCAAATAAATTTAGACTTTTCACGAAATCACTAAAATGGTTTGGAAAAAAATTTAGTAGCATGCTTGAATTTAAGTAAAAAGGAGGAAACTAATGGAATTAAAAGACAAAATAATCGCTTTTATCGGTGGGGGCCATATCACTGAAATTATTGTTTCCAATTTATCCCGAAATTGGACGGATGCAACAACTCATTTCGTTGTTAGTGATCCGGATGCAACGCGCCTGACGGTTTTAAACCAAAAATACGCTGTCCGGAAAGCCGAGAACAACGCAGATGCCATGGATCGAGGAGATATTATTTTTATCAATGTGCTTCCTGAGGTCATCCCTGCGGTCCTTGATGACATCAAACATGTCCCGAGATTACCTCAAAAAATTCTGATCAGCCTGGCTGCCGGTGTCCCCATGGCGACCTATGAAGCGCTCAGTGACGCTCTTCCGGTAATAAGAGCCCTGCCCAACCCGCCCAGTCGGATCGGTATGGGCATTTCCGCCCTGGCGTTTAATGACCAAGTGACCGAAAAGCAACGAAAAGAGATCCTTTTGCTTTTTTCATCTTTGGGAAAATGCATTATACTGGCCGAGGAACGGATTAATGCGGTTACGGCTCTGAGCAGCCCGGCACCTATCTACCTCTTCTTTCAGGCCATGATCGATGCGGGTGTTAAAAACGGCCTGGGCCGTGATACGTCAACACAGGTTGTATTTGAAACCATTATCGGTTCCATGATGGTTTGGAAAAAAAGACAGATCGCGCCTGCCGAATTGATGAAAGAAGCCTGTACACCGGGAGGAATTTCACTTGAAAGCCTGCTTTATCTTGAAAAGCATGGTTTTCAAGCCGCCATTGCAGATGCCATTGACCACGCTGTTTTAAAAACGGAACGAATCGGAAAGTAGTCCCTAACGCGGTCAACAATCCCTTATTCTTGAAATCCTGAATCCCTCTCAAGCCCCGATTAAAACAGTACGGGATTATACTCCATATAAGGATAAAATCACGACAAGCCATTGTTTCTACAGATAATATACAAATCTGTTCCGGACCAATCGATTTGAAGGCAACATCTCATTTTTAATAATAATTTGGGGTGTTATTTTTTTTGGATTTGAATTTAAAAAAAATAAATTTTTAGTTGACATCTAGTATATCAATATAATATCAAATCGGCAACAATGGAAAAAACAAAACAATACGCGTACCAGGACCTCAGGTATCGGATCATCACCCATGATCTCAAACCCGTTGAACGGTTAAACGAACCGTCCTTGATGACCCATTACAGCATCGGCCGGACCCCTCTTAGAGAAGTGTTTATCGCACTGCAAAGAGATGGGTTGATTCAGCGCTTTCCGCGGTCCGGAACCTTTGTTGCGCCCCTTGATTTTCACTTTTTCAAACAAGTGGTGGAGATCCGTATTCAGCTTGAATCATATGCCGCCCAGGTGGCCGCCCGGCGCATCGTCCCATCCCAATTAAATACCCTAAGACAGATACTCAAGCAGGTTGACACCATGAAAAAAGAAGGCGGAAGGAATCTTAAAACCTTAACCCAGCGCGAATTTGAATTTCATGATACCTTAATCGAAGCCACCCACAACCCAAAACTCATCGAGATCCTGCATGAACTGCACGGCATATCCGCGCGCTACTGGCATTATATGGTTTTTGGAAAGCAAGAACTGCTCGATCAGTTCATTGATCTTAAAAAAATATTTACGGCTGTTGAAACGGGAAAAGCTGATCAAGCCGGAAATGCCATGAAAAACCATATTCAAAATTTTGTGGAAAAAATCAGAGATAGAATTGTGTGACACCATTTGACGGTTGCCGAAAAAAATCGATGTTAAAAGAAACAAAAAATATCGAACGTTATCTCAAAAAACTGTCGCCGGATCAGTTGGGATTAAAAACCATTGATTCGGTTCAAATTCTCAATCAGACCCCGGGATCCTACAATTTAAATTTCCATATCAGAGTCAACCAAATTGACTTCAACTTTCGCATCAACATCGATCAACAAAGTGGGCTGAGCAATCAGATTGAATATGAGTATCGTGTTTTAAAATTTTTAGAAGGCCGTCATATCGGCCCCCGTGCCTTTCTATTTGACGATACTTGCAGAGATTTTGATTTCGGGATCATGATCCAGCAATACCTTAAAGGCCCGTACCTGACCCAGGCGCCCCGGGATATCACCTGCGCCGCCGAGCTGCTCTCCAGACTCCATGCCCTCAAGCCTGTGGCAACCCACTTTGTTACATGGCAAGATCCGCTAGTAGACACGTACAAACTGGTACAGGACGATTTCAACGGCTACGCATCAAAGCAAAGCTGCGATAAGCAACTTCTCAATATGGCAAAAAAGTGTTTAAAAGAACTCAAGCCCCGGGTCCGGCTGCACCGGGGCCGATACCATCCGGAAAGTCTTAACCATACCGATGTGGGACTGGACAATTTTATTCAATCACCGGATGGATTACGTTTGATCGACTGGGAAAAACCCCGGATCGACGACAATACGTATGATATGTGCTGTTTTTTATCTGAACCGGCTGCCCTTTGGTGTGTTCCAAAAGTGTTGGATAAACAAAAACGGCGACAATTCATAGAAACCTATGCGCGTCTCAGTCAGAAAGACCAAACAGACTTGATGGCCAAAATAAAAATCAGAGAGCCGCTGGTATCCCTGCATTGGATTTTGTGGGGAGCAACTAAATTTTGTGATCTGCAGGACAGCAGTACCTCACCCAAACTCATTGAGGCCCATAAGAAAAAAATAGTTCGTTACCAGCGGATCGCCAGGAAAGAACATATTGAAAAAATATTGGATTCGTTGGAATAAAATTTTTCGGATTTATAACAAACTAGGGATTCGGTTTTCCGGTTTTAATGGCGGCTGTCTGTCGACGCTGCAATTACAACCGTAACTCTCTTAAATTTGTTTACAGAACTAGAATTATTGATCTTTTTGCTTTTCAAATCAACTGATTGAAACACACCAAAAAAGGATGAACGGGAGGGAGCAAATGGCAAGATCGACAATTATGATTATCGGTATTGGTGATTTGGGTGGAAATGTTCTTGAAATGCTGGTCCGTAGCCCTGGTTCCAGAAGAATTATCACCGCGGATGTTAACGAAGAGTGGGGATACCGGAAAACAAACATCGCTGCTTTCGGCGGAGCTCAAATGGGTTTTTATCCTGAAATGGAGTTTGTTAAAATTGATCTTTTCAATATTGATCAAACAGCCGAACTAATCACAAAATATCGCCCGGAAATTATCTACAGCGCGGTGTCCCAGCAATCCTGGTGGGTCATCAACACATTGCCCAAAGACATATTTGAACAACTGGACATCGCGAGATTCGGCCCATGGTTGCCCATGCACCTGACGTTGGTCTATAAACTCATGCAGGCGGTCAAGCAGAGCGGCCTGGATATCAAGGTCATCAACTCCGCCTTTCCCGATGCAGTCCATCCGGTTCTGGACAAAGTCGGACTGGCACCCACCATCGGTATCGGCAATGTGGCCAACCCGGTGCCCGCTATCCGAAGCGCCATCGCTTATCGATTAAATCGCCCGGTAAAAGATGTGACGGTTTTTTTCTTCGGGCAGCATTATGTCAGCCATTATCTGCCCCGATTCGGAACCCCGGGGGGTGCCCCATATTATCTGAGGGCCATGGTGGATGGGGAAGATATCACCGACCAGCTTAACATCGACGACGTCTTTGCAGATATTCCCACCCGTTTTCGTCGCGCGGGCGGCCGGGAGGGCCAAATCCTGACCGCTTCTTCTGCGGTGGGGATTACACTTGCCATGTCCAATGACAGTGGAGACTTTATGCATGCCCCCGCTCCCAACGGGCTCCCCGGAGGATACCCGGTTCAAGTGGATAAAAATGGGGGCCGGGTGATCCTGCCCAAAGGATTGACCCTGGAAGAGGCCATTTTGATCAACCAGGAGGGACAGCGCTATGACGGTATTGACAAGATCGATGAAGATGGAACCGTCCACTATGCTGAAAATACAATGGCGGTCATGAAAAAGCTGGTGGGTTATGACTGCAGTGTCATGAAGCTGGAGGCGTGCGAAGCCTGTTCAAACGAGATTGGTCAAAAATTTAAAGAATTTACAGAAAGGTTTAAGTAGAATGGGAAACATGGAACTAACATATCTCTCAAGAGAAGATATCGTCGCCGTCGGGATCGACATGGCTCAGATCATTTTGATTATCGAAAAATCATTTATGTCGCATGGATCCGGCCGGTATGAGAGCCCTCCAAAACCGGGAATTCATCCAAGACAAGATGCATTCATTCATGCCATGCCCGCCTATCTGCCCGACATTCCGGCGGCAGGGATAAAATGGATTAGCAGCTTCTCCAATAATTCCAGTCATCAGATACCCACGGTCATGGGACTGATGATTCTAAACGATGTAAATACAGGCCAGCCGGTGGCGGTCATGGATGCCAGCTGGCTCACGGCCATGCGGACCGCCGCGGCATCTGCTGTGGCAGTCAAATTTTTAGCCCGGTCAAATGCTCAAGTAGTTAGTATCATCGGCGCGGGAGCTCAAGGGTATACCCACGGGCTGGCCATGAAGGAAGTGTTGCCCGGCATTAAAACCCTTCATTTATACGATGCCAACGAAAGGATCCTTTCCAAATGTACACGTGCGCTTCAAAAACAGATTGATTTTGATGTGATTGCGTCAGAATCGGCAGAAAGTGCCATCCGACAGGCCGATGTGATTATCACAGCCACCAGCAAATTGACCCGGCCCATATTCAAGCACGAGTGGGTTTCGCCGGGGGCGTTGCTGCTTCCCGTCCATACCCGGGGGTGGGAAACAGATACACCCCATAAAATGGATAAACTGGTGGTCGATTTCTGGGAACAATTCAAAAGCGCCCAGGAGCACGAAGGGGGCTACTACAGCTCATTGCCCCCGCTTCATGCCGAATTGGGAGAAATTGTGATTGGAAAAAAACCCGGCCGGGAAAACGATGATGAACGCATAATGAACCATAATTACGGAATGGCCATCCACGATGTCGCCATGGCCCAGGCCATTTTCAAGCGTGCCCGGGAAAAGCGTTTAGGAATCACGCTGCCGTTGATGAATCAGGATGCCGCATTTTACTAAAAGGAGATATACATGTCAGTTTCAAAAGTAGCCGTCATGGGAGGTGGCAACGGATCGCATACCATTGCTGCGGATTTGACCCTCAAAGGACTGTCCGTCAATCTGTTTGAAATGCAACGGTTTGCCGACCGCATGAAACAGGTTTTTGATACCCGAACCATCGAGATGACCGGAGTCGCAGGCTGCGGCAAAGCAACTCTAAATCTTGTAACCACTTCAATTGCCGAAGCAATGGAAGGTGTCGAAGTGGTGTTTATCCCGCTTCCCGGTTTTGTGGTCGCCGGATATGCTGAACTTCTGGCACCACTGCTTCAGGAAAATCAGCTCGTGGTCATCATGCCGGGAACCCTTTCCGCCCTGGAATTCAAACAGGCGCTAATAAATTTTGGGAACCATAAGAATATCACAGTGGCTGATACCGGAGGATTGCCGTTTGCTACCCGCCTTATCCGTCCGGGTGTTATCAAAACATTTCATATTCGATCTGTTTGCGGACTGGCGGCCCTACCCGGCGAAAGGGGTCCTGAAGTCCTGGCCAAACTTAAAGGGCTGTATCCGTTCGACCTTAAAAAAACCGTTGTGGAAACCGGCCTTGGCCATCTGACGCCGTTGCTGCACCCCCTGGGCTGTCTGTTGAACGCCGGACGTATTGAACGATCCCATGGAGAGTTTTACATGTACGAAGAAGGCATGACCCCTTCTGTGGTCCGGGTCATGGAGACGTTGGATCAGGAGCGATTGAACATCGGTGAAATGCTCAATACCCCTTTACCGACCGGTGTTGATATGATGGTTGAATCCGGATACGGACCCCGGGGAACACTCTGGGAATCTTTAAACGGAAGTGCCGGGCTGACACCGGTAAAAGGTCCCGATTCTTTGGAAAATCGGTATGTCACGGAGGATATCCCATTCGGGCTGGTTGCCTGGGCCAGCCTGGCCAAAGCCGTGGGTGTCGCCACGCCGATCATGGATGCGCTCATTGAAATCGGGAGCGCCATCATGGGAAAAAACTGCCGGAAGGAAGGCCGGAATCTTAAAAAAATGGGTCTTTCAGAAATGACAATACCCCAGATCAAGGACTTTTTGAAAACCGGAAAAAGAGATGGGTCCCTTTGATGGTATGATCCAAGTACCTGTTAATTGGCGATTGGGGGAATCCAGGTTTCGGGTTCCGGGTTTCGGGTTTAATTTAAAAAGCGTCTCGATTTGAGCGGAGTGGATGATTTTCATCGAAAGCAGATGCTGTTTGAGGCCATTAGGGGTCGTTTTGAATGAACAACTCCCAAAGACGGTTTATCTTCATTATTCAATGTTAAAAGCTTCTTGATTTACTAAAGGTGGAGAGAAATTATGAACAATGACAAATTAAACGAAATCATCGTCGAATTTGTGTCATCCTATCAAAAACAACATCAAACTCAAAGCACCTGGCGGCGACCGATCATCGGATTTGCTTTAGCCGAAAACAGTCTTTTTAATCAGTATAAAAAGATTGTTCAACCTTCACACGCGACACCCAAAGAATTGCTGCCCGGGGCAGAGAGTGTGGTGGTTTATTTTATCCCTTTTGAAAAAAATCTTCATCGTGAAAATGCAGCAAGCCCGATTTTTGCATCCCGCAGCTGGGCGGTCGCCTATATCGAAACCAACCAGCTCATTTCAGATTTGAATCAGCATATCAAAAACCGATTGGCCGCAAACGGATACCAGGCGGCCCTGGTTCCGCCAACCCACAATTTTGACAAAAAAACATTAATGAGCGACTGGTCCCACCGGCACATGGCCTATGCCGCCGGTATCGGCAGTTTGGGTGTGCACAACCTGCTCATTACCGACAAAGGGTGCAGTGGCCGTGTGGGAAGCCTGGTTACGAATCTGGCCCTGGAACCATCACCGGCGCAAAGCGGAGAAAACTGCCTGACAAAAGCGGGTGAAAAATGTCTGAAATGCGTTAAACAATGTGTTTACGATGCGCTCTATGCCGACCGGTTCGATCGTCACGCTTGTTATCGGCAGGTGCTGTTAAATGACCGGCACCACAAAGATCTGGATCTGACTGATGTTTGCGGAAAATGTGCTGCCATGGTACCCTGCAGTGTGACCAATCCGGTAAAAAAGCCAAAAAAGGAATCTTAGATTATCTCCCGATTAGTTGTAGTTACTAATGTATCAATAATTATTTGGACATAAAGCCAAAATGTTTTCTGACAGGATTAACAGGATTGACTCGATTTATTTTCACGGCTTCCAGATGAAGCCGAGAAAACGCAATTCCGCTTCAGCGGAAAAAAGGGCCTATGAATTAACAATGAATTCTTGTTCCCTGGCATTATTGTTTTGTTGGCGCAATGAGTGAGCGTCTTCCCTCGAAGAGGAATGATGTTTTTTGCTTTGAATCCTCGGACCCTCTTCTCCAACTACATTGGAGAAGAACCGGAACCTTAACTCCTGCCATATCTTCTGGCTTGGAAACTTATCCCAGGACTCAAAGGATTGTTGCCGCTATAAGGTAAACCCGTATTTCAGTGAATCATCGGGATCGACAATGAACTGTTGGATACCGGTGAGATAAGCCCTGCCCATAATGACGGGATCAGCCCCATTGAATCTGCCGACCGCAACGGCCTTGACCAGTTTCCCCTTAAAGCGCGTTCCCAAAATACTCTCATTGACAAACTCCTGGTTTAGCGCCAGCTTTCCTTTGCCATAGAGGGTCGCCATGGCGGCGGACGTTCCGGTGCCACAGGGAGACCGGTCCACCTGCCCCTCTCCAAAAACCACTACATTTTTTGAATAAGGCAGGGATGGATCAGGCTTTTCATAAATTTCGGCCAGCTCCACGGTTTGGATGTGCTTCTCAGTGGGGTGTTGGACGTCAAGTGATTGGTTAACGGATTTTTTGACCTGCATCCCGATCCGGATCAATTGGGTGATGTTATCCGGATGAATTGAAATGCCCAGTGCCTTAGCAGGAACCATGGCGAAAAAATTACCTCCAAACGATACATCGATGACAATTTTACCGATTTCAGGGAGATCCACTTCCACATTCTCGGCATACAAAAAGGATGCGACATTGGAAACAGACACCCCGGCCACCCGTCCGTTTTCGATGCGCGCACGCCCTGTCACCAGACCTGCCGGAGTGTCAAAACTGACAACGGTTTCAGGTTCCTGCAACACCACCATACCCGTTTCGATGAGCGCTGTTGTGATGCCGATGGTCCCGTGCCCGCACATATCAAGATATCCGGTATTGTCCATAAACAGTACACCATAATCTGCATGCCGGGTAGTAGGTGGGGTGATGATCGCTCCGAACATGTCTTTATGACCCCGGGGTTCTTTCATCAAAAGCGTCCGGAAATGATCCAGATGCGTTACCATATACTGCTTTTTTTCAGCCATGGTGGACCCTTTGATGGCCGGCAGACCGCTTAGGACAATTCGTGTGGGTTCCCCTTCGGTGTGGGTGTCGAGTGCTGAAATAAAATGATTTAATAGGGCCATGGGATACTCCATTTTTATCAGTTGTGGTTTTTACATGATAAGGGAAAAGCAATCCATGCCACCTTATCAGCCGCCGGTCTGCTGTCAACCTTTTATGATATCATTTCCGTTAAAACCATCAGTGATTGTTATACTTGCATTTTAGGATTCCATTTAAAGGCACTGATGAAATGATGCCTGTATTTTTGCCCGTTTTAGAGAGATAATAACCGTCATACACCCGTTATCTTTACTATTGTACATCAAGTAAAAAAGATATATGAAAAAGATGTTTTGGGGCGATCGGATTTATTCAGCCCTTGATCCGGAGGGTCACCAATGGATGTTTGCCCAACACATAAAAGATATTGAACCCGATAATATGAAACCCCCCATGGACAGTTGAGTATGTCACAAATTCGCCGGCAAATCATCAAGGGTATCAAGCAAGGCCAGACGTTTTGCACCACCCGAACCTTTCAAGAAAAGGATATGGCCCGTTTTGCTGAAATCACGAAGGATTACAATCCGGTTCATTTTGATAACCGATTTGCCCGTTCAAAAAAGTTCCAACATCGTATCTGCCATGGCCTGCTGGTGGGGAGTTTACTCACGGAAATCGGTGGTCAGTGCGGTTGGCTGGCAACCCGAATGGATTTTCAATTTAAAAAACCGGTCTATTTCAAAGATACCATCACCTGCGAATTGACCATCACACAAATCGATCCCCAAAACAGGGCAAAAGCATGTGCCGTATTTAAAAACCAAGACCAAACAATTGTGTTGGAAGCCCTGCTGGAGGGCATTTTGCCGGGTGATGCGGACAAGAAAATTTTATCTCAGATGATGGCCGAAGGTGATCCGACAAACAAAATTTGATAGCAATCCCACTAATCGGCAGTATATAAGCAACCCTTTTCTATTTTCAGATTCTTTTCTAACAGAGTTGGAGAAAAGGATTCGAGGGTTCAAGGATTCAAGCGGGTTTTTTTGGCGATTTTGTCAACGCCTTGAGCATCCTTTCAACTTCTGGGAATTTATTTGTTGTTTTGTAAAACCACAGACATCAGTCATGGGACCTTTGTCAAACTTTTAACGGTTTGTAATGAAGCATTTCACTCGAACCCTCGAATCCTTGGCCCCTTGACCCCTTAAGATCACTTTCCAACTCTTTTGGAGATGATCCCATTTTCATAATGTTATGACCTTTGAAAAATTCAGGGATTACGATGCACGCACAACGAATTACGACTGTAAGGGTTTAAGCGGATTGGACGACCAAGCAGAACACCGACGACTTCTGTTAACCAGCACACCGTTCATGGCAGCTGATATATTTTTGTGGGGGTGATATGGAGTTGAACAATTTTCTTTTCAATGCCTATTTCAACCGTTTCGACAACGATTTCATACAATCTTATCGGGATATCTTAGCCGATGAAACAACCCAAAATATCATCTCCCGATTTCTGGACATTTCCAAAAATAATTCCGACCTGCCCATGGATCGTCCGGGTAACCTGTCAGAGCAATATCTCTCAAAACTCAAAGTAACTCAAATTTTCGGGCTCAATATCCCTAAAAAGTACGGCGGGGTCGGGTTAAGCCTCAAGCAGTACCTGAGTGTGGTGGAGGCCATCACGGTTTCCAACATGGCCCTCGGATTGACCGCGCTGGCCCATTTATCCATCGGTGTCAAAGGCATTGTTCTTTTTGGCAATGAAAAACAGAAGCAAAAGTATCTGCCCCCAGCGGCTGCTGGAAAAATGATTTTCGCATTTGCCCTCACCGAACCCGGTACGGGCTCTGATGCCCGTCACATTGAAACCACAGCCACCCTTTCCGAAGACGGCCGGCATTACCTGCTCAACGGCCAAAAAACCTATATCACCAACGCCAACTTTGCCGGCGCCATGACCGTTTTTGCACAAACGGATCCTGAAAATCACGATAAAATGGGGGCTTTCATTGTAGAGACATCCTGGAAGGGAGTTAAAATCGGAAAAGAGATGCCCAAAATGGGCATTGAAGAAAGCTCCACCGCTCCTGTGCGGTTCAACAATGTTGCGGTCCCGAAAGAAAATATGCTGGGTCGTCCTGGGGATGGTTTTAAAATGGCCATGACCATCCTCAATTATGGGAGGCTGGCGCTGGGAGCAGCATCATTTGGTATGATGAAGCAATCTGAAAAAGACATGCTGAAACGGGCGTCTAACCGGATCCAGTTTGGTGTGCCGATACGAAATTTTCAACTGATACAGGAAAAAATGGTCAAAGCAAGGCTAAACCATCGGGTCGCATCTGCCATGACGTCCTTTGTGGCCGGGATGCTCGAGTCCGATCCTTTGGCTTTGGTGGCTGTGGAAAGCTCTCACTGTAAGCTTTTCGGAACCACCCGGGCATGGGAAACGCTATATGAAGCCCTCCAGGTGTCTGGAGGCGCCGGGTACCTATCCACCCTGCCCTATGAAAAACGGATGCGGGATTTCCGGGTCACAACGATTTTTGAAGGAACCACGGAAATCCATTCCATCTATCCGGCACTTTACATGCTTCGCCAACTGACCCGACAGATGCAACCCAAAGGAAAAGGTAACATCCAAAGAGCCCTGTTTATACTCAAACGCTTATGGCATGCCCATCCCTGGAAGCAGCGATTTGAAAAAAAAGAGATGAATCATGCGGTAACCGTCGCCAACCGGTTATCTCGACGGATCCGCTTTTTGATCTGTTTTGGAATCCTTCTTTTCGGTAAAAAAATGCTCGAGCGCCAGTTTCTTCTAAGAAGAATTAGCCGTCTGAGCGTTTACTATTTTGCCATTGTATCCCTCGTAGCCCGGTTGAACAGCGCTCGAACCCCGGTTCCCGAAACCTCTGTGGATTTCGATATACTATTGCTTTTACTAGATGAGGCTGTTCAGTTCAAACGGAGTAACCAGCGCTTGAGATCATATCCATCCGAAACCCTTCATCAAAAAATCTTCACCCTTCTGTAACCGCAAATTACCCTTCTGTTGCATAAATAACCTGTTAAAATGAGTTTAAATGCTTGGATCATCTCCCGATTAGTTGTTGTTAATTAAGGTGAAATGAGTGGATTATCACCCATCGAGCAGGTGTGATCCCGGAGGATTCGAGGGGTCAGGGATTCAAGGGTTCGAGTGAAATGCTAAAGAATTAGAAAGATTGGAAACACAGAAGAAAACAAACCCTCGAAACCTTGACTCCTGGAATCCTTGGACCCTTCTTCTCCAACTAAAGCGGAGAAGAACCCCATTTGTTTATCTTGACAATGAGGAGCACAACAAATATTTTTAAATACGGCTTTGATATCACCAAAGCAAAAATTAGCGCTCACAGCCCGATTTATATGCAACCCTGATTGGCCATATTTGTGAATTTATCATGTTCCGCTATTTGAAAATAAAGAAGAAGCCCAACAAAGTAGAGGTTCACCCTGGTGAGTTGACGGCCCAGTGGCTTCGGGAAGATGCTTATCTGCCGATCAGCTTGTCAAGCCTCAACAAACTTCCTGATGAGGCCAAAAAGCGGCTCTATCGAACTCTGATGCCGCCTGCTCTACTTGATCAATTCAACATCGACCCGGTTCGCTGGGAAGGCCAGGGAGACTTTCAAATCACCCTCCGGGCCAGACCCCAAGCCGGGGAGGTGGTGGTCTGCATAAACAATACGACAAATGACCGGGAAGAGCTTTTTTGCCTTCACCTGATGGACAATGCCTTCAACGGCATTGATCTCAATTTCATTATCATTAAGGACCCCAATAGTGAACGCTTTGATGTTGATTATGACGAGAAAGGACAACCGACTTTGTTTGGAAAGGCCAGGCGCAACCGGGTCGCCGAAGAGAAGGCCATGCTGGCCGGGTTGGCTCCCGGGCAAGAGCGTCGGGGGTTGACCATCTCCCGCCAGGTCTTACAACAGGTTGAAGCGTTTTTAGCGACTTGCGGTCATCGTTCTTATTTGGTGGAACCGCTCAGCTACGCCTCGGCCTGGCTTTTTGAAAAGAACGGGTTCGCCTATCAGTGGGGTCACAAATTGATGAATGATATACACCGGGAATTCCAGCCCGGCGCGAAGCTTTATGAGGCTTTAGACAACAGCACTCCCTTTCGCCGGCCCAAGCAATGGTCCACGGTCAGGGGTCGGTCCTGGGCGATCCATGACGGTTTGCTTGATGCCATTGATGCTAAATGGGATACATTGCGTATGATCAAACAGGTGGGGCGTCACGCATGTGTAGAAACCTCTCCCGATACGGTTTATTAAAAGACGAATCTTGGAACGATGGAGGTATCCATTGGATAATAGGTATCAAATCACCCATGCAGCCGAGTTGGAATCGCTGTCCTTGTTTCGCGGTTTTATAGATGATATTTGTAAAAAATACACCCATATAAAAAATGAAGATCGTTATGACCTGAAGTTAGCCGTTGACGAAGCCTGCACCAACATCATCACCCATGGCTATGCCGGGCTCAATCCGGGAACGATCATCTTGAACATTGACGTATACTCTGATAAGGTAGTGGTGACCCTAACTGATTTCGGCCATCCTTTTGAACCGAGCGAGGCGCCGGCCCCCGATGTGGAGGCCGGATTGGAAGATCGGCCCATGGGCGGATTTGGGCTGTTTTTCATTTATGAAACCATGGACCAGGTCGATTACAAATCGGGTGAGGACGGCAACCATCTGATTTTCATCAGGAAGCTAGAGTAAGCATAAAAATGCCCGGCCTGGCCGAGCGTTGAGTATTCTAAAATGACGGAGAGTCGCAAAGGAGCCTTAAGCATATGAATATTCGGGAGAACAAGTCCGGGAAAGTGAAAATCGTTTCAATACAAGGCAGCATAGACGCCTTGACCGCCGAGCAAATTACCGATCGCCTCGATGAGGTCATCGCCAGGGGTGAGGTCCATCTGGTTCTGGACTTGGGTCAGGTTGACTTCATGAGCAGCGCCGGTTTGCGCATGATTTTGGGCGCGTTAAAGAAAACCCGCCAAAAGGAGGGTGACCTGTATATCGCCGCGACCCAGACGGGTGTCGCCCGGTTGTTGAAGATGTCTGGATTCGTGACCATTTCATGTACCTTTGACAGCGTCGAGGAGGCGGTCAAGGGCTTCGACGACTAACCCTGGAGCTGAGGAAAGTCCGCAAGCGGGCCAGGATCGATATAGACATTTTGACCGAGGAGGCATAGCCGGGCCGGTTGTCTGCAAGGAAATCGCTATCATGACCGACACTTCAATACCGTACGAACCCGAGACGAGCCACAACCGGCCCGTCAACAACTTTTTGCTTGCCCCCGAACACACCGAAAAACTTTACCGCAGACACCTTCAGGGTGCTTATGCCCGGTCAGGTGGGGCCTTATTTGGGTGGTTGTTCTCATTATTCGGCTGGTTTGCCGACGTCTTCGACACGCAGGCTTTTTACGGGATGTCTGCTGCCGGCGTTTGGCTGATTCTATTAA
>SDBV01007992.1_pt1 | contig 14330 bp, 9 predicted proteins | sample 2277081 | NCBI WGS metagenome assembly SDBV01 (sample SAMN10402039, study PRJNA504765) | marine sediment metagenome | isolation source: marine sediment core GS10_PC15, 223 cmbsf | place: Arctic Ocean: Southern Knipovich Ridge | collected 2010
TCACGAAGTCACGACTTGCTCGCTGTCTTCTTAGTCGTCTTCCGCTTTTTCTTAGGGGGTTTTTCTTCCTGGATTATTTCAAAGACCAGCTTATCGTCCCCTACAGTCACCAAAAAGTTCTGTGACTCATCAGGATGAGTCAATATCTCATCCGTCAATGGATCAACAAGAAACTCTTCAATTTTCCGACGTAAAGGTCGAGCTCCCATTTCAGGCTGGAATCCTTTTTCGATCAGGAAGTCCTTCGCTTTTTCGTCTAAGGTCACTTCGATATCTCGCCCTTTTAGACGATCCAACACTTTCTTGACCTCGATCTCCAAAACCGCTTTGAGATTTTCTTTATCCAATTGATGGAAAATTACAAGGCCATCCAATCGATTGATGAATTCAGGTTTTAATTTCTTATTCACCTCAGACATAATCTTTTCGCGAATGGTCTCATCATCCATGATGTGATCGGCCATTCCAAATCCAATTTCCGTCTGCTTTTTGATGAGATCAGCACCGATATTCGATGTGATGATGACGATGGTGTTTCGGAAATCAACTTTCCGACCCTGTGCATCTGTCAGCCGACCTTCTTCAAGGATTTGAAGGAGCATATTCATCACGTCAGGATGCGCTTTTTCAATTTCATCAAAGAGAACTACCGAATAGGGTCGCATACGGACACGCTCGGTCAACTGTCCTCCTTCTTCATGCCCGACGTATCCCGGAGGAGATCCAGTCATCCTGGAAACGGCAAATTTCTCCATATATTCCGACATATCCATTTGGATCAAGGCATCTTCACCACCGAACATATTCCGAGCAAGAAGCCTTGCCAGAAGTGTCTTACCCACTCCAGTGGGACCAAGGAACATGAAAGCTCCGATTGGACGATCCGGATCTTTAATTCCTGCCCGACTTCGGCGAATGGAACGGCAAACAATTCCTATGGCTTCTTCTTGACCAATGATCTCACGACGAAGATCCTCCTGCATATGAAGAACCTTTTTCGTCTCCCCTTCTGTCAGTCTGTAAAGAGGAATACGCGTTTGCTTTGCGATCACCTCGGCAATCTCATCCGCATCGACAACAACGCTTTGTTCCTCTTTCGAGCTTTCCCATTCTGTCCGTATCCCCTCAAGCTCTTCACGCAGCGATTTTTCCTTATCTCGAAGCTTGGCAGCTTTTTCATATTCTTGCTTACTAATCGCATCGTCTTTTGCCATACGAGTTTCTTCAATTTTGGCCTCAAACTTCCCAATCTCTTCTGGCTGATCCATGACAGCCAAGCGTGACTTTGCGCCTGCTTCATCAATCAAATCAATCGCTTTATCGGGTAAGAAACGGCCAGATATATACCGATCGCTTAAACGTGATGCAGCCTCCAAAGATTCATTTGTATAAATACAGTGGTGGTGCTCTTCGTACTTTTCCTTTAATCCTCCGAGTATCTGTATGGTCTCATCAACTGTATTTGGAGTAACTAGTATTTGCTGAAATCGTCTTTCTAATGCGCCATCTTTTTCAATGTGCTTACGGTATTCATCAGATGTTGTGGCTCCAATACATTGGATTTCTCCGCGTGATAACGGAGGCTTCAAAATATTGGAAGCATCGATCGCCCCTTCGGCGGCTCCCGCTCCCACAATGGTATGGAGTTCATCGATGAAAAGGAGGATATTCCCATTCTTTTTGATTTCATCCATGACCGCTTTAATCCGTTCCTCAAACTGACCACGGTATTTAGTTCCGGCGATCATCAAAGGAAGATCTAAAGTAATCAAGTGCTTTTTGCGTAAGTTATCAGGTACATCTCCCCTCACAATCGCTTGAGCCAAACCTTCCACAATCGCGGATTTCCCAACACCTGCCTCTCCAACCAACACAGGGTTATTTTTTTGACGGCGACAAAGGATGAGAATCAACCGCTCGATTTCATCAGCACGACCAATCACGGGGTCCATTTTCCCTTCGCGGCAACGTTCTGTTAAATCGTATCCATAAGCCTTTAACGCAGGCATCTTATCCGAAATGGATTTTGTCCCTTTCTCAAATTGTCCCTTTGCTCCTGGACCAGCACCGACTGGGGGAGCTCCTGTGGGAGGAAGCTGAAGATTAAATGTTTCTAGCTCTTTAAGAACTTCCTTGCGAACCTCTTTGAGATTCACATTCAAGTTTTCAAGAACTTGAGCAGCCACACCATCTGTCTGACGGAGAAGTCCTAAAAGGAGATGTTCCGTGCCCACGTAATTATGGCTCAGATTAGCCGCCTCTTCATTCGCATATTCGAAGACTTTCTTCACCTTTCCTGTAAGAGCGGGATCTCCGTAAACTTGAATCTCCGGGCCAAACCCGACAAGTTTTTCAACCTCTGCTCGTACCGTTTCGAAATCGATATTGAGGTTACGGAGGACATTAACGGCAACACCCTGTCCCAATTTTAACAAACCCAACAAAACGTGTTCAGTGCCTAAATAATTGTGATTGAGCCTCTGGGCCTCTTTTTTTGCTAACTTGATGACCTGTTTTGCTCGATTTGTGAATTTGTCAAACATATAATACTCTCTTTTTTAATAGGACTGCTCCTATATCTTAATTGTAGAACGTGGCTGTTTTTTAGCGCAAATGAAAGAAAAAATAACTTAAAAGGCTGGTTTAGAGCTTTTTTAGGGCAGAAGGTCCTTAGAGTTAGCGTGATTTAGGTATTTTAGCCACAGATGAACACAGATGGCCGCGGATTTTTTTTTAACGCAAAGGGGCAAAGACACAAAGACGCAAAGATTTAGGTATCACATTATGATCGCAACGCCATCTGCGTCAAAAAAGCGCATGGACCTCTGGTCCAAGCCTATCATGAACTTCTTTGCGGCTTTGTGTCTTTGCCCCTTTGCGTTAAAAAAAAATCCGCGACCATCTGTGTTCATCTGCGGCTAAATCCTTCGCGCTAAAAATGGTGAGTTTCCACAAGTTTCTTAGCATTAAGAATGCAGTCATTCACTGAGACTCCGTAAAAACAATTTCCTGTGAAATGAAAATTTGATGAAAGAGCTGCAATTTTTGTCTCGATTTCTCGCACTCGTTCACTATGACCCACAATATATTGAGGAATTGCTTGATGAGCTATGGAAACCTCCACACAATCTGGAGTTTCAGTAATTCCAAGGTGAGAGTTGAGAGCGTTCAAAGACATGGTGAGAAAATCTTCTTCTGAAGTGTGTTCAAAATTTTGCATGTGAGATCCGCCAATCATCACTGTCAATCTCGTCTGATCAGTGTGTTGGTTTTGCGTTGGAAAAGCACTTGAATCCCAAACCATTCCCAAAATTTCTTCTTTTTCAGATGAGGGAATGAGATAGCCAAATCCTTCTTTTTTGAGCACGGGTTGATTGTAACCAATGTTCACGACAGCGAGAGATGTCATGGGGATATCATGAAGCAATTGTGCTATTGAGGGATCGTGGGCTTTCATCAAATGACCAAGAGCTTGAGAAGGTAGAGCCGAAATGACATGATCTGCGATGAAAGTTTCATTTTCTGTTTCGATATGAATTTGTTTGTCGAAAATGAGACTGGTGACAGAACAGGAAAGTTTAATTTCAATATCCAGATGTTCAACGAGTTTTACTATAAGCTCTTGCAGGCCATTCTGAAGCGTATAGAGACTGGATTTTTTCGCTTCACAAATAAAAGGATTGGACTCTGGAATGCGTTTTTTTTGAGACAACATCCCTTTGGTTAATGAACCGTGGTCTTTTTCATACTGATAGATTTTTGGAAAGCATGATTTCATTGAAAGTTGATGAATGTTCCCCGCATAGATTCCCGATGTCATCGGATCTAATAAGGTGTCGGCAACTTTTGGATTCAATCTGCGAGAAATGAATTCGTATATCGATTCATCATTTTTGGGAGAAGTTTTCTTTGTCCACTCTGTGATCAGGGACGTTAATATTGGCCAAAGCCATGGTGAAGTGATCAGGTCTTTTAAGGAACTGGGAAGCTTTCTTAAGGTTTGATTTAGGTAAAGATACCTTTGATGGGCCGCTTTCTTTCCAGGAACCACTTGGTCTTGTAGTCCGAGATGTTGAATCAAACGAAGGGTCTCTTCACCGCCATGCGGACGGATACTGCGAGGCCCCCTTTCAAAAAAGAAATCGTGTTCGTTCACGGATTGAATCCGACCACCCAAGCGAGGTGTTTTTTCAATAAGAATGATTTTAGCATTTGTTTTTTGCCGCAGATACCAAGCTGTTGAGAGACCTGAAATCCCTCCTCCAAGAATCACAATCATGCTGAAATGTTAGAGTGAGATGAGATTGAAATCAAGAATCTTCGATCAGCAATTCCCGCTGGAAAATTTGTTGATAAAATATAATTTCACCACAGAGGTCTCAGAGAACACAGAGAAAGAAATGGTGCAATCATATTCATAGGTAACACTTAGTTCATAGACATGGGTAACACTTTTTCCATCTAGTTCACTGCGACCTCTGTGGTGATTTATATGCAAAAGTCTACGAGAAACCTATTTTCATGTAATTGATAATCAAAAAGATATGGTTCAGCGGGAACTTCTGATCTTCGATATATTTTTAGAGATTAAAATCCTCTCTAACTCGACTTTGTACAATTTAATCTTAAATTACAAATTAATCAATTTTTAAATAAAATTTATTTTAAAGATAAATAATGGGTTATAAATTTATATTTTAAAAAAAAATAGTTAATATAATTTTATATTAAAAAGTTTCCCAATTTTAGTGTTTTTAGAGAATTTGAGTCAAAAATTGATGGCAAATTTCTATCTAAATTCAGATTTAGTCGAATTTTTGATCATTTTTAAAGAAAAAAATATGGCATTAATATCGCATCAACGGTATTTAGTGTATTTAATGGAATGGATGTTCACAAATAGAGGGAATTTGTTGTGATCGAAGAATCAGTAATCAAGGAAGAAGCTCGGAAATTTCTTGGAATCAGAGTCTCAGCAATTGTTGAAGTGCTCGTATTTTTAGCCTTCATGATGTTCATTGACTATGTCTTTGGATCGGGAAACCGTTTTCAAGGCACAAGCCCCCACCCTTTCTGGATCATCATATTGATCGTGTCGGTTCAATATGGAACCATTGAAGGGATCATGGCTGCGGCGCTCAGTACCCTCGCACTATATGCGGGGAACATTCCAGAAATCCAATTTAATGAATCGTTATTCCAGTACAATTCTCGTTTAGCAATGACTCCGACATTGTGGTTTATCGCTGCGGTTGTCATCGGGGAAATGCACATGCGGGTGATTGGTGATCGCAAGAAGTACCGGGAACTTGCGATTGCGGCTCAGGAGGAATCCAACAAAACAGCTGAATCCTATGAGGTTTTGAAGGAGAAGAAGGAACATCTTGAGATTCGTTTGGTTTCACAAATGAGAAGTTTTACCTATTCATTAAAATCTCTTCGTGGGATGGAATCGATGAGCCCTGGTCAAATATTCCTTTCTTTAACTGATATGGTGAAAGAGATCGTTGGGCCGAAGAAATTTTCTGTGTATACGTTTTCTGACAATGGGTTTGAAGTGATGCTTTCTGAAGGATGGGAAGAAGACGAACCCTTTAAGCGACGATTTCTGAATAAAGATCCTCTGTACCGTGAAATTACCACAGGGAAGAGGTTATTGAGTGTGGTGAATCCTGAGGATGAAGTGATTTTTGAAGGTGAGGGATTAATTGCAGCTCCGATATTGGACACACAGAGCGGTCAAATTTATGGTATGTTGAAGATTGAGGATATTGAATTTCACGATTTGAACATCAGTAATTTTTGGGTAATTGAGACGCTCACAGAGTTGGTGGGAACAGCTTTTTCGAATGCTCAGAAATACGACCTCTTATTTCGACACTCGATTTATTCTTCTTGGGAAGAAAATATCTATTCGTTCTTTATGTATAATCTTCAAAAGGAGAATTTGGCAAATCTTATGACTGAGGCCAAGGTTCCGATGTCAGAAATTGACATTGAGCTCAAGAGCGGCCAAGAAGAATTACGTAAAGAGCTAACCAGTGTTCGTTCTGCACTCGAGTTTATTCTGCGAAAATCTATTGTGAAAAATGAAACTGTCTATCAGATGGGTCGTGACGAGTTGCATTACAGGGTCCTTCTTCCTTTCGCATCTTTAGATGATGCGAAAAAGGAACTGAAAAAGATTGAACAGTCCATTTCAGAACATCCCGACATAAAAGATTACAAATTATCCATCAATGCTAACGAATTGGATTGTAAAGCACTTGCAAAAGCAAAGAGTGAGTCTTAAGTCATGGAAAAAAAAGGACATTATTTACAACATTTTGGCACTTCTTTCGTCATGACTTTGGTGATTTTCATTGTCGAATTTTACATTTGGAAAGAAGCTTTAAATGGGAATATTTCTATTGCTGCAGCAGTGGGTTCTCATTTGATCATTTCTGCCATCTGTATTTTTCTTCTCTTACGTGGATGGGGTGGACGCTACACTTATCTCATCGCATTGCTAGTTGGATTAATGGGGCCTTTTGGCGCAGGAATGGGGTTAGTGGTTCTCGGGCTGTATGTCTTAGATACCTTTTTCGTTGACTCGGCATCGAATCTCATTAAAGAATTGATGCCGAAAATGGAGAAATCGAAGAGTGAAGCTCTTTATGACCGTATTCAATCCGGGATGGAATCCCCTGAAGTGGATGTCGAGGTCACTCCACTTAAAGATATTATGAAAATGGGAACTCGAAAACAGAAGCTTGTTGCGATTGAGAAGGTGCTTCAGTACTACCACCCAGAATTCATTCCGGCCCTCAAGATGGCCATTGTGGATGAAGATAACTCAGTGCGAGTATTAGCCGCAACAGCGATTTCAAGTTTGGAAGATCATTTTCACAAAAGATTTATTGAGCTTGAAGCAGATTGTCTGCATCTTCCGGATGATCCGGAAACCATTTTAAGATTTGCAGATCATTGTTTTGAATATGCGAAGTTTGATATTTTTGAAGAAGGACGCTTAAAAGCGATCAGAGAAATCGCCATCGAGAAATATAAAGAGTATCTTAATTTAAGACCCGAAGATAAACATATCTTTTTTCAGTTAGGATCGCTCTATTTCAATAATGGAAACTATGAATTAGCCCAGGAAACCATTGAATCCTTAACAAAGCAACCTGAAACATTTACACAAGACGTTTATCTCAAGCTCATGGACATTTACTTCCATGGCAAAGACTTTTTCAAAATGCACAAACTCACGAACGATAATTACACCTTTTTAACCAGCATGATCAGTGAAGAAGGTTATCATAATTTTGATGATATCCTCTTTTCATGGGGAAGTGCGGACTTTGCAGTGAATTTAGAAGGGGCAGGAGATGCAAGAAGCTGATATTTGTTTAATCCTAGAGGGAACCTATCCCTATATTTCTGGTGGAGTGGCACAGTGGGCACACAATCTGATTCTCCATCAGCCAGAAAAAACTTTTACTCTTATCTGTATCCTTCCCTTCAACGATAAAGACCCCGTCATTAAATATGAACTCCCCTCAAACATCATAAACATTCAGAACATTTGGCTTCAAGATCTGAAGGAAGGTGAAATGGACATCACTTCAGAAGAAGCTGAAAAGCTTTTTCAGGTCATCGAGACCTCAATTCTCAATTTCCAACAAGATCATTATCCGGTTAAATGGATCAAAAAAATGACAGAAGCCTTACAAGCTCAAAAAATTGAATTAGGGAGCAATTTACTTCTGAATTCCGACTTTGCGTGGAACATGCTTTTGCGAATGTATAATTCGATGATGAGAGATACCAGCTTTCTGAATTTTTATTGGAGCTGGAGAAGTTTGCTGGCCTCTTTTTATTCCATTATGCTGGCTCCGATCCCCAAAGCCAAGGTTTACCACTCACTTTGCACAGGGTATGCAGGAGCTCTTATAGCACGAGCGAAGATTGAAACAGGAAGACCCTGCTTGCTCACCGAGCATGGAATCTATACAAGTGAACGACGTATTGAAGTGACGGCTTCGCAGTGGATCAATGACTTGCAATCGATGGATATGTCTGTCGATCATCCTTATTTTATTCGAAACTTGAAAGATTTCTGGATCGACATGTTTGCAGGTTTTTCAAGAGCTTGCTATGAATCTTGCACCAAAATTGTGACCCTCTACGAAGGAAACCGAGAAACGCAAATTGAGGAAGGGGCTGATCCTGCAATCATTGATACAATTCCAAATGGTATTGACTACGAACATTTTTCCGCTTTAGAACGGACACCAGACCATCCTCCCACAATTGGACTTCTTGGGCGTGTCGTCCCGATTAAAGATGTCAAAAGTTATATTTATGCGACAAACCTTCTAAGAGAAAAAATTCCGAACCTTGTGTCCTACATAATGGGATCATTAGATGAAGATCCTGACTATTATGATGAGTGTCAAGAGCTTATGAACCACCTCAAACTTAACGACACATTGATCTTTACAGGGCGTGTCAATATTGATGAATATTTTCCCAAGATTGATGTGATTGTCTTAACTAGTATTAGTGAAGGGCAACCATTGGCTTTATTGGAAGCTGGTGCAGCTGGAATACCCTGTGTCACCACTGATGTTGGTTCATGTAGTGAAATCATTTACGGCCGAAACGGCGAGATGCCAGCTCTTGGCCCAGGAGGTACAATATGCCCTCTCTCTAATCCCGAAGCTGTTGCAAGAGAATCATATCGTTTATTAACGAATAAAGAACTTTACGACAAGTACAGTGACAGCATTCAAAAAAGAGTGAAACAATATTACAACCAGGTAAATCAAATCGACGCCTATAAAAGAATGTACGTCGAATTGATGGAGGTAAATGAAAAATGGCCGGAATTGGTTTTGTCCTAAGAAAACTCACCCGGAAAGGGAACATTGGGGGATTTGTTGAAGCGTATTTTCATGCGATTTTCGCTTCTTCAGGCCCTTGGATTCTGACAATCCTCACAGTCTGGGCGTTTTTCATCGTCGGGGACTATTGGAGACTTTCAGAGTATGTTGAAGAATTTCGAGTCGTCATTCTTTATAATTTTTCCTCTTCCTTAGTTTTGACCGCCCCAGTGATTATGCTGACTACTCGCTATTTGGCAGATGATTTTTTCAAAATGGACATTACCAAGGTATCGAGTCTCTTGATTGGGACCCTGTCAACCCAGTTGATTGTCTCTTTTCCTATAGCTTTTTGTTTTTATTTCTTCTATGCAGACATGACACTCGAAATGTCCTTATTGGCTATCATTAACTTCCTATTGATTTCAGGAATCTGGTTGACAATGATCTTCATATCTTCGATCAAATATTACTCAGCCATCACGTTCTCCTTTGTCACAGGTATGGGACTGGGGGTCTTATTAGCCTATCTTTTCTCGGGTCTTTTTGGCCCACCGGGGATGCTATTTGGATTTAATTGCGGTCTGGCTTTCATCCTGAGTTCTTTCTTAGCTGTGATTTTGGCGGAATACACCCATAACGTAAAAAATATCTTTGACTTCAATCACTTTTGGAAAAAACACTGGATCGTAGCCCTTTCAGGGACCTGTTATAACTTAGGCATTTGGATCGACAAGTGGATCATGTGGTTTTCACCTGAAAGACGAGTGCTTCCCAACAACTTGATAATCTACCCCGAGTATGATATGGCGATGTTTGTGGCCTATCTCACAATCATTCCGGCAATGGGATTATTCCTGATCCACCAGGAAACCTCTTTCTTTGAAGTTTATGTCAGGTATTATCGAGGGATCATGCAACACGATCCGCTGAATAAAATCCAAAGAAGTCATAAGGATATCATCGATAACCTCATGATGAATGGACGAGGGGTTCTCATTTTACAAGCCACAATCTGTGTTTTCACATTGTTTTTAGCTCCTGAAATCATGAATATATTGGGAATGAACCTAGTTCAAATTTCCGTATTTCGATTTGGAGTTTTAGGTGTCACTTTCCAAATTATCAGTTTATTTTTGATGATCACCCTTTCCTATTTTGATGACAAAAGGGACGTATTAATCATTGCAGCCACATTCCTCATCAGTAATACGCTCTTTACCTTATTGAGTTTAAACCTCGGATTTGCCTATTATGGTTATGGATACTTTATGTCTACAGTGCTGACATTCATCGTGGCTGCCGTATTATCTGAGCGCTATATTAGCAAGCTCACCTATCATACCTTTGTCACAAGAAATCTTGCAATGGCTTCTTAAATCAGGATTAATCCTGATTATTTTTCTTGATTCAAACAGTGTAGCCCATTAAATTAGTTGGAAGTGAGGTGATTAATATGAGCATGATGAAAACCAATTTAAATCAAGAGAGTATTATGGAAGAGTGGCAGCCTGAAGATCTAAATCCCGAGACAAAAGAAATCCTTGGAAGGATTGCCAACACCATACGACAGCTCGCGATGGATGCCAACCAGAAGGCCAATTCAGGGCATCCTGGCCTTCCTTTGGGATGTGCTGAGATAGGAGCATATTTATGGGGTTGGGCCATGCGCTTTAATCCAAAGAACCCCCATTGGATCAACCGCGATCGATTCATTTTATCTGCGGGGCATGGATGTTTGCTTCAATACGCCTGCTTACATCTCTCGGGTTATGATTTATCTATAGAGGACCTCAAAAATTTCAGGCAACTCCATTCGAAAACTCCGGGCCACCCCGAAAAACTGGACACTGCGGGGATTGAAACCACAACAGGTCCCCTTGGGCAAGGATTTGGAAATGCCGCAGGAACTGCTCTGGGACTCAAACTGTTAGCCGAAAAATTTAATACGGAAACCTGTAAATTGTTCGACAACAAGGTCATTACGCTTGCTGGTGATGGCTGTATTATGGAAGGGGTAACCTCTGAAGTTTCATCTCTTAGTGGTCATCTCAAACTTGACAATCTCATTGCCATTTATGATTCCAATAACATTTGCTTAGACGGTCCTCTTGCCGAAACCTGTTCAGAAGATACACTGGCTCGTTATAAAGCTTATGGATGGGATGTCTTTGAGGTTGATGGTCATGACTTCGATTCTATACACCGAGCTTTCAGCCAAATCCGGCATCACCAAGAGCGCCCCTGTTTGATTTTGGCCCACACGATTATTGGTAAGGGGGCTCCCAACAAAGCGGGAACGCACAAAGCTCACGGCTCGCCGCTAGGAGAAGAAGAGGTGCGTGCTGCTAAAGTGGCTTTAGGGTTGCCTGAAGAAGAATTCTATATTCCTCAAGCTGTCATCAATTACTTTGAAAGTAAGCAACAAGACTATCAAAAGTTGGAATCTAATTGGAACACTCTATTTAGCACTTGGGCGGATGACAATAAAGATAAAGCCCAAGAATTTGGCTTGATGCTCGAAAGAAAGATTCCGGATGATATTGAAGCTCAGCTGAATCAGCTTGAAATTAAAACTCCATTTCCAGGTCGAAAAGCTTCGCAAGCTGTCACAGAATTTCTTGGGAACGAATTACCTTTCTTATACGGAGGTTCAGCGGATCTTTCCTGTTCGGACATGACAATGATGAAGCAGTTTCCCATTGTGGCTCCAGGAATTTTTACAGGTCGCAACATTAAATTTGGTGTTCGCGAATTTGGGATGGGGACCATGGCAATTGGGTTGTATCAAACTCAGATGATCCTCCCCTATGTGGGAACGTTCCTGACATTTACCGATTATATGCGAAATTCTATCCGCTTAGCAGCGCTCCAACAATCTCATGTGATTTATCAGATGACTCACGACTCAATTTTCCTTGGGCAAGATGGACCGACTCATCAGCCGGTGGAACACTATGCCTCACTTCGTACAATTCCACACTTGCACTTTATCCGGCCTGCGGGAAATCACGAGGTGAAGATGGCTTGGATCGCGGCTCTTCGGTATGTGGGCCCAACGATCATCGCTCTAACCCGTCAAAACATTCCTGACATGCCTGAAACTGTGGTGCCTTATGCAGAGGGGTTAGGTCGCGGAGCTTACATTGTGAAAAAAGAGTCTGGTCAAGCTGCTTATACGCTTGTGGCGACTGGTTCTGAACTCTCATTGGCGCTTGATACCGCTAAGGAACTTGAGAAGCGAGGTCATCCCACTCGCGTTGTCTCGATGCCCTGTTGGGAACTATTTGAAGCACAAGATGACGAGTATCAACAGAAAGTGTTTGGTGGTGATATTGGAAAGCGGGTCGCCATTGAGGCGGGTGTTGACCAAGGCTGGCACAAATATATTGGTCGCGAAGGCATTGCCATTTGCATGGAAGATTTTGGGGCATCAGCGCCTTATCAAGATATCGTCCAGGAATTTGGATATAACGTGGATGCGATCCTGGAGAGAATTCTTTAAACCATGCTGTTTCTAGACGCCATACATTGTCAAAATCACTCACGCCCTCCTGTCTGGATCATGCGCCAGGCGGGACGGTACATGCCTGAATATCGCCAAATTCGCTCGCAATACAACTTTCAAGAGATGATTCACAAGCCTGAACTGGCAGCTGAAGTGACGCTGCTCCCAATCCATGCATTCGATATGGACGCAGCCATTATTTTTTCAGATATTCTCACAATTCCCGAGTCCTTAGGTCGTCCTTTTCAATTCAAAGAAGGGATTGGGCCTGTCCTTGAAAATCCCCTCACCTCACCACAAGACCTGGATTCCCTCACCCCAACAACATCGCTTGATTTTGTCGCCGAAGCGATCAAACTTGTGAAACCCCAGATATCGGTTCCCTTGATTGGTTTTTGCGGAGCTCCCTTTACAGTGGCCAGTTATCTGATTGAAGGTGGGTCATCAAGGGATCTTAAGAAAACAAAACAGTGGCTCCTTCGGGACCCCGCATCCTTTCACCAGTTGCTGGATATCCTCACTCAAGCCACCATCAAACATCTGCAATTGCAGATTTCTGCCGGAGCCGACGTGGTCCAGATTTTTGAGTCCTGGGCGAATCATCTGGGATACTCTCAGCTTCAGGAATTTTGTTTCCCTTATATCAATCGGATCATTTCCCAAGTTGATGCTCCTGTGATTTTCTTTGGGCGGGGAACGGTGGGAGTCCTTGAGGACCTTATCCAGCTAAAGCCTCATGCCATTGGTCTTGACTGGGCCTGTGATATCACCCAAATCAGGAAAAACGTCCCTACAAATATTGCATTGCAAGGGAACTTGGATCCTCAAGTCTTGTATGCTCCCCACGATACTATTCGTCGAGAATGTCAAAGAATCCTGTCGGGAATGGAAGGAGACCCAGGATTCATTTTCAACCTAGGCCATGGCATCTTACCCGATATCTCTCCGGATGCCGTCAAAGTTTTGGTCGAAACTGTCAAGGAATTCCAATGCGCACACGAGTCGTCCCCTTTTTAAAAAAATTAAGAGAAGAGATCATCGCATCTTTTCAAACATTAGAATCAGAAGCGAACTTTCAGCGAGACCCATGGGATTATCATGCTGGGGAAGGCGGAGGAGAAATAGGGCTCATTCGTGGAGGCAAAGCGTTTGAAAAAGCGGCTGTCAACTTTTCTGAAGTGAGCGGAACAACATTCCCAGGTTCAGATGGAAAAGGACCCTTTTTTGCGACTGGAGTCAGCCTCATCACACATATGCAGAACCCCCACTCCCCCACTGTTCATTTTAATATACGGTATATTGAGACTCCGGAAAAATCTTGGTTTGGAGGAGGTTACGACTTAACTCCGATGGGATTTTCTTATGAAGAAGACACTCAGCATTTTCATGAGGTAGCGAAGGAGTCGTTAGATCAAATTGACCCTGTGCTTTATCCCGAGTTTTCACAAAATGCCAAGGAATATTTCTATATTCCGCATCGCAAGAAAGAACGAGGAGTTGGGGGCATATTTTTTGATCATTATTTTACCGGAGATTGGGACAAAGATTTTCTTATGTGGGAGACGGTAGGGACAACGTTTCTCGATGCGATTATGCCCATCTATGAAAAGAGGATTCATGTTCCTTATAGTCAATCGGAGAAGGAGGTGCAGTGGAAGTTGCGGGGTCATTATGCTGAATTTAATTTAGCTTATGACCGAGGAACGAAATTTGGTTTTTTGTCGGGGGGAAATCCCGAGGCTATTTTGTGTTCCATGCCGCCAGTTGCCACGTGGTAAATATTTTTTGGAGTGCGCAGGCTTGCCCTCACAATTCTACACATCTTTTGCTTGACAACAAAAAATCACCACAGAGATCACCGAGACACAGAGTTGAGAAATTAAATAAGAAGAATTTTACACCATAAATTTTTCGTGAATTTTCCATGATAAATGTAAATAATTGACAAACTAAAT
>SDBV01007993.1_pt1 | contig 14329 bp, 12 predicted proteins | sample 2277081 | NCBI WGS metagenome assembly SDBV01 (sample SAMN10402039, study PRJNA504765) | marine sediment metagenome | isolation source: marine sediment core GS10_PC15, 223 cmbsf | place: Arctic Ocean: Southern Knipovich Ridge | collected 2010
AACTCCCATATATAAAACAATAAGTCAGAACAATACTGAGGTTATTTCGTTACTCCTTCACACCGAGATAACAGCATCTAGCAAGTGCCTATCACAAGCGTCTACTCGGGGTAATTTGAAACTGGTTACGCGGTTGATTAAAAAAGGCGCTCCTCGATCCGATGAAGGTCATACTGCTCTTCATTGTGCCTTAGAAAAGGACCATACAGAAGTAGCTCTTTATCTCATCAAGCATGGTGCTGATGTACACAGCAAAAAATTCTGGGGCAATACACCATTACATATAGCCGCCCAAAAAGGCTTTTATGACATAGCTGTTGCTCTACTAGAGCATGGAGCAAAACCAGATAGCAAAAACTACGGCTACGAAACACCACTTACTCTAGCCGCAAAAAACAAAAACAAGGAGCTTGTAGCACTCTTTAAACCAACAGATAACTAAAACCATAAAGGAACAACCATGAACAAGCTACTTTTTACTCTTTCACTACTCGTAATTTCTCAAGCACTTACTGCACAAGATGAGCGAGGCCACATTGGTCTTTCTTGGGCAGCCCTCAATGGTGATCTAGAGAGCGTTAAGCTCATTCTCTCTCAAGAACCTGATTTAGATTTAACAAAGGGAACCCCACTTACCCATGCTTGTAATGGCGAGCTCTTAACGATAATAAAATACAACGACTTTGTCACGCAAAGAACCGCTATCTACGATATCATAAAACTCTTACTTGACCATGGCGCCGACGTCAATGAAAACTTCGAGAATGTCAATGAAATAGGTGAATTCCTTCCTCCTCTCCATGCCATTGTTAGAAATGTCACCAAAGTTCGATATTATGTCTGTCGATGGTGGAACGATCAAGATCTACCAAAAGGTCTTTGCTATGTTTCTTGTGAAGAAGTACAAAGGCAACTAGAAGAAGAAGCTCTTGCTCTTATTACGTTATTACTAGAACAGGGAATTGCTATCAATAGCAAAGATAAGGACGGCATGACTCCGCTTCATCATGCAGTTAATGGGGATGGCTCCGCTGCAATTACCCAGTTTCTCATAGAACACGGAGCTGATAGAGAGTGCAAAGACAAGGACGGAAGAACACCACTTGAGATTGCTCAAGAATTCTCTTACAAAGCAGATCTTGTAGAGCTTCTTAAAAATAACCAATCATAAGGAACACCATGAAAAAACTCCTCTTTACCCTCACCCTTCTAACAGTAGCATCAGCTTATGCTCTTACCGAAACGGAGAAAAAGCTCTTTGAGGCTATCTATTATGAGCAAGACATTGAAAAAGCGCGTGCTGCTCTTGCAGGCGGAGCAAACATCAATGCCATCAGTGATGACTTTACCACTCCTCTACTTGGCGGAATATATTTTAACAATCCTTCTTTGGTACGGTTTCTCTTTGATAACGGTGCGAATAGCAATCGTCTTGATCCTTACTTAGAAGAATACGGCAACGTAAATCCTCATTTTCAGTTTGCCACCGAAGTACTCAATCTAGAGATCTTAGAACTTCTTCTTGAAAAAACCAATCCTGTAAACCAGTACACCATAGACTATGCTCTTTGCACTGCTGTTAGTTATGCAACAAGCTCATCATATTTTGATCAGGATTGCGATTGTATGAATGTACGAGGAAGAATGACCCAGTGCACTCATGGCAAACCAGTCCCCACATGCAAACCATGCATGAAAGACTTTATTACCGTTCTTCTTGAGCATGGCGCTTCACCCTTTGCAATCACTACTATCTATGACTATAGTCTAGAAGAAATTGAAGAAGGATTAGTAGATCCAGATGACTGTACTATTGCCTACGAGCTCGCAAAAGAGAGCAAAGATAGGGCACTCATCAAACTTCTTGAAAAATATAAGCCAGGTAAATAACCCTTAACCATAAAGTAACCACCATGAAAAAGCTTCTATTAATCATTTCACTGCTTAGTATTGCGCAAGCTTACGCTCTTACTCAAGCTGATCAGGATCTCATCACTGCGGTAAAAAGTAATTCTTACGATCAGATATTTCCTGCTTTTCGTGATGGAGCAGATATCAATGCTCAGGATGAGCAGGGCATGACCGCGTTGCACTGGGCGGCAAAGTCGGATTCTGAGGATATGGTCTTCAATCTTATGATTACCGCATCCGCAGAAGTCCCCTGTACTATAGATTTTAGTATACAAGATGACAGAGGACGTACGGTTCTTCATTATTGTGCTGCTGAACACGATGAATATGTTGCTTGCGAAATTATAGACCTATACAAGGATAGCATCCCTTTGAATAATGGGACGTTAAACGTTAACGCTCAAGATGAAAATGGCCAAACAGCTCTTCACATCGCTGCAAAAAAAGGCCATGTAAATTTGATTGATGAGCTTTTGGATTATAGTACTATAAATCCTGAAATTCGTGATGTATGGGGAAACACTGCAGAGGATATTGCAGAAGGAGGCGCATTCTTATGCTTCATCGACAATGACAATGACTATGACAACCTCGATTCGCTTAAAGATGCTGTCAAATGTGGTTCTATAGAAAAAGTTACTCACCTACTAAACCAACTTAAAGACTCACACAAACGAGATTTTTATGTAGGAATCGCTTTATCCCTTGCTATAATGATTAGAAACCATTCATTAGTAGAGGTCCTAATTAATCAGGGCGCCGATCCCTATGTGGTATCCGACTATATTAACATGAATATCATACTTGCAGGAAACAGACTCGACATAGCCATATTACGTCTTCTTTTGAAGAACATAGCAGGTATAAGTCAAGAAACATTAAACTCTGCACTGACAATGGCAGTAGGCGAAGCAACCCACCACCCTCTAGAAGACCTTCCAAAAACACCTGCCTGCCTTCGTAGCACAAACACGAAAGCTTTCCTATTTGTGCTTATGGCAATAGGTGTAGATGACGACTCTTTTAGAAAACCTACCTGCCCTCATGGCAAAAAAATAACACTCTGTACTCCCTGTATAGAAGAATTTCTAACGGTGCTTCTTGAGTATGGTGCTGATCCTTTTGGTATAGTAAAAATGAGTAAAGACCATTTTACCACTGCCTATCAATTGGCAAAAGAGAGTGGGGATATGGCACTCATCAAACTTCTTGAAAAATATAAATAAACGTAACCCAAATCATAAAGGAACCCCATGAAAAAACTTCTCTTTACCCTCACCCTTCTAACAGTAGTATCAGCTCAAGCTCTTACGCCAAAGGACAAAAAGCTCTTTGAGGCTGTCTATAGTGACTTGCGCAAAGCGAGACGTAACATTCTTGTCGACTTTATTGTTAGCAATGAACCAGAACATTTTAAAACTGCCCTTTCACGGGGATATAGACGTCGTGCTTTTATGCGTAACACTGATGAGCTGCTCTCCTCACTACTCATACTCGCCTATGGCCTAGAAAATGATACCATCGTAGCTATTCTTCTTGAGTATGGAGCGCGCATAATAGATACTAATGTAACAGCACTCCATGTCGCCTCTCGTGAAGGCTCAAGTAACGCAATAACGGCACTCATAAAAAAGGGCGCCCCTATAAATGCAACAACCAACAAAGGATTAACGGCATTACACCTGGCTGCTCAGAAAGGACACCTGCGTGTAGTTGAGCTTCTACTTGAGCATAATGCTGATACAAATGCTACAACAGATGATGGTGAAACCCCACTTAGCCTAGCTCAAGAAAACGGACACACAGAAATCATCAAACTCTTAGAAGAACATAAACCAAATAACTAACCCTTACCATAAAGGAACCACCATGAAAAAACTCCTCCTCACCCTCACCCTTGTAGCTCCTATTGCCCTTCAGGCAAAGAAGGTAGACCAAGACTTTCTTAAGGCTGTTACCGATGGCAACATAAAAAAAGCAAAGATAGCCCTTGATTATGGCGCTTACATAAACGCCATGAATAATGAAGGCTATACTGCCCTTCACCTTGCGGTAAAAGGAAAGTATTCTTATGAGAGAACAAATTATCACTTACTTAAGCTGCTGCTTGATAAGGGCGCCGATGTTGATGAAGTAGCCACTAGTAACGCTTATGAAACACCTCTTCAATTAGCTGCTCAAAAAGGAGATATACTGGCAACCTATTTTCTGCTTGCCTATGGGGCTCAAGATACCCCTACCGGATATTGGAATGATGAAAAAACAGCACGAAATTATGCTCTTGAGAATGGGCATAATGAGGTTAATGCACTTCTTCTGTTATTTAACCAAGATTACTATTGGGAATCAAATTATTATGGCCCTCAAGCATACGCTTCAGTATCCCAAGATGACTATGCCAATGCCCTTGAGTATGTAGTTGATGAGCTTATATGGGCAAACATTGATCTAAGTATCCCCAATCCTCAAGGAGAAACACTTCTTCACTATGCTATAAAATTAGGTAGTATCAAAGTGACTCAAGACCTTCTCGAGCATGGTGCTGACATACAGGCGCAAACAACCTATGGCATCACCCCGCTACATAGTGCTGCCAAAGAAGACCAACTAGAAATAGTCGAACTTCTTTTAGCGGCTGGTGCTGAAGCAAATGCCCAAGATGACCATGGTAAAACACCACTTCATTATGCAACAAAGTGGACTCCGGCAACCTCTCAGCTCGTCAAGATACTCTTAGAACATGGCGCTAAGGTAACCATAGAAGATAACAGAGGCAAAACTCCCCTCATGACTGCCTGCTATGCACATATAAGCCATACGGATTTTATTAAGGTTGACGAAGCTGAACGCACCCGCAGCCATGTAGAGATTATTAATCTCCTGTTACAGTATGGCGCTTCAGCAGACGAGCGTTCTTCTAAAAATGGCTGCTCATCGCTACATGAACTTTTCTCTTTAGGGATGTCTTATTACTATGGTTCTGATTACGACAACGCTGATGAAGATACCAAGAGGGAATATGACGAAGCAGAAAAGAATGCACATGAAGAGTACAACAAAAGAGTGCTCACCGTTGCTCAACTTCTCGTTGATAACGGTGCTGACGTAAATGCCCTTTGCAAAAAAATCACGCCGTTACACTTAGCCTACCATAAAGAGCATGTCGCATTCCTTCTGAGTCAAGGCGCTAAGGTACATGCCACTAACAAGGACGGCCAGACCCCTCTTCATCGCTGTGCTCCTGAAGCCGTTCATTTACTTATTCAACATGGTGCAGTTATAGATGCTGTTGATAATAATGGCGACACGCCCTTACTAAAAATGGTAGCCGATCTCAGAAAAGCAAGTTATACCTGGGATATGGACTATGCTCGTCAGTCCCATGAAAAGATCATGCTCTTACTACTTCATGGTGCAAGCATTCACCATAAAAACATTAAGGGAGAAACAGCATTGCATTATGTTTATTTCAAGGAAACAGCTCAGCTCCTTCTTGATCATGGTGCAAATCTGTACGAGCTAGATAACGAAGGAAATACGGTACTACATTCTGCTGCGTATAGGCCCCTCGGGCTTGATTACGAAACTAGAGAGTATGATACCTCTCTGATACAGTTTCTAATAGACTCAGGAAGTTTGGTAAACCAACAAAATGCGCAAGGAGAAACGCCGCTTCACGTTGCTGCACGGGATTGTATTCATGTTGAAAAGATACAGTGCCTACTTGATAATGGCGCTGATCCCTTCATAGAAGATACTAACGGTGATACTCCCGTACAAGTAGCAGAACAGCAAGAGTACTTGCACGCAGAACAGCAAGAGTACTTGCACTATTATGATGTTATTGACCTGTTATGTCAATCCATGAACTAATAACCTCTTAACCATAAAGGAACCATTATGAAAAAAATCCTACTTTGCACCCTTATCATTTCTAGCTTCTCATTGCATTCAGGAAGCAAGAAGAATAAAGGAACACCTAAAGTTCCTCCCGCTAACCTCGATGGGATAAGCAAATTAATCGAAATTATGAAGATCAATGATAAGCATAGACGTACCCGTCTTATCGAATCAATAGTTAACAATAAGCCAGAATATCTTAAATTTTTGCTCAAATATCAAAACATAGGTCGCGTGCACTTTAGCTCTATCACTGATGAGCTGCTCTCCTCACTACTGATACTAGCTTACGGCCTAGAAAATGATGCCATCGTAGCTATTCTTCTTGAGAAAGGAGCGCGCGTAATAACTAAAGATCTAACAGCACTCCATGTTGCCTCTCTTGAAGGCTCAAGTAACGCTATAACAGCACTCATAAAAAAGGGCGCCCCTATAAATGCAACAACCAACAAAGGATTCACCTCATTACACCTGGCTGTTCAAGAAGGATACCAAGAGGTAGTTGAGCTGCTACTTGAACATAATGCTGATATAAATGCTACAACAGATGATGGTGAAACACCACTTAGTATAGCTAAAGAAAAAGGTCACGCAGACATCATCAAGCTCTTAGAAGAATATAAACCAAGCAAATAACCCTTAACTATAAAGGAACATCATGAAAAAACTCTTATTAACCCTCACCCTTCTTACCACTGTTGCCGCACAAGCAACTGAGGAAGCTAACGAACAACTCTTCGCTGCTCTTAAATGTGGCTCACTAGCCGATGCTCAAGCTGCTCTTAACGCAGGAGCTGACATTAATGCAAGAAATGGGTGGGACAGCCCCTTGTCTCGTGCCATTCGACAAAACGACGTAGAACTCGCAGAATTTTTAATTGAGCACGGTGCTGAGTACGCTGATTCTGATACCTATCCGGACAATGCTGTGCCTTTCGTAAGAGCTGTGTTCGAGGAGGATCCTACGATCGTAACTCTAATGTTTGAAGATAGCAAACCAATAGGCCAATACACCCTTGATGCAGCTCTTCAATTAGGTCTTGAAATAGTTATCAATGACATCATTAAAAATCCTGATTTCATTGAAGAACGAGTTGCATTATTGCTTGCACATGGCGCTTCACCATTTACCCACTTTAGCAATTTCTGGTTTCGCAATAACTCATCTGTGGAAGGAACGGTATATGATCTCTCAAAACAGTATGGTTTAACCAATCTTGTCTTGCTGTTTGACACCTATACCAATGCCTATGATCCTGATACACAACTCTTCGCTGCTGTTGAACGTGGTTCAATAGCTGACACTAAAGCAGCCCTTAATGCAGGAGCTGATATTAACAGTGTGCGTGACGATAAAACACCATTGTACCTCGCTGCTTTTAATGGCAATAATGAACTCGTTCAGCTGCTCCTTGAGCATGGTGCTGACTGCGCTATGCCTTACGGCGATTGGTGTACCCTCATTTCTGTCGTACGCTGGGACAATCACGAAATACTAAAGCTCCTACTTGAAAAAAGTAGCTACATAGACTTTGAAAGGCTTGATCGAGCTCTTTACACCGCAATTGAAGAGACAAGCAATTTTAAAAAGTGCGATCTGTGTCTTGAGAAAACCGTTACACTCTTGCTCGAACATGGTGCCTGTCCGTTTGTTGAATTTGAATACTATAATATGGACAATCATGAGTACACTCAGAAATCAGCATACGATCTGGCAAAACAGCTTGGGTTAACCAACATAGTTCAGCTGTTTACCCGCTGCAGTAATCACGGAGGCGTTACCGGTCCAGCATGTACCGAATGCGACTGTGATGATCACTGTGAAGGCTAATAACAATACGATATTCAGGTGCTTGCTAAACGCAAGCACCTTTTTTTAGGCATCAATAGTACTCGATGACAGAATTTGATCTTGTGCTCTAATAGAGGCATACTAAAAGAGATAACCTCTACAAACCAAAGGAACCCCATGAAAAAGATCCTCTTACCCCTCATTCTTATTGCCGCAGCTTCAACACAGGCACTAACTGAAACCGACAAACAACTCTTTGCAGCGGTTGAATCTGGCTCAATAGCCGATGCTCAAGCAGCACTTTCTGCAGGAGCTGATATTAATGCATTAAGGGGCTGCTCTGATAGCCCCTTATACCTCGCGGTCGTATACAATGAGATAGAGCTCGCACAATTCTTAATTGAGCAAGGTGCTGAGTATGCAAGCTCTGATACGTTTCCCGCCAATAAGCCATTCATAGTAGCTGCGTTAATTGAGAATCCTGCCATCCTACTGCTTATGTTTGAAAAGAGCACCATAGGTCAGCACACGCTTGATGAAGCGCTGCAAGATGTTTTAACGTTTTATCTTGATTCTGGGTGTTATTCCTATGATCTAGAAGAACGAGCTGCCTTGTTACTTGAGCACGGCGCATCTCCGTTTTCCGAGTTTACCTCTTACGACTTTGAAGGAACCGGGTATGAATTTGCCGTAAAGCACAGATTGAACAACCTACTTCCGCTGTTTAATAAGTACAGAAATCTATAACTCGAAAACAACTAATAAAACTCCGGTGCTGGTTGTAAAAGCCAGCACCTTTTTCATGCAAAAAAAACTGAAACCCGAGTGCGCCAAGATCTTCAATCAGCAGGATTAAGCGAAGCGAATCTATCTTATGCTCAACATATAATAATTAAATGGTAACTGCAAAGCTCCTACAAACTTAAATAGTATACGCAAGTATGGATCATCTCCTTATACGACAGGTTTCCCCATAGTCATACACCACCGGAGACTTTCTCCTAAGAGATACACGTTTCAGAACAGGCTTTTTAACAGGCATCTTAGGAATCTTCTTTTGGGCAACTGGAGAGGCATTTTTGAAATCAAACTGAAACCCCAGACCATCTACAACAGAAAGCAATGTACTCAAGCGAGGATTGCTTCCCGGAGTTAAATCATCAATAAGCTTTTCACCATCTACTCCTATTCTTTCTGCAAGTTGTTCAAAGCCACCATGCGATTTGGCTACTTTACCTAAACCCTTTAATATAATTCTTTTAGAAATCTCATCATCATCACTATACGCTGACACCAACTCATTTAAATATGCCAAAGCCTTTACCTCGTCTTTGAGATATTCATTTAAGAATGCATTATAACTTATGCTAATCCTTGCCATAGTATTTAACCCTTTCTTTACGCTCATTCCAATATTTTAGAGCTCTCCTAATATCTTTCTGCTGCGTTTTTTTGGTCCCTGCCCATAAAATGAGTATTCTATTCTTCGCCGTTAAAACATAATATATTCGATATCCTGGGCCATAATATATTTTTATTTCTGAAATTCCTCCTTTTAATTTTTTTAGCACTCCCAAGCAACCTTCTTCAAGCTTATGTAATGCTCTTAAGATTTTACTTCTTGCCTCATCATCTTTTAGGCTGTTGAACCACTCCTGAAATGGCTGCTTACCAGCTTCTGTCGTATATATCTCAACGTGATAACTCATAGCGCCTCACCATGAGCATTTCACGCAAGAACAAATGAATGTTCATGCAAAACTCAAATTTGGTGAGAAGGTTAAGTATCACTTTCTAGCTTATACTAATTTCAACGCATTGCAATAGTTAATTTTACCCAATCAATTCACATAGAAACGCATTAGCACTATCTTCCTATAACTTAGTGACAATTAAGCTTTTCTTGCTGTCCCTGCCAAATACCGGTACACTTACTACCATACCCAGAAAGAATCTAAAGGATCAGCATGAACGTCATCAGTACCATAGAACAACAGTTACACACCACCCTCACCAATCTCTTTGACGTTTCACCTGACCTTATCTCAAAATCACAACTCACCATAAACACCGATGCCCATAAACAACAGTTTGGTGACCTGAGCTCCAACGCAGCTCTTATTATTGGCAAAGCTCTTAGTCTCAATCCCCGAGAAACCGCTGCAGACGTTAAAGAGGCTCTATCACATAAGTACATAGACCGTATTGAGATAGCCGGTCCCGGCTTTCTCAATATCTTCCTTTCCCAGGAAGGGTTTCTTACGCTCGCAACCCAACTCTATGAAGAAGGTGCTCACTATTTTGCAGCAAGCGAAGATCCTAAGCAATCTTATTGTATAGAGTTTGTGAGTGCTAACCCTACCGGGCCATTACATATTGGTCATGGTAGAGGTGGCATCATTGGTGATGTACTCTCTCGTATACTCTCATTCTTAGGTAACAACGTTACCAAAGAATACTACATCAATGATGCTGGTGTGCAGATGAATAAACTGGGCTCCTCCTTTAAGATTCGCTGTCTCCAAGTACTCGGCCAGGAAGCAGAGCTTCCTGAAGATGGCTACCAAGGTGACTACTTGGTTACCCTTGCCCAAGAATGCTTTAATGAGTTTGGTACTGAACTTCTCTCAAAACCGGATGAGTTTTTTGTCACGTATGCTAAAGAGCATCTTTTAGAACGTATTAAACAAGTGCTTACTAACTACGGCATTACGTATGATGTCTGGTTCTCAGAAAAGACCCTCCATGACTCGGGGGCCATCTCCAGTGTCATAGAACACCTCGCATCAACAAAGTACCTCTATGACAAAGATGGAGCCACCTGGCTTAAGTCTTCAGAGCTAGGTGATGATAAAGACCGTGTGGTTAAGAAAGCCTCAGGAGATCTCACCTACCTTGCTGCTGACATTGCCTATACCCAGGACAAAGTAGCCCGTGGGTTTGACCAACTTATCTATATCTTAGGCCAAGATCACCATGGCTACGTTGCCCGCTTAAAAGCGGTCATGGCAGCCCTTGGCTATGATCCTGAGAGACTACACGTTATTTTGTATCAACTGGTTACCGTAAAAGAAGGTGGCCAGGCCCTCAAGCTCTCAAAACGAGCAGGCCGTATTATTTCCCTTGATGATATTATTAAGACCGTTGGTACTGACGTAGCCCGGTTCTTTTATCTGCATAAAAAGGCTGATGCCCATTTAGATTTTGATATTGAGCTTGCCCTGAAGCACACTGATGAAAATCCCGTCTATTATATACAGTATGCCTATGTACGCACTAAAAGTATCAAAGAAAAGGCCCAACAGCATGAAATACTCCATGCTATAACCACCACCGATCTTCAGCATCTTGGTGAGCCTGAACGGCTCCTTCTTAAGAAAATAGCCTCATTAAAAGAGCAGCTTCACAGCATAGAGAAGAACTACCAAACGCATCAGCTCACCTATTATACCATAGAGCTGGCGCAAACGTTTCACAGCTATTATAGCCATAATAAGGTCATTGATCCTACCAACATTGATACCAGTAGAGCCCGTTTAGCTCTTGTTGAGCTGGTAGGCAATACCCTTAAAACGGCCTTTGATCTGCTTGGTATTAGTGCGCCTGAGAAAATGTAAAGGGATCGCCTTCACCTCAGCGATCTAGCTGACTTTGGTGATGATTTGCGCTAGTACAAGACCAATAGCTATCAGAGTTCTCTCGGTAAAGCACCATTCCAATCCATTTCACCCCCTATTAAGTTTTCAATATGAAACATAAGGAAATTTAATAGCTACCATTGATTTGTGCTGGTTACATTTGGTATAATATAATTATACTACTAAATAATTAACTTTTATATACATAAGGTTAATATCTAGAATAAAAAATGTAGTACATGGGGGGGAAACATATGAAGTCGTTCAATATAAAGCTTTTAGCTGTCTGTATCTTCGTTATAGTGGGAACCATAACCCATTCAGAGATTAGCTCACTAGCTCATAAACTTAAGCTCGATGTACCCATTCGGGTATTACTACAAAAAGAGCATCTCTCAAAGACCCATTGGACCCTTGAGTCGCCAAAGGGGTTTATTCTGTATAATCCAGAATCATCACTCTATACAGAACTATCACAAAAAAAACTCACCATAGCCTATAACAAAAAAAAGCTCTATATAGACGACATACCAGCACCTCATTCGACTATCTATATTTTGCCAATGGATAACCAGATCTTGATAAATACCGTAGCATATGAAGGGTACTTCGCTGTAACATATGACAAGAAGAGTTGCTATCTGATCAACCATATAGATCTTGAGGACTACCTTGCCGCCGTACTTCCTTATGAAGCAGTGCCAACTTGGCCAGATGAAGCGCTAAAAACACTTTGTATTGCCGCACGAACCTATGTCCTTGCAAAGATACTCGAGAGAAAAAGGGATAAGGTAGCTCAACCCTACGACGTACAGTGTAACGTATATGACCAAGTCTATAACGGCAAAAAGAGCCCATACTGCTTGAAGCGAATTATTGATGCCACTCGTGGCATGGTGGTTACCAAAAACAATAATCTTATAATGACGTTATATAGCTCAGCCTGTGGCGGTGTTATTCCTGGAAACAGGCGTTCCGAGTTTAATAAAAACTACCCCTATTTAAAAAGAACCTATGCGTGTACCCATTGCAATAAACAAAAAGAGTATTTCAGATGGGAGACAACCTATCCCTTTTCTGAACTTGAAAAAAAACTACGCACCAAAGTTCCCGCTCTTAAGTCACTGAAAGATATTAGAATACCCTCCTATGATGAGGCGGGAACCGCTGAAGAATTGCAACTTCTTGACGATACCGGTACGTGGCATACCATGAAAGTACTTGACTTTCGCATGCTCTTCCCTACTGTTCGCAGCTACTGCTGTACCCTTTCTACAAAAAACAATGTGCTGTATGCCCAAGGTAAGGGCTTTGGTCATCATACTGGCTTATGCCAATGGGGTGCCTTCTATATGGTCAAAAAAGGCTATACCCACAAAGAAATACTTGCATTTTATTATCCTGATACTACCCTAGAACAGTTCTCAGAACAAGGCCTTCACTGCTAATCGACAAGGCGCTCTAATTCATACATACTTGGAGTGATAGTTGTTCCACTGCATTACCACAAAGGTAGCTATGAAGTACCGTATTCTCTTGATCTTACTGCCTCATCTATGCTTTGGCCAATGGGCTGAGCAAACATTAGAAAATCTCTCCCTGCGGGAGAAAATTGGCCAACTGTTTGTAGTAGCCGCAGTTTCAGAAGACCCGAAAGACAGTGGTATTAATCTGGAGCTCATTAAAAACTATACCTTGGATAAGGAGCATATTGAGCAGTTGATTACCAGCTATGGCATTGGGGGTATCATCTTTCTATGCAAAAGTACCCCTGAAAAGCAACGAAGGCTTACCCAGCACTTCCAACAGCTCTCACCACTTCCGCTCCTTATGTGCCAAGACTGCGAATGGGGCCTTACACAAAGATTAAGAGAAACACTCAGGTTCCCCCGGAATATGACACTTGGTGCCATCCAAAATGAGAAGCTCATCTATGACATGGCCTATGAAATTGGTCGGCAATGTCGTGCCATTGGTGTCCACCTAAACCTTGCACCCGTAATTGACGTCAATAACAATCCAGATAATCCCGTTATTAACGACCGATCCTTTGGTGAGAATAAAAAAAGAGTTGCCCTCTTAGGAGAGCAGTACTATAAAGGGTTATCTGATGCACAGGTCATCCCCTGCGCTAAGCACTTTCCAGGCCACGGAGATACCGCAATTGATTCTCATTATGCTCTGCCATGTATTCCCCATACACAAGAGCGACTGACATCCGTAGAGCTCTATCCCTTCAAGCAGCTGATTAACCAAGGAATTCCTGCGATAATGACTGCTCATCTTTCAATCCCTGCTTATGATACAACGCTTCCCTCAAGTCTCTCTTACCCCCTAGTAACTGAACTATTACAGCATACCCTTGGCTTTAAGGGGTTGGTCATTACCGATGGCCTTGGCATGGATGCGCTGGTCAATCACTATGCTCCTGGAGAAATAGAACTAAAAGCCTTTCTTGCGGGCAACGATATATTACTATGCCCCGTTGATGTACCTAAAGCTATTGATCTAATAGAGCAAGCCATTACCAAAGGTACCATTTCAGAGAAAGAGCTTGATAAAAGAGTACTAAAGATACTCCAGGCGAAGGAATCAGTTGGCACTTCTTTACCCCAGGAAGAGCTTATCACCCCAGAAGCGCTAAAGCTTAAATGTTCACTGTATGAAAGCGCTATAACCCTCGTTCGTAATGAGCAGGTACTTCCACTTTCTCCAGAGACCACCGTCATTCAAATCGGTGCCGAACAAAACAGGTTTACCGCATTCTTCGACTCGATACACTATCTAGCTTCCGCTCCATCAGAAGAATCTATTCATCAGGTACTCAAAGAGGTCAAAAACGCACGAACAGTAATCGTTAGCCTCTTTGGGATGAATAAGTATTCCCGCAAGAACTTTGGCATAGCAGATAATAGCTTATCTCTCATAAAAGAGCTGCAGAAGAATCACCACGTAGTCCTCACCATCTTTGGCAACCCCTATAGCTTGAAAAACTTCGGCAATGAATCAGCAATCATCGTAGCGTATGAAGATGATCCAGATGCCCAACAAGCAGCAGCTAAGGTTCTATTAGGACAGCTAGCTCCTC
>SDBV01007994.1_pt1 | contig 14328 bp, 11 predicted proteins | sample 2277081 | NCBI WGS metagenome assembly SDBV01 (sample SAMN10402039, study PRJNA504765) | marine sediment metagenome | isolation source: marine sediment core GS10_PC15, 223 cmbsf | place: Arctic Ocean: Southern Knipovich Ridge | collected 2010
CCGGATACTGTAAGCGACGGCGATGCGGAACGTTTCTATACTTTTTCTTCTACTCGTAACGAGATAGATCTGCCGTTTATGTGGAACAAGATAAAGATCACGCCTTATGTTGCGGGCACCGCCGGGTATGAAGACAAGACAGGATACACACGCGACATCGATAACAATACCGTCGCCGGCGACGATACGGTATGGCTTGGCGAGGCGGGCATTCGGCTTTCGACAATGTTTTACCGTCAGGACCAGTTCGTTAAATCACGTCTGTGGGATATTAACGGGATCAGGCATATCGTCAAGCCGCATCTGGAAGCGGTTATTTACGACGATCACGACAAAACGGTTTCTGCCAGGGATACGATAAACGTGGGCCTCTCGCAAAGGTGGCAGACAAGGCGAGGCAAAAAGGACTCGCTTAGAAGCATTGACTGGATGAGACTTGACATAGACGCAACGTGGATATCTGATAATGCGGACAATTCAATAGATCCTTCGGGTCGCTATGGTCCGGCCGGCTTTATCTGGAATGATCCTGCGGTTCCGATCTTCGATAGACGCAACTCGACATTTGTCGGAATGTTGCGAGACACCATCACTGCCGATTATACATGGCTTATTAGCGATACTACGACCTTCCTTGCAGACGCTAACTACGACATTAGAACCGGTGTTGTCCAGCAGATCGACTGCGGCATTTCGAGATATGTCTACCCGGATATTTCGATGTATGTCGGCAACAGCTACCTGCGCCCCGTGATAACTCCCAACGATAATACTTTTGAGAAGGGATCGAATTCCCTTGTTGCCGCTGTTAGCTATGCACTTAATCCGCGTTACACGCTTACATTCTCGCAGGAATACAACTTTGATTTTGGGAAAAATGTAAAAAATAGACTGGCTATATTAAGAAAGTATCACAGAATGTATTATGCACTTACGCTTTCGGCAGACAAGTCGATGGACAACAATGCACTTGTTTTCAGTGTCTGGCCCGAAGGTGTCAAGGAGCTTGGGTTTGGTGACAGAAAAAATGCGAACCTGAACCGATTAACCGGTGGAGAATATTAGTACGACACCGTACTTTTGATAGTTATCCGTTTTCATGGATATCAAAATGGTTGTACAAAAACGTAGGCAAAACCGAAAATTAACGATTAGTAAAAACAATAATTTTAATAACCTTTATTTTAGTAAGGAGTATTTAGTATGCCTTTAGTCGATACGAAAAAAATGTTTGAAATGGCCTATAAGAACGGCTATGCGATCGGCGCTTTTAATGTAAACAACATGGAGATCACCCAGGGTATCGTAAATGCTATCGCTGAAGAAAAGGCTCCTTTGATTCTTCAGATATCACGGGGGGCTCGTTCTTACGCGAGCATGAGCTACTTAAAAGCGATAATTAACGTTGCAGTCGAGGAAAATCCGGACATACCGATATGTATGCATCTGGATCACGGCGACAGTTTCGAGACGTGCAAGCAGTGTGTCGATGACGGATTCACCTCTGTCATGGTCGACGCATCGCACGCACCGTTCAAAGAGAATATCAAGATCACCAAGCAGGTCGTTGACTATGCTCACGCCCGCGGTGTCGTCGTCGAAGCAGAGCTCGGTCAGCTCGGTGGTATCGAGGAAGATGTTGTCGGCGTTTCTGCTGAAGATATACACAAGCATCTGACCGATCCGGACCAGGTCGTCGAGTTTGTCGAGAAGACCGGTTGCGATTCCCTGGCAGTAGCGATAGGAACCAGCCACGGTGCTTATAAGTTTAAGACCGCACCTAAGCTCGCTATCGACGTAGTACAAGAGGTTCAGGAAAAATTGCCCGGTTATCCGTTGGTTATGCACGGTTCCAGCAGTGTTCTTAAGGAATTTAAGGACTTGATCAACAAGTACGGGGGAGCGATGCCTGACGCGATGGGTGTCCCTGAGGATGCTATCAGCGAGGCAGTGAAGCTTTCCGTTTGTAAAGTTAATATTGACACCGACCTTAGGATGGCCCTTACCGCGAAGATCCGCGAGGTCTTTGCCACCAAGCCGGCGGAGTTCGATCCTAGAAAGTACCTCGGCCCGGGCAGAGAAGCTATCAAGGAAATGGTAAAGCACAAATTACAGGTTCTCGGGTGTGCTGGAAAAGCCGCTGAGTGTCTGTAGCATTTTGATTATTCGCCACGCCCGGTCCTGTTGACAAAACGGGCTGGGCGGGGCTTCTTTTGTGAGCAGTCGACGATCTTTGCCGGGCGCGTCCTTGTTGTCGGTACCCATTTATCAAAGGAATTTTCAGTTGAATAATATGTACTGCAAAAAACTCGAACCGTTTATTAATGCCCTTAATCTTTTTATGGTTTTGGTCGTTCTTTTTGCAGGCAGTTTGTGCGCCGACTTGCAGGATGATATTATAAAGTTCCTGATCCCGATCCGGCAGGGCCCGACAAATGACGCTGTAGTAGACACTGTCTGCGATATGATCCAGAAAGGGCAATTTCAAGACGCTCACCAGGTGCTCGAAGATTCATCCGATCTGAGCGATCGTCGCCTCGATCAAGTGCGAACACTCATCAGCGAGTACGATCGCATCATGGAATTACGCAAGGTCGCTAACAAAAAGGGCCTTGGCGAACAGACCAAAGAGCTTAACGAGTTAAAGCTTGGTCCCCGGATTGTTGATCCGAACGATGTTAAACCGATTGCAAAAGCTCAAATACCAGAGCCAGAACCTGTCGGCGCTATAGTTGAGATCCCGGAATTTTCCCCTGCTGATCTTGACGGCGACGGCGATGTGGACATGGACGATAAGCAGATTTTTGTAGAGCAATGGCTCGCAGGCGAAAAAGCGGTTCGCACAGAACCTGTCAAAGAAGAAGCTCCGGTTGCTAAAGAGACGCCCGCAGAAAAAGTTAAAGAGCCCAAGGGTCAAGAGGCCCCTGTTGTCAAAAAGGAGCTTACCGACGCTCAGCAGGCAGCGTATATAAGCGATATTTTTGCAACGTCGCTAAAGGCCGCAGAGTACGCGGACCCGAATGAGAAGCAGAAATTACTGGCAGATCCCTTCATCATTGAGACGATTGAAAAGGCTTTGGCCCTTGCACGCAAGTTCGAGTCTCAGGGTAAATGGGTCGATGCATACGCACATTGCTACTACTGGCTGATAGAGCTTGACAAGGACAACAAGCAATACAAAGAGCATGGAGAGATGCTCACTGAGATGGCGATGATAGAAATGTCGCTGATGGACAATAGCTGCGAGACCAGCATCAAGCGCCACGAGGGGATAAAAGAAAACATGCTTATCCGGGCGATAAAGGCTCTGGATTTCAATTATATAAATGTCATAGATTATGCACAGATGGCAAACGACGGTATCGAGCAGGCACATCTGCTCGGCGAGGTTATCGCCAGAAGCGATAAAGAGCTTGCGTATCAGGCAGATACAGTGGTCCTTGAAAAATGGTCGACCGGACTTGAGATCATAAAGACCGAAGTTAACTCTCCAAAGAATCTGGTGACAGTGAAGAAATTTGTCTGGGCCTTCGATGAGATCCTTGAGCTTAACGATAAGACAATGAAATTGCCTAAAGAAGTTTTGATCGCGCAGTTCTCAAAAGCGGCTCTTAAATCCCTCGATCCGTACACCAGCCTTGTATGGCCATGGGAGGTCAAGGATTTCCAGAAGACGATGACCAACGAGTTTCCCGGTATCGGTATACGTATCTCGAAGGCGCGAGGAGTTCTAACCGCTGTTAGCCTTATACCGAATACCCCGGCGTATGATTCAGGGCTTGACGCCGGTGATTCGATACTTGCGATCAATGGTGAGAGCACCGATGATATGACACTGACTTGTGCCGTAAGCAAGATCACCGGTCCGGTAGGGACGCCGGTTACACTTACCATAAGGCACAAAGGCTCTGACAAAGACGAGACCGAGGACCTGACCATCACAAGGGGCAAGGTAGTTGTTCCTACGATTCAGGGCTGGCAAAGAGCCGCCGCCGGCAAGTGGTGGCATATTATCGATCCGCTAAACAAAATCGGATATGCACGCATCACTGCTTTTTCGGAATACACTGTGCCCGACATGGAGAAGGCACTTAACGAACTTGAAAAGGACGGGCTAAACGGGCTAGTCATTGATCTGCGTTTTAACTCCGGTGGATACCTAAGCGCCGCAGCCGGTATAGTTAATCTCTTTGTCGATCACGGACTCATCGTAAAATCACAGCCCAGATGGGGCGTCCCTTCGTATGAGACCGCACACAAAAAAGGAACGCATCCCGGTTACCCGATCGTTGTGCTTATAAACGGCGGGTCAGCAAGCGCCTCCGAGATCGTTGCGGGCGCGCTTCAGGACGATAGGTTCAAGCGTGCTGTGATAGTGGGACAGCGAAGCTACGGTAAAGGGAGTGTTCAGACGATAACATCCTTCCCGGGAGAAGGTTCACAACTGAAATATACGATGGCTTATTACCACCTGCCCTCAAACCAGCCCGTTAAGAACCGTTACGTCATGGAAAAACTCGAAAGGGACGATTGGGGTATCGCGCCAGATGTCGAGGTCAAGATTGAGCTTAGAACAAAGGAGGGCCAGAAAATGCTAAAGACCCAGAACGCAAACGAGATACTCGCAAAAGCCGATCATGACGAAGTGCTTAACCCTGTTAAAAGATTTTCGCTTCAGGAAACCATAGATTCCGATCCGCAGTTAGCCGTTAGCCTTCTGATCCTTAAGAGCAAGATCGTACAGTCAGGTAAAGATATTAGGTTTCCCGAACCCGAAAGGATCGAAACACCTATCATCGCCGAAGGAAAGGTCGATTTTTAAAGTTAGCAATACCAATGATTTAATTTCAAACGGAAGGATAGTTTTGTCGGAAGAAAGCTCAGTAAACAAGTTTCAGCAGCAAAGAGAGTTAAAGCTTGAAAAGATAGCCGCGATGGGCATCGACCCGTACGGACAAAAATACGAAGGCACGATAGCTGCCGAAAAGATCAAGAGCAGTTACGTCGATGATCAGGAAGGTCAGCAAGCATGCACAGCCGGACGGATCGTTCTTTTGAGAGATATTGGCAAGCTGATTTTCATCACACTTAGAGACTCTTCAGGCACCATTCAGCTCGGACTAAGCAAAAAGCTGCTCGCCGATTCGTGGGATTTTGTAAAACTGCTTGAGGTTGGTGATATTGTAGGCGCAAAAGGTCAGCTCGGAAGAACCCGCACCGGTGAGATAACCATCTGGGCAGAAGAAGTTACAATTCTTAGTAAATCCATTCTGCCGCCGCCGGAAAAATTCCACGGGCTTTCGGATGTTGACCTCCGTTACAGGCAAAGGTATGTGGACCTCTGGGCCAACCCGGAAGTGATGGAACTGTTCTTAAAACGCAGTGCGTGCGTTTCCTATATAAGGAACTTCTTAACCGAACGCGGGTTTAACGAAGTCGAGACACCCATGATGCAGTCGATCGCAGGCGGAGCAGCCGCCAAGCCTTTCATCACGCATCACAACTCGCTGGATATGGACTTATATTTGCGTATCGCACCGGAGCTTTTCCTAAAAAGGCTCTTAGTTGGCGGTATGGAAAAGGTCTTCGAGATAAACCGCAACTTCCGTAACGAAGGGCTAAGCACTCGTCACAATCCTGAGTTTACGATGTTAGAGCTTTACCAGGCGTACGCCGATTACAATACGATGATGGACATCACCGAAGAGATCGTTTGCGGGCTCGTGGAGAATTATTGCGATGGTCCGGTTCTTGAGTTCGGCAAGTTCAAGGTGGATTTCTCCCGTCCGTGGAAACGGGCAATGTATGCCGATCTCTTGAAAGAGCACTCCGGCTGTGACATCGACGATATTGCCGCTGTTCGCCAAAAGGCAGGGCATTTGAACATAAAGCATAAAAAGATGGACGATGCTGTTGTCATTAACGAAGTCTTCGAGGCGACCGTCGAGGATCATCTTATAAATCCAACTTTTGTGATCGATTATCCCGCGGCGATATGCCCGCTTACAAAAAAGAGCAAGCAGGATCCGAAATATGCCGAACGTTTCGAACTGTTCGTTGCAAAAATGGAGCTTGCAAATGCATACACAGAGCTTAACGATCCGAAGGTACAGGAAGCAAACTTCAAAAACCAGCTAAAGGGCGAACAGGATTCCATGGCCACGATGGACAACGATTTTGTGAACGCCCTGAAGTATGGTATGCCGCCGGCGGGCGGGTTAGGTATCGGTATCGACAGGCTCGTTATGCTGCTAACAGGAGCTACCAGTATTCGCGATGTTATCCTCTTTCCGCTATTAAAGCAGGTTGACAGCTAACCGGTCGCTTTATTATTCATGGATGGCCAATGAAGCATCTTAGCATTTTTCTTTGCATGAAGTACTTGCGAAAAAAGAAGATCATACTTCTTAGCATCGCCGCGGTCTCAATGTCCACCGCGCTGTTGATCGTCATTGCCAATCTTTTCACCGGATTCATAGACACCATCGAAAACTCCGCATCGCTTCAGATGGGCGATATCGTTTTAACCGCACCACAATCGAAAAAAATATCCGGCTATGACAAGCTAATAGAAAAACTCACAAATGACCCGTCCATAGAAGCTGCCACCGGCGTCCTGTCCAGCCAGGGACTCTTGCTTCTGGGCAAGGGCAATGTCCGTGCGGTAAAGGTATGGGGCATAGAGGTTCCCCGACGTGACAGCGTTGTCCCATTCAAGGAAAGCCTTATAAGGCAAAAGGACCTCGCCGCAGAACCTTCGTTCCTTCTCGATGACGATTCGCAGGTAACAGGTTTCCTGGGTATCGGCCTTATCTCCAAACCCGACGAGATAACTGACGAATACGACCTTGACAAAGTTGATGAATTCATTTCAAAAAAAGTTTACCTTACAACCGGTTCAGGCTTGGAGCAAAGAATAAAGAGCATAAGGTTCGCCGTTTCCGACGCCGTCTTTAGCGGCATCCACGCTTCCGACAACGAATTCATTTATCTCCCCATCGAAAAACTTTCCGCAAAACTCTATCCCGATAGCGGCGCCCTCTGCGATATTATTAACGTCAAGACCGCACCCGGAGTCGATCCCGAGCAGGCGGTTGATAATGTAAGAGCCATTTTCAAAGAGTTCGCTTCTACCGAGCTTGACTGGGGCACTTTCTACATATCCTCTACCGAAATAGCAACCTCGCGTTCACTCAACGCACGGCTGGTCGTCGAATACAAAAAACAGATGGACATACTCCTGCTTATCTTCGGGATCATCAGCGGCGGAATAATACTGCTGGTAGGCTGTATTTTTTATCTTATCGTAATGACGCGGCAAAAGGACATCGCCGTCGTAAAAAGCTGCGGCTTGCCCAGCAGCTCGGTATCGGTTTTATTTCTGGCATTCGGTTCCATTGCAGGTGTCACAGGTTCGGCACTCGGCGTCATCATTGGATACCTCGTCACCATCAACATAAACACCGTAGAGCTATGGATATCCAAAGCCCTGGGCCTAAAGCTATGGGTCTCCAGTACCTACATGTTCAGCCGAATACCAAGTACCATGAACTGGGACTACACTTTTTGGATAGTCCTTTTCGCGATAACCGCTGCCACCTTCGGGGCACTTATCCCCGCCATCGTTGCGGCAAGAATTCAGCCCGTTAAAATCTTAAGGTACGAATAGCACAAATGTATAAAATAATACTCCCAGTTCGGTTCATGCTAAAGCGTCGGATAACCATCCTCGCCATCGCATCGATCGCGCTGTGTGTGTTCATAACCCTCGTCGTGATGACCGTTCATAACGGTATCGCAAATGAGTTCGAGGAAAAGAACCACCGTTTCGCCGGCGACTGCGTTATCGGCACCGAGTCACTCGTCGGTTTCACATATTACGAAGACCTCCTTGCAGGGCTTAGAGAAAAACCGTTTATCCTTGCAGCATCTCCGGTTATAAAAAGTTACGGCCTGTTGAATCAGCCTGGCTGGGATCTCAATATCGGAGTACGGGTAATGGGCGTACTGCCCGACGAAATTTCAAGAGCGACAGGTTTCGGAGAGACTCTCTATTACCACAAGGACGATCCGCAAAACGCATTTGCCCATGACTACGAGCAGAACATACCCGGATGTGTTCTCGGTGTTATAATGAAACATGGCGGCACCGATAGAAGCGGAAAGTATCATCACCCGGTTAATCGTGATAGGATCGAGGTTTTGATCAGTTGCTTCCCGCTTACTGCAAAAGGTGCCCTCGCTAAAATGTCCACCGGACTGGTAAACTCCAAGACTTTCATCTACGCCGACGACAGCCACACACAGATACCAAAGATAGACAAAGACACTGTCTACATCCCATTCGATATCGCCCAGAAGCTTTGCGGCATGGACGGCCAGAACAAAAGAGTAAATGCAATACACATTAAATTCGCAGAAGGTACATCCATCTCCGAAGGCACCGAAAAAGTAAAAACCTTATGGCAAAGTTTCCTTCAAAAGAACGCAGACAAAAAATACGCAAACCTCTTACAAACCGTAAGTGTTCAAAAGTGGACCGATTTTAGAAGAAGCTCCATCGCCCCGATGGAAAAAGAACAAACGATGCTGCTGATGCTCTTTATAATGCTCGGTTTTATCACCGTCTTCATAATCTTCGTAGTCTTCTACATGATCATCAGCCACAAGAGCAAGGACATCGGCATCCTAAAAAGCATCGGCGTCTCGGCGATAAACATCATAAACATCTTCCTGGCATTCGCTTTTATCGTAGGCGCGATCGGTTCTCTCGTCGGTGCCGTCTGCGGGTGGATATTTATTTCAAAAACCAACAATATCGAAGCATGGCTCTTTGAAAAATACGGGTGGCAGCTTTGGGACAGAAGCGTATACGCGATAGGTGCTATCACTGATGAGGTTCAAATAAATGTAGTTACTTTAATAGTCATCTTTGCGGTCGCCGCCTCGCTGCTTGGAGCTCTCATTCCGAGCATCCAGGCCGCAAGGAAAACACCCGTCGAGATTTTACAGGTCAATCAGTTATAAGCGGATATAAAAATGGATACGATCATAAGCGCAACCGGAATTTGCAAGAAATACAAAATGGGACAAAGCACACTTGAGGTACTAAAGGGCCTTGAACTGTCCGTAACCGAAGGCGAGTTTGTCGCCATTGTAGGCGCATCCGGTAGCGGAAAGAGCACCCTTCTCCACATCCTGGGCGCACTTGACAAAGCAGACGCCGGGCAGGTCCGCTACAAACAGCAGGACATCGCGTCATTTTCGCAAAAAAAACTAAATCTCTACAGAAACGGATCGGTCGGCTTTGTTTTCCAGTTCTACCACCTCCTCGATGAGCTAAATGTCTTAGAGAATGTTCTTTTGCCCGCGATGGCAAAATACGGCACCATCGGATGGTTTTCGCGTAAAAAATCCATAAAAGCACGCGCAATGGGGCTTTTACAGCGGCTTGGCCTCGACGACCGCATCAAACACAAGCCATATCAGCTATCAGGCGGAGAGCGGCAGCGAGTCGCCATCGCAAGGGCACTGATAAACCAGCCAAAACTCCTCCTGGCAGACGAACCGACAGGAAACCTTGACTCTGAGACCGGAAATGGTATACTGGAGGTTCTTGAGCAGCTAAACGGCGATGGCCAGACGGTCATAATGGTAACACATGACGACAACATCGCCAGCAGGGGACACAAGATCATCCGCCTGGCTGACGGAAAGATCGTATGACCTTAAGCGGGCTGTAAGTTTTGCGGCAACGGAGAATTATTATGGCGAACAAAATCTGGCTCGACGGACAACTCGTTGACGAGGACAAGGCGAAGATTTCCGTCTTCGACCACGGCCTGCTTTACGGAGACGGAGTCTTTGAGGGCATTCGTGTTTATAAAGGTAACGTCTTTAAACTCGCAGAGCACTTAAACAGGCTTTACGAATCGGCAAGGGTTATTCGCCTCGAGATAGGTGCAACTATCGCAGAACTCACAAAGGCGACGTTGGAAACCGTAAAGGCAAACGGCATAGACGATGCCGGATATATCAGGCTCGTTGTCACACGAGGCGCAGGCGACCTCGGCCTAAATCCATTCCTCTGCAAAAAGCCTACGATCTTTATTATTGCTGCTTCCGTACAGCTTTATCCAGAAGAGTTCTACGAAAACGGTATGAAAGTTATCAGCGGAAGTACGCTTAGAAACCACCCGATGTCCCTGCCCCCGCAGGTTAAGAGCCTTAACTATCTAAATAATATTCTGGCAAAGATAGAGGCGATCGACGCAGGTGCCGGTGAAGTTATTATGTACAACCATCAGGGCTTTGTCGCAGAAGCCAGCGGTGACAACGTCTTTATCGTAAAAGGCGGAAAGATTTACACGCCGCCGGTCAGTGCAGGTTCGCTGGAAGGGATAACAAGGGCAACGGTAATGCAATTAGCTCGTAAAGAGGGCATAGAAGTTATCGAAAAGAACCTGACACGGATGGATCTTTACATAGCCGATGAGTTTTTCCTGACAGGTACCGCCGCCGAGGTTATCGGTGTCGTTGATATCGACTCAAGAATGATCGGTGACGGTACGCCCGGACCTATCACAAAAATGCTTAAAAAGAAATTCTACGAATATGCGTGTTCAGGAACAAAATAAAACTTTGTCGTCAAAGTGCAAAACAGCGCCAAAGACTTTCGACCTCATCGCTGAAGAGATCACAGCCGTAAGGGAGTTCATCTGCGCAAGGCTTGTAACCGGCAACGAAACCGTCGATAAGTTGATCGGTCACGTTACCGCTCAATCGGGAAAGATGTTAAGGCCCGCATTGGTGTTGCTCTCGGCAAAATGCGTCGGCTCAGTTGAAGACACACATATAAAGCTTGCCGCCGTAACAGAGATGATACATACCGCAACGCTCCTACACGACGACGTCATCGACGAAGCAAAGAGCAGGAGAAACGCCGCTACCGCAAATGTCCTGTGGGGCAACGAGTCTGCCGTCTTACTTGGCGACCTGATACTTACAAGAGTATTCCAGTTGTGCTCGCAGTTTGAGACGCCCGATATTTCGCAGACGCTCGCAAGGGCAACTACAAAGATTTGCCAGGGAGAGATCGACCAGAACATACAGCAGCGCAACTTCGACCTTTCAATAGAAAAGTACATGCAGATAATCTCGGACAAAACGGCATCGCTGTTCGCATGTTCCTGTTTGCTGGGCGCAAGGATCGCAGACGCATCCGTTGAGCAGGCATCTGCATTGGAATCGTTCGGCCTTGATCTTGGGATTGCTTTCCAGATCACCGATGACCTTTTGGATATTACCGGCTGCGAGTCAACCGCAGGCAAAACACTCGGAACGGATATCGAAAAGTGCAAGCTTACCATGCCAATAATACATCTTTTGGAAAACGCCGATCCCGCCGGCAAAGAAGACATTATCGAAAAGCTAAAGGCCACCGATCGCCGATCCGTCACCGCTTTATTGCAGGACAGCGGCTCCATTGAATATACCAGGTCCATTGCCGAAAAGTTCTGCTTAGATGCAGTACACTCTCTGAAGATTATCGACGATTCACCCGCAAAACAGGCACTTATAGGAATAGCCAACTCACTGACAGCTCGGCTTGCATAGCTTGTGGGATTATCTCCTTAAAAGCAGTTTTTACAAAAGTTTTACTTTACCTATCTGCAAACCTATGGCAAAATACCCCTTGTTGTCATCCCAGCGGTTTATCCCGCACCAATTAGTCCGCTGACGTAAATTGGTGCTGGAAAGGCTGGGATCCATTGTGGCGAAAAGGAAACGTAAAACGTGTTGTCATTCCCGCGAAAGTCGTAGATGCCTTAGGTGCGGGAATCCACGCGTAACGATTACAGCTTGCTCCAAACAATAATAAATAGAAAATAATAAATAGAAAATTAAAAAGGGAGGTTTATCATGAAAACCGTACTTACTGTTTTAGTCATCCTTACGTTTGTTTCACCGGCCGTCGCTGCTGATGCCTGCGAAGGCGTCGCTCTTACCGTTTACAACGACAACTTTGCCGTTGTACGCCAGCGAAGAAAAATGGATTTTAAAAAAGGCGTAAACACCGTTAAGTTTACCGACGTAGCTTCCGCCATAGACCCCGCCAGCGTAAACTTCAAATCACTTTCCAACCCCGGCCAGGTTAAAATTCTCGAACAGAATTACGAATACGATCTCGTAAATACCTCAAGCCTTTTAAAAAGATTCATAGACAAGCCCATCACCCTTGAGATAAAAGGCAGCGGGTCCGATCAGGGCTATACCGCAAAAGGGATTTTGTCATCATCGACAGGAAACGACCTCATAATACAAAACACCGATGGCATCAATATTATAAGCCGAAGCTCTATCGACAGAATATCACTTAAAGAGGCTCCCGCTGACCTGGTCACAAAGCCGACACTCGTCTGGCTTGCCCAGGCAAAAAATACTTCACAGCAGCTTTGCCAGGTAACATACACAACCGGAGCTATAAGCTGGAACGCAGATTACTCAGCGACCTTAAGCCCCGACGAAGACACCATAGACCTTACCGGCTGGGTGACGATCAAAAACCAATCCGGTGCCGGTTATAACGATGCGTCTATAAAACTCATGGCAGGCGATGTACGCAGGGTGCAACCGCCAAGGGCGTATGAGGAAAGACGCATGAGAAGCTTGGGGTATATGGATAAGGCTAAGGCCCCCTTTGCAGAAAAGGCATTCATGGATTATCACATCTACACGCTCAATCGCAAAAGCACAATAAACAACAATCAAGTAAAACAGATCGAGCTGATAACCCCGGCAAACAATATAAAGATAGAAAAGAATTACCTCTACCAGTGGCAAACCAAGCCGAAAAAAGTTCAGGTAAAGATCGAGTTTGAAAACAAAGAAAAGAACAACCTCGGAATACCGCTGCCGAAAGGAAAGGTTCGCGTCTTCAAAGCGGACGATGCCGACGGAACCTTAGAGTTTGTCGGCGAGGACATGATCGATCACACCGCCAAAGACGAAAAGCTCTCACTCTATATAGGCAATGCGTTCGATGTCGTCGGCGAACATACCATTACCGATTCATCCCACAAAAGCAGAACAAGGGGGCAGACTTATCAGGAAAGCACAGAGACCCACAAGATAGAGCTTCGCAACAAAAAAGATGAGCCTGTATTAGTTATCGTAGAACATACCTTTCCCGAAAGACATAACTGGACGGTTGACAGATCGTCGCATAAATATATCAAGCACGATGCACATACGCTCAGGTTTGAAATTAATATAAAACCGGAATCCGAAGTGATACTGGAATATACTGTTACCGAAACATGGTGATGACATGAAAAAGCCGACAATAAATTTCATTGTTGATTGTATTGGTTTGGTTGCTTTTTTAGGGCAGGTGGTTACCGGCTGTATCATAAGGTACATCTTACCGCCCGGCTCTGGCGGCAGAGGAAGGGCCCTCCATGGTGGTCAGGGCGAAGAGCACATAAAAACGCTTTTGTCTTTAGGAAGGCACGACTGGGGCGACATACATTTCTATCTTGCGATAACATTTGTGACTTTCGCCTTGCTGCACATATACCTGCATTGGACATGGATCGTGAATTACTGTAAAACGCATTTCACAAAATGTGCATAAAATTCTGGAACTACGTGTAACGTGACCCTGTGTTTTGCCGTAGGATGGGCAAATCTTTTGCCCATGCGGTTATTAATAGGATGCCTGTCGCGTCGTAGCTTTAGCGAAGACGGGTCATCCCTGCGAAAGGCGTAGATGCCTTAGGTGCTGGGATACATTTGTACAATTAAAACTTGTACTACGTCGGGTGGCAGCTTGTGCCTTAGGTGCTGGGATACATGTTAACGAAAAAGAAATGTGTACCCGTGTTGTCATTCCCGCGAAGGCGGGAATCCACGTGTAACAAAAAAAGAAGAGTATGACGTCGGGTGGCACGGCCAAACTAGTTTGGCCGTGATTAATAAGAAAGCCCTGAAAGGGCAATATATGTCAGCCCAGAACGTAAGTCCTGGGTAAAACAGTGCCGGCAAAGCCGGCCTCCACGCAATAAGAAGGACCTGTGGTCAGTCTTATTGCCTGCGCAGCAGCACCGAAGGTGCAAAGTTTTGAAAATTGGACTTTTGAATTTAGTATTTGTTTAGAATTTCGAGTTTCGGATTTCGTATTTTACTCTCCAAACTCCGAACTCCGAACTATGAACTATGAACTATGAACTATGAACTATGAACTATGAACTATGAACTATGAACTATGAACTATGAACTATGAACTATGAACTATGAACTATGAACTATGAACTATGAACTATGAAC
>SDBV01007995.1_pt1 | contig 14326 bp, 6 predicted proteins | sample 2277081 | NCBI WGS metagenome assembly SDBV01 (sample SAMN10402039, study PRJNA504765) | marine sediment metagenome | isolation source: marine sediment core GS10_PC15, 223 cmbsf | place: Arctic Ocean: Southern Knipovich Ridge | collected 2010
TTGGTTTTCAAGGGCATATCCCAGGACGTCGTATAGTTCTATAGAAGAAACCGCGTAGCAACAATCTTCCGCGGCATGCATGGGGCGGCCACAAAAAAGGGTGATCATCGCGAAAAAAAGAGACATATATTTTGAGATTCTCATACTTACGGATCATGGGGAAATAAATATTAATATTCAATATGGAAGCTTTTTCCGCAACTTCTCATAAAGTTGAGGTAAATCGTGCCCGTGTGCGTGCCCTTTTCAAGCATGTCTGGACAAATTCAAAATAAAAATTTACAAAATTCACCCCAATTCTCCCACCCCTTTTTCGACATAATTGGCGACTAGAGAAAACGACAGGTGTAATAAAAACGAGCCCTGAAAGGGCGATACATTTATGTCGCCGGAAAGGAAAAAGTCGTAAAAGAAGCTTGAAACGATCAAGGAGATTTTTGCCTATGCTAAACTCCAGATACAATGATGACATTATGAATTTCTAAAGGAATATTTTGCATCTCCCTTTCGAGGGAGTTGCAAAACTATGGAGGATCGCTTTTTGGCGCTTTCACCGATCTTCGGTGTTTGACACAAATACCCTACTCTTAAGAGTATGTGAATTTTCGTCAAACACCGAATCTCGGCAAAATCGCCCAAAAATCGATTGCGCCATAGTTTTGCAACTCCCTCTTTCAGGGCTCATCTTTGTACGTGACATCATCATCGTTGGCCGAGGGCATCATCCAAGCCCCGAACCCTCAACAAGAAGCCGCCCGCTACCAACAGGCAGGAATGGAGGCTTTTGTGATTCTCTGAAGAGCTTTGTGAATAATTCAAGTGCCTCACGGTTCCGTTCAAAAAATAAGAGTCTGTTTTCTAATTCACTTTCCAAATGGATTCTTTGATACCCTAGCAAGGCCATTCGATCAATTGGATCTGCCAAATCAAAACCTCTTGTATCTGGTTTTGATATATTGTAATGAACTATACTCTCTGGTCGTTCTCGCAAAAGCCTTAAGCATAATTCTTTCAGAACTGGATATTTTCCAATGAACGTGTCAAACATGCGAATTTTTCTCTTGAGTTTTCCTATTTCACGATAAATAAGATTGCTACTGTTTTGGGCAAGTATGTTAACCTCAGAGACATGCGCGTTAGAGAGCAAGTTAAATTTTCTGACAGCTAGTTGGAAGAGACGACAGATTTCTTCATTGTTTACTTTTATAACTTGCGGCTCTAAATCTTTGAGGATTTGACTTGTATCTTCCCTATTTGCTACTCCAAATAGTTTGCGAATGCATGGGAAGACTTTCGAGACAAACCAGATGATTTTGGTCAGCCAATTGAATTTTCCTATTCTAAGGTCGGATTTAATCCAATGGACCCCTTTTTGTGCTTCAGATAACCCCTGCAACCTCTCCCACAAATCGACGTCATCGAGTTGTGTTTGACCTATTGTATATGATGTGTTCATCTGCATTATATGTTTTCTTGTTATAAAATGATTTTTAGTTATAGAACATATAATAAATAATTGTTTTTTATTTGTCAATATTAAATCACACAAATTTGTTGCGAAAAAATCGAGACTTGTGCATACTGTAGTATGATAATTCCTTTAAGAATTGTTTTGGAACAGATGAAAAACTTAGAAGGTTTAACAGATGAAAAACTTAGAAGATTTACTAGAAAAAGCCAAATGGGGAAAGCTATCAAATGAAGAACTGGCTTATGTAGTTCAAAAAATTGAAACATGGACCCCCGCAGATAAAGAAGAAGACCTCTATACTTTGATACACACCTTAGGAAGGTCTGAAGAAAAAAAATATAAAGAATTGGTCGAGCGTTTTTTATATTTTCCAGACTATCCCATGATTACTCGTATAGCATTATATACATTGTGTAATTATTGGAACTATACTCAGGATTATTTATCCGAATTAACAAACTTCATTCAAGGGGTTGAATGGGATAAAGAAGATGATGTTCGTTTGATTGCTATCAGCTGTGCTGGAGGATACCTAAGGAAAACATTAGAAAAAAAATTGCTCCAGCTACTCATCGACACTTTTGAAAAAAATGATGAAGATGAATTAATTCGAGAAGGAGCCTATGAAGCTCTTTGTCGTGCCATGGGGAAACAATGGAATGAAATCCTTGCCTCTGAAGGGAATAAATTTGATTTTTCAATCATCGAAAGAGCACGGAAAGCTCTAGAGAAAATTAAAAACAAACAATAAATGGAATGATGTAGATATGCTAACTTTCAGTCAAGCACCGTATTCTTTCAAAGATGAACGGAATAATTTACCAACGGTTTTTCCTGGTCATTGTAGTTTTAGCTTTGAGCAAGCGGAAAAACTTCTTAAATTTGTTGATCCAATTACATTACCATTCACAGGTGTAAAAGGGAATATTGTGCAATTATGGCAACATAAAAATTCACTCATAGGTTCCGTGTCACAAAATGGAAAGGTAAAGATTTTATTTGGAGAAAGAATTTTTAATGGACTTCGACGCAATGAAAAAGGTTTTTCTGTTCTGAACCGTCTACGAAGTAGTGGGTTGAGAAAATGGCAATTAGCCTACATCCCAGAAAAAGAAAGAATAGAGGTTTGGCCTTATCTTATCGCATCTGGTCGAGACGATCTAAGCTCTACTCAAAAAAAAATTAATAATATTAAAGGTCACCTCACTTTTAGAGATCTATCTGCAGCGTGGAAAGAAAACAAAGGTGAAGTAGTAGCTAGGAAAAAAGATGGTACTCCTTGGGACCATGTCGACGAGGCAGGAAATGCCCAACGAGGTTTAAAAAACATAATACAAAGACTTAAACAGGAACTTGCAAGACCGCTTTCTCCTGAAGCTCGAGCTCAAAAGCAAAACGAACTCTCACAAGCGAGCAAATTATTAGATCATTCGGAAGGATTTCTTAAGTCCTCTCCTCATAAACGACCCTCTGAAAAACAATTTCAACAGACACTTCAACAAACAAAACTCACAGATTCTTACAATGGAACACATCGGGGCAATCCCGTTCCAGCAAAAGGTGGAACTGGCGGAGATATTGGAGGCGTTGCCAGTGGTGCTGAATATATTGAAGGGCTTTTTGATTCTCCCGAATCTCTTTTAGAGCATGAACATTACTTTGCTCTTCCACGGCTTGAAGATGGACAGGCCCCCTTTTCTAATGATGAGCTTCGCCAAATTCTAAGGGAACTCGCTATCGGAATTTACACTCATAGTACCGTTCCTTTCTTTAGCCTTCATTTTAGACAGGGTAAAAGCGCCGATTTATTCCCTGTAATCCACCCTGCATACGAAAACACTCTCGTTGGACGAGTGATTAGCATGCTGGATTATTGGATGAAGGGCTATCTCAATGGAGGGATTTTTAGCGAAGACTTTGTGGAAGGCTGGCATCAAGATCCCGACTGGGGACGACGAGGCGATTCTGCTTTAAAAGAGTTGATCAGCCTTGAAGAGTATTGCCAAAAGCATCTTTCAGGAAATGACAAAAATTATAAATCTGCGAGGAGTTTGGAATATCAATTCAATCACGATCCTCTCTTGAAGTTATTAGGAGGAAAAGTACATCAAACTTTAACCGGTGACTCTGCCACATTGTCTCAATTTGATGGATTTAGGAACTCCTTTCGGATCCTCAGCAAGCAAAAAAGCTTCCAAAAAGAGGGCGATGTCTTTTTCATTGATTCAGACTTTGAGGTTAAATACACCATTGCACCCTCACCAGCATACAAAAAAGAATTTGAGAAGCACCTACGAACAAAAGGGTATGTGCCAGACTCTCACCAAGCGATGATTACGATTTATGAACTCATGGCACAACGTATCCACGACCACATGGTGAAATTGCCTTTCTGTAGAAAATATTTTGCCATGCTTGGAGTCATTAACTTTTTCTCAAGTTATTTCTCCACAATGAAACGGCATCGCAGAGTTCCTCTTCTTCCGCTATGTAAACCCGTAACTTCAAAAGGTTGTCCTCCTCTTTTTCCTCATCTACCCCTTACCAATTTTTCCAAAGAAACTCTGAAAATGAATCTGAAAGAAGTTTATACCGATTTTCTTTCTAAGAATAGATATGGGTTGAAGAGTTACCTAAAAGGTCTGTCATCATTTTTGCTTCATAATCCGACCAAAAACCCAGATTCTTATGATCGCGGAAAGGTAGAAACTCTTAAAAAAGCATTTGCAGAAACTCTTGAGGACAATATTCTCAGTCACTGCAGCCCCCCTTTTCGAAGAGTAGTTCAAGAAAATTGCGGAGAATCAATAAAAAAAATTGCTGAGAAAAATGCAAACCAAGCTATAGACACTCAAGTTGAAATCATTTCTAAAAACACTTTAGACAATAGAAGAGCATTATTAGCTGGCGAGGGTAAAATAAAATTTGGTCAAACGATTGATGGAATTCGCGACTCCCTTCCGAGCACTTGCAACGTGTTAAACAACCCAGAAAATCCCGAGGAAGATGTTTCGCTCACTTATAAAACGGATTTCCTCCCTTCAGAACTTCCAGAAAAAGAACTTGAGAGAAATAAACGCATTGTGGGTGGTTGCGGGATGATCCTTGAGGCCCACAAACTTCGCCCCTCCTTTACGGCATCTGAGATCCAACAAGCGAACATGATGCAATTGCTCAGTATGGATACCGAGTCTTGGCAAAAGGTTGCAATTACACCTGATACTGAAGGATGGGTATTCCGTTTAGAGCATGAAACTGTTCCTCCTTGGGAACCAGATGGTTATTCATGGATGGAAGAGGCTCTTCTTACCTCTTCACCGGAAAATCCTATTGAAGAAAATCAACAACGAATTTCTATTCTAATAGCTATGTCGAAAGGAGAAAAAGACAAATTTTCTGAATTCGTTGATGGAATAGACGATCTTAAAACCTTAAAAAATAGAAGTGGCGCTACTTTACTCCACGAAGCTGCCAAAATCGATGATCCTTTTTTCTTCGATAAATTAAGAAGCAAAGGTCTTTCTCCTGGGGAAAAAGACAATTTTGGATTTCTTCCTATTCATTACGCTGCTATGGAAGGCTGTTGCAAAACATTAAAGCGTATCTTGGTCATTAATAGTGCATGTCTCAATGAAAAAAGCAGGAATGATAGCACCCCCCTCGTTATCGCTATCCAGTATGGTCAGGAAGAGGCTGTGAGGGTTTTGCTTTCTAACAAGCCAAAGCCAACTCTGCTCGCTAATGGATACTCTGATTTGCACTGTGCTCTGCATGAAGGAAACCGAGATGTTATTCAAGCTATACTCGAAAATCATTCGATTATTTCACCAGCGATCAATATTTGCTGCGAAGAGGGGGGAACACCCCTCATGCTTGCCTGTGAACTCGATGACGCCGACCTTGTCTCTCAATTGGTTGGAAAGGGTGCGGATCCTTCTGCTAAGCGTAAAGATGGTATAACAGCAATTGAGATTGCTACTCGTCGTCAATGTGTTCCGGTCTTGAGAAAATTATTAGAAAAAACTTCTCCTTCAGAACTAGCTATCGAAGCTGCAGCTAGAGATGGCACCGTGGAAATCATTAAATGCCTTGAAAATGAATCGCAATTTAAAAACTTTCAAACGAGTTGTAAAGATACCCCTCTACACATCGCTCTTCGACATGCCAATATTTCTGTAGCTGAATATTTAACAAAATATACGCAATGGCATGACAAGAAAAACGTGGAGAAATATTCTCCATTTCAATTAGCGATTTTTATTGGAGCCTGGGATATTGCAAAAGCTCTCTACGAGCGTAGTTGCGATGTGGATTATGAGGCTATGCTTCGTACAGACTATCATCCTCTGCTTAAGGAATTCTTTAGCAAAGCTACCTTCAATTCAAAACGGATCCAAGAGCTTCTCTTGGTGGCAGCCCAAGCCGGCAACTATCTTGCTATCTCCCAAGTTCTTCAGCCTCTTGGGGCAAAGCTAGCAACGTTATGTGGCCCGAAAGGATGGAGATTACCCCATTATTTGGCAAAATCAGACGGCATTTTTCTTCTAAAAAAAGAGATGGTAGGGTTGAAAAGTGTCTTACTTCCTCTCAACGAAGAAGGCAATAAAACACTTCCCTATATTGCAGCTGAGTACCGCAGTGTTCGTGTCCTTCGATTTTTGTTAGAACAAATGAAAGAAGGGAAAGAATCTCTTGAGAAGCATTTTAATGACAGGCATCTTTTTTATGCGATTGTAGAATCCGGAGATCTTGAATCCGTCAAGATAGCCATAGAGATTTTTGGGAAAGAAGGCCTCATCAATGCTCCTCTCGATAAGCAAAATACTCGTGCTGCCCATCTAGCTGCACAAATAGGATTGCACGAAATTTTGAAATATTTAAAGGAACTTGGAGCAGATTTGAATGCAGCAGATGCTAAGAATCAAAAACCTATAGACTATGCAGTTAGATTGGGTCTCCCAGATAGTATCAAATATCTTCTCAAAGCAAGAGTAACAATTGATGCTCATACTCTTTACGAGGCGGTAGCTTCGAAAACATCCACTCGAGAAAAAATTCAGCGCTATCTATTTTCTACCAATCCATCGCAAAAGATTCTTGACGCTGCTTTATTTGAAGCGGTTCAACGTCATAATGAAAAGGCGTTCGATTTTCTCCACTTAAAAGGTGCAGCTTTTACTCATGCGACAACTGAAGGATGGACTCCCCTTCTTCTTGCAAGCCAAACTGGACAAAGCCGTATGGTCGAGATCATAACCCAAGCTCCCAGTGATCTAAGAAAATATAAAGGAGACAATCCTTTACACCTTGCCTGTAAAGAAAAACATATCCGATGCGTAGAGCTTCTTCTACAAAAGGGTTATCATCCCGATGAACCCAATCATGTGGGACACACTCCAAAACAGATTGCCGGGAAGGATCCAGCTATTTTGGAAATTCTCAAAAAAGAACCACGTCGATTTCTGGCTGAAATAAAAGCCTTCGAAGAAGCCTTATTTAAAGATGATAAAAAAGCCCTTAAGGAGAGTCAAAAAAATCTTCCTCTCAACCAACCGATTCAAATTGGCACACCCAATGGAACTTCTTGTTGGGGAACTCCAGTTCTCTTGCTTGCTTGTTTTTGCAAGGAACGCAGCATTCGTAAGTATGTCCCTTCAAATATGGAATTAGAGAAATTTCCAAGTATCATAAATCGCCCGGATAGCAAAGGAAACACTTTAGCACATTACTACAGCAATATACCGAGAATTATAAACATTAAATTCCTAAATTTTAACTGCAAAAATCATGAGGGACAACGCCCCGTTCATCTTGCTGCTAAAAACGCTAGCTTTAGTGATTTCCAGAACCTATTGGACAAGTTGCCACCTGGAGAAATCCATATACCCGATGATCAAGGAAAAACAGCGCTTTTTTATGCGGTTGAGGGAGAACAAGAAAAGAATGTTAAACTGTTACTGATGCGAGGGGCCGACTTAAGACATTATGATAGAAATCTTTTTACCCCTCTGCTTTTGGCTTGCGGAAAAGATTTTTTGCCATCTGTCAAAACTTTGCTACAGTTTGGAGCCGATCCGAACCAAGCAGGAACTTTTGGAAAAGTCACCCCCTTAATCTTATCCATCACCAAACAACATTCTGAAATCACCCGCCTGTTGCTTTTTCATGGGGCACAACTTAGTCAATTGACAAGAAAGGGGGAACATGCAATTCATTTTGCTGCACAACAAGGAGATGTGGAGTTATTGCGCTATTGTCATGCTAGAGAAGTACCTCTCGACTTAGAAGACAACAAAAAAATGACACCGAGACATATTGCAGCGGGGCTCGGGCACATTCCTTTCTTAGAAGCTCTTAATGCTCTTCAACCAGATTTCAAAGACCATGCCGATGTGCCCACTCCTTTAACACTCACCGCCACCTCCTCAAACCCCGATTCTCTCAGATGGTTTTTGGATAAAGGAGCAAATCCAGAAGAAAAAGTTAAGGGACTTGGAGGTGATACTTTGAGTGCTGCTGCATATAGTCCGGCGGCAAGATCCATGATCTCTGTACTCGACCCTTATCGTCTTTCCAGAAATCCAAAGAGCCTCTTACCTGCAATTTTAAATGCTTTAAGGAAAGATAATCCAGATGCGCTTCAAGCTCTTTATAGAAAGGGTATCCCTCTCTCTTCCGATATCGTGGAAGGAGAAAGCGGACTACATGTAGCCTCGCGGTGTGGGGCTTTGCAGTGCACTGCTTGGCTTTTACAAAACGGAACAGACCCTTTGGCAGAAAATCACGCGAAGCAAAATCCTCTTGAACTTGCTGCTGCAAATGACTCTGCTGAACAGTTTCAGATGCTCTTAGAAGATGCCCAGCCTCCGTTAGATCAAAGATATAATGGGGGAAAGTCCTTAGCCCATTTAGCGACACAATCTGGAAAACTGAAACATCTCGTTGTGTTGATGCATCAAGGGTATCCGATAGATGAGAAAGATGTGCATGGATTCACACCATTAGACCTTGCTGTGCAATACAGACATCCGGAAGTTGTCCGTTTCTTGCTTGCTTGTGGTGAAAAACGATCAACCGATGCAGCTCCTACTACAACTTCTGAGATTGCAGATCTGATTCAACAATCTACTGGGAACAAAAAAGATTCAGAACCTGGAGACACTCGGCTCCATTTTGCAGTGAAAAGTCATTGCCCACTTGCTGTACTTGTTTGTTCTAAATTGGACAATGTAGATCAAACAAATGCTGAGAAAATAACTCCGCTGCATTTAGCGACGCGAATGGGCCAAATCCAATCGATCATCTATTTGCTCAAAGCAGGAGCTGATCCGAATGCAAAAACCAAAAAAGGACAGACTTCCCTTTGGTTTGCAGAGCAAATACCAGACCTTCTGTTAAGGACAAGAGTGGTTCAATTGTTTAAACCCTCTAAAATTGAACAAACTTAAGGAGAGAAAAATGACAGTAGTCAACTATACATATCTCGTTGATAAAGAAAGTGGTAATCCTTTACAAATGTTAATAGATGAAAATGGTATTGATAGAAAGAAATACCCCCTCCTCCTCTCTGCTGGTGACAAGTCAACCATGAGCTACTCTCATGTTCTTGCAGTGATCAAAAAACAGGAACTACCCCCTTCCCAACTCGTTGGTCTAGATCAAGCAAGCTTGCCTCCAATGATCAGGCATATAGATGATATCTTTCGGGCAAAGTTAGGTGAATATAAGGAATCTTTAGTTGAAGCAATAAGAAAGGACTTGAAGCTCTGCAGAGAATATGACGTGAAACTCGAAGAACAGTTCGACAGAAAAAATTACACGATGATATGTACTTTATGGGGTCTCTTGTTTTTGGGGGTTGGAGCTATCCCCGGTCTAATTATCGGATTAACTAAAGATAAAGCAAAAAACGAACGCAATGCGACAAACACCACTCTGACCAGGTATGAAGAGTCAGGAAACAGAAGAGCCTGGATGAAAGAAGTGGATATTTTAGAAAAAAAGAGGGTCCAGGAAATAAACACTCTTCTGATGATGCGTATGAAAACACTATACAAATCTTTGCGAATGTCTTTGAAAGACAAAGAGTGGAATATTGAATATGTCAAAGAATTGCGTTCGTGTTTCCTGGTGTACAAAGCTGTGATTCCTGGAGCAAAGGATACATTTGATACCATAGAAGAAAAAAACATAAATGTGGCGGAATTTTTAAAACAATTTGATTCAAAGAAATAGAGGAAGTTATGATTTGTCAACCCTGCAGTGTAGCAATTAAAGCATGGAATGATGCCATAGAAGCCAATACCGAAAGAGCTGTTGCTCTTGCTGAAAAGCATCTACCTAGTAGAAGGGCTCAGGAATTTTTTCAGAATCGGAGCCAGAATTCAAAAAAATTGGCTCTACATATTGTAGTAACATCTCTTTGGTTACAGGCCACGATTAGAAATCCGCTGATTCCTAAAAATGTTGGTCTTCCTTTGGGATTTATAGAAGTGGCATTGACCATTGGTCCTTGTTTCCGCTATATGAAAGGTCCTATACAAAAAATTAATCTCTTATTCCAACAACACACCAAAGAGATCGCTTCTCATCTTCAAAAACACCTCAGACTAAAAAAATTCACGTATATCATCACAAAAAAGGAGTATCCAATGTTACAACCTATCATAGGTTTCTCCCTAACCGGTTGTCAGACATCTTGGAATGTGCTGAAAGGGCTCTCTAGTCGACTCAAAGAAGCTACTAAATCTGATGTAGAAGTATTAGATAGGGATATCCCAGATGGTCCAGACGGAGTCGCCAGAAGAGCAATAGAAGAAATTAATCGAGACATTCTAGAATTGAAACGTCGGTTAGGAATAATTGATAAACTTCTCGAAAATGATGTTAAACTGAGAGGGCTTTGTAAAGAAGCATTGCAATGTTATCAGCCCATATTTTCCACATTCAAGAAGGCCAGTACTGAAGATCTGGATCCTGAAGACCTAATAGATTTAATGGCAATACGTTCCTATAAAAAAAATGCCCTAGAGAGATCTTTAGAGGAAAGAATGGTTTTTTTACAGAGAAACCCTCAAATTGCTGAATACGTAAAGAAGATCTTAGATCAACAAGAGCAACATTCCCAAAAAGAGGAATAATTTCCTACCATAAAGAGAGAAAAATTTTATGATGAATCCACTCATTGGACCCGAAACCTTTCTAACAAGCTGGGAACAAACCACACTCGCCAAAACTCCAATTGATTTACGGAGAGAGATCGAGCAGCGTCTTCTTGTTACAATGAACAAAGATGATATTGAGTGTGCGCAACTCATTTTGACAGTTTTTAATCCCGATAGTTCTTCAGAATTGAAAAGGGCCCAGGAGATTTTTTTTCTTGAGCTTTTAAAAATAGATAGCTCCAAACGATTGAAAGCACTCAGCAAATTATATAAAATCTGTCAGAAACAGGGATTTGAGGGTTTTTTCCAATGTGTCATCTCAAAAAAAGTCGGATACTATCCCAAAGAGGTTCTTTTAGAAGTCATCGAAGTTTTTACTAAAGTAGCTGAGAAGAATCACGACTTACTTCCACTGTCCAATATCCCCTGTTATGATGAAGGAGGAAAAGGCTGGCTTAAGCAGTTGGAAGAGAATCCTGATCTTTCCACTTTCACATTTGGAAGAAGTGGGGAACCTTCTTCTTCCAGACTTCTTCTTCCCCCAATTAGACAGTCAGAAGATGTGTTTTCAAAGGGCACTTCTTTTCAAAAAACCAAAGCGCTAGCTATCCGTTATTTGACCTCTCTTCCCGAGACCCACCGCTCTTCGATCGATACTTATCAGAAAATTTTTCGGGGTCTTCAAAATGACACAAAATTTCCTCACCTGTCAGAGTTTTCCAAAATTGAACTGACCAAACTTATTCTGTTAACAACAACAAGAAAAGATCATCCGGTTTCCCAAAAATTTTCCCAAGGAGATTTTGATGAACTTCTCGAAGAAGCTCACGCCACTGTCAAATCTTGGGGAGTAGAATTTCTCATCACTTTCACCGAAGCACCCGACATTCCGAAGAATCCATCCTTAGATGGAGTCATTAGAGCATTAAAATTATCGAATCTCTTGGCAAAGAATTACCAACTCTTTGCAAGCGTCATAGAGAGGCTTCAGCACTTTGGTTCAGGAAAGAGCACACTTGAGACATTTGTCACCTCTCTTGAGGAATTGGCACCAGAAGTTCTACCGACTCTACCAAACGAAGAAGAAAACTTGGAACTGTTGCAAAAAAGGATGAGAGGTGACGATCCGAATGTTGCTTTTCGATTACCTTCAGAGCATTTGACTACCATCGAAAGACAGTATGCTAAAATTGAAGAGTATTGCGATTCCTTCAAACATCTTCGCATGGGCCAGTTAGTCGAGCTCGCCTCTAAACTACGGGCACAGGAAACCGAAATTGGGTTTTCGGAAGATATTATTCTCCAGCTCATTGCTGTGGGACGTCTCGCTGCCTTTATTAAATTTCAAATTTATGCACGTAGTACACAAATCTACACGATTCTTGGCGAACTGTGTTTTGAAAAAGGGGCAATGGCTCAAGTTAAGACAGGAGAAGGAAAATCGCTCATTATTACACTCCTTGGATTTGTCTTGTCTATGCAAAACAAGAGTGTCCATATTATTTCCTCTGACCGCACTCTTGCAAAGCGAGACCAAAGAAAGGCTGTCTTTTTCTTTGATCCTTTTGGAATCTCAACATCAAATATTTGTAAAGATAATGCAAAAGCGAAACGCTTTCAAGCACAAATTCTCTATGGGACGGCTTCAGATTTTGAATTTGCTGTTATGCGTGAACTTCTTGATTTCACCCCCCTTTTTGAACAAAAAATGACTCCCATAGGGGAAAAGAGGTTTGATTGTGTCATTATTGATGAGCTAGACAATCTCACGATTGATACCGCATCGAATCAAGCGCGTCTTAGTGCTCGTAAAGAAGAAACTCATGAATGGGTCTACTTTCCAATCTTCACCCATGTAAGAGATAATTTTAATAAGGGAGGGTTTGACCTGGTTTCGACCACTAGTTCCGTTCATAAACTTCGGGAATTTCTTGAAGGATATTCCCATGGTACATTCAAAGATCGAATCCATCATTTAGCTGATGAACAGTTAGAAACATGGTTGATTTCCGCTTTTAAGGCTTTATATCAGTTATCAGAATACAGAGACTATGTAGTTCGGCCAAAACCGAAGAAAGAAATGGGGGACAATGATAAAGTTGTCGTCATTGTAGATGCAGAAAATACAGGAAGGTTAATGTGGGGTTCACGTTGGAGTAATGGTCTTCATGAATTTGTTGAAGTGAAACATAGTATGATTCCGCAAAGAGAATCATTATGTCCGATCACACTTTCTCACCCTGTCTTTTATCAAATGTATCGCTCTCTTTACGGGCTAAGTGGTACGTTAGGCTCCCCTTTTGAAAGAGAGGAAATTAAAGATATTTATGATATTCCCTCATTTGATATTCCTACATTTCGGCCCCTCATCCGAAAGGATCTCTCTCCTGTGATCGTACCTACACAAGAAGCATATTTTCAGAAAATGCAAAAGATTGTAGCTGAATGTAGAAAGCAACAACGCCCTATTTTAGTTCTTTGTAAAACCATTCAAGACTCACAGAATATCGGCTCTTATTTGAAAAAAGCAGGGATTCCATTTGAATTGCTGAATGAATTACAAGAGAAATCCGAAGAAGAAATTCTTGAAAATGCAGGATGCCCAGGAGCAGTCACTGTCGCTACCAATACTGCAGGAAGAGGGACTGATATTATCTTAAAAGGTGAAAGCGAGAAAAATGGGGGGTTGCATGTCCTGATCACTTTTTATCCTGATTCCAAAAGAGTTGAAGACCAGGCACGCGGACGAGCAGGTCGTCAAGGGCAAAAAGGGTCCAGTGAAATTCTCATTTCCAGAGAAAGCTTGGAAAATATTCCCCCAAATCTCACAGATCTAGAAATTCTTAATTTTTTAGAAGTTCAGCGGACTTCACGCACAAAGATGATGAAACAAATCCACCTTTTACAGTCAGAAACAGAACGTCATGTCTTTGGTTATGTTCGTCAATTTTATGAACTTTTTGGAAAGTTTGAGGATCTACTCAATAATGAAACTTTTCTCGAAAGTGCTGCTTCTGCTTTATCAAAAAGGAAAATTCAAAGTAAAACAATCGATTTGGAAAATTTAAAACTCCAAGATCGAAAAATTGCTGATGAAGCACTTAAACTTCTCATTGATTCAGAACAAGATGTCGTTAAGTGGAAGACTCTTCTCCAACAAACTGGTAAAAGAATACAATCTCACGTTTTAAATCTCTGGGCTCTCGATTTTCATCACAATGTGGATGAGTTGCTGAAGCAATCTAGAGCTCAATCCATGATGAACCTGAATTTTCGCTTGCGAACAGCAGATCTCGTTGAAGATGGGCATCCTCTTGCTCTCCTTTTTTCCGGATTGGAAGAAGCACTCATTCAGGACGAAAAAAAGAGGCTTGCAATACTAAAACAGGAAATTACGGATCAGTTTGCACAAAAAAGAGAGGATTGGGAAAAACCTCTTCATCCATCTGGCAATGGGATTCTAGACTATCTTCGCAAAAATACCCAGACGGTTCTACGAGGTGTAGAAAGCACGATTACCAGATAGATCTTAGGACTTAACTTACCCACGTTGTAATCGTTCAGCCACCATACTAAGGGCTCGTGCAAAAATAAGTTGTGCGTTTCTGGTGACTCAGCGCTTCAGATGCGAGGCGCAAATTCGCAGACAACTTATTAGTTTTCAAGAATTTGCAACAAAGCAGATGAAGAT
>SDBV01007996.1_pt1 | contig 14324 bp, 24 predicted proteins | sample 2277081 | NCBI WGS metagenome assembly SDBV01 (sample SAMN10402039, study PRJNA504765) | marine sediment metagenome | isolation source: marine sediment core GS10_PC15, 223 cmbsf | place: Arctic Ocean: Southern Knipovich Ridge | collected 2010
TACGTTCCATAACGAGATTCCGGGATATAAGGCCAATCTTCTCTACGCTGACAACCTCGTATGGATTGCATACCCTCAATTATCGTGAGATGGGCATTCCGCATATCAAAGTTGAAAACGTCAATAGTTCCAATTCCCGTTGATTCCTGTCTCCCTCCATGACAAGCTGCGTAGAATTGATTCAGAACCGTCCACTCCATTTCTCGTGACTTAAATTCCTGATACGCATATCTAAGGAGTAGATGCCTAGAAATAGCAGAGGGAGAAGCTAAGTTAGAATACGAAACGCCTACTTTCTCGAAGTTGTCTATCAAGAGCAAAACGAAGGCATAAATCGCCTCTAACATCAAAGGCGGTTCATCATTCTTCAGCTTAAAGAAGTTGAAAAGATTCCAGAGATAATGACGTTCATCACCTCTCACAAACGTGATAGACGATCCACGATATCGAATGTTCCAACCTTTATGCTCAATTGAGAGACCGTAGTACAGCTTGAAAAGATTATCTCGTCCAAGCCACTTAAGAGTTGCGTCAAGCTCTCCGGGAGTTGTAATAGTGAAAGTGTGCTTCACTCTCGTAACCGTTTCGAGTAATGATCTCGTACTGTCTATACGCCTAGTCCCTTCTGGCGTCTCTACAAATAAAAACTTCCCATCTATGTATACTCTAGCTGGCTGCCAGTCTCCAACGTAATCCGGCAGCTTGCCAACAAAGGCGGGAGGAATTACTAGATTCTCGGGTAGAGTGTCCACTACTCTCCTACCCTACCATACTTTAATGTACTTCATGTAAAGTACCGGGGGGCCAAAACCAAGTAACCGGATCAATTATGCCGGGCCACACACCAAGCACATGCTTTCGTGTCTCCCATCGTTGCAACGTTTCAGTCCACCGATCTCGTTGTTTCTCCCAAGCATCCCAATCAAAAGGAGCGTGCGGACAGTTAGAAGCACCAAGAGCGGTCGGGCATTCAAAATCACCCATGCCAGTACCGATGATAATGGGACACGGTTTCATTTCGGAGTTCGCCCTAAGAGTTCTTGCACTAACGAACGCACGCTGCACCACCACCAAGTAATTGCAGGCCAAAGACCAAAACCTGCGAAAAGGCTGAAAATCGGATGCCCTGTCTCCTTCAAGGCCCAAAATCCGAAGGCTATGCTCGTTCCAATTCGAAACAACCTATTTGCAGAATCCTTAGTCAACTCCTTACCCTATCCTTCAACTCCATGCGTGACCACAATCGTTACACTCGAATTGCTGCTCCATGTTGTTAGGCGTGACGTTATCGGACGCACACTCAGGGCAAACGGGAGCTTGCTGCTCGGACGCCTCTTCAAGCACTTCAAAGTCAGGACAATCTATGTGATCTCGTTCAATCAAGCCTTGCTCCGCTATCTTCGCAGCGAACCGTGCGTCATATTCAGGGTCACTCATTCGAATACAAATCTGATCTGCCGGAAGCCATTCATCCGGTAATTCTTGATAGAGATGATGAATGAAAACCTCATGTCCAGCATCGCCAGCGAAGGTTCGGCCTTCAAATTCGAATTGCTCTAGTTCATCATCTTCCCTGAGAATCTGAACCCGACTCGTCGTTGGAGGATTCGTCAAAGGAATCAATACGTAACCCGTTTGGATCGCCACTATCCCATCCTTCCATTAAGTCAGCAAAGAAAACGGAGTTCTTTACCGCCGCCTTACTCTGATCCACTAAATCAACGCCCTGTGGCTCAAACGGCCCTAACACCGACTGAATTGCTTCCACTCTCTCCCCGAGGAAGAGAATATACGGCAATATATCTGTCATGAAATTTCCCGGAATATGTTGTTAATCTCAGACCCAACCAATCCTTGTCTACGGTTTCGATCTGAGAGAACTCGATGTGCCTCTCTAATCGCCTGCCTTCGGGTTGAACCGAAGATTCGCATATGATCTCGAACGAAGTTCCTTCTGGCTCGCCTGACCACTTGAACGGTCCTATCCCCGAGCCTGATTTTACGCTCTGCGGCCCAACGTGCTTCCGCAAGAGTAAAACCATCTTGAATCAATGCGTCTCGACGCTTTTCAAAGAGAGTTGCCATTTAACTTGCTTTCGCAACTTCAAGAATTCGCTCGGAAATTCGTATTGACTCCAACCTAATCTGCCGTGCGGATTCTGCGATTTGGGTAGTCAACCTTTGAATCTCAGATTCACTAGATCGCAAACTCCAAAGTGTTCCCTCAATCTCACCGGCTAGCGTTTGAAGTTCATCCACACTCAAAGTAAGAATACTTATTGCTTCAACTCTCGTTAAACTCTGTTTCATTATCTTCTCTACTTTCCCCATCATTACGCCGCAGTCCAATGGTCTGAAACGTGAACATCAACAAGCATTGGAATATCGTCTGTGTAGGAGAAAGGAACGTCCAAATCTCTAAAATACTGCCTCGGATGGTTTTCCAGAATATAGATTATCTTCTCGCTCTCAGCATCCCACACTTCACTAAGAACTTCCATGTCACCTGAGTCATGAATAGTCCAGAAAGGAAACACAGAATCAGGATACTCTTCTTCACATGCGAGTAAAGACAGCAAGTTCAATCCACTCGCTGTATTCTGTATCGGGAAGTTGACCGCCTGATTGAAAGACCGATTCCAGTTCTCGTCAGTAAGCATCGGGAATCTACGAGTGTGCTGCAATACACTCACGATCTCCCTATTCTTGATTAGCTGCTCTTCAATCCAGTCCCAATACTCCTGAAGATACGGGAACATGCCCGTAATTACCTCGCAGATAACATCAACTCTGCTTAGAGGAAGCTCCAACGCCTTAGCGATTGCGCCGTTAGTTCGCCTAAAGAGCTTTCCGAACACGCACTCTTTCACATCACGTCGAGTCTTACCATTTGTACGCTCATTAAGAGCAAAGTATTCATTTCCGTAGATTTCTACTGCGACAATTCCATGAGGGTCTGCGGGTTCTCCCCTATCATCCTTAGTGAAGAGTACGTCCCGCATACCCTTATCGCCAGTAAGACAAGCATAGACTCGAAGTTCAAATTGCTTGAAATCATAGTGAACCCACACGTATCCGGGCCTAGCCTTACAAGGCGCACGAATAGCTTCACTGTAATTAGTATGAACAGGATAGTTAGTGACAGTAGGTCGTCTGAAGTTTACTCGACCCGTAACTGTCGCCCACAACATCACATCAGGATGCAAGAAAGAAACGGGCCGACCGTCAATTACTTCAATTTCCCTGTCTGAATATGACCTCTGGAGATCGACTAAATTCGTGTCAATCGCTCTTCGTAATCCACGAGAAGTCTCGATTAATTTTGAGTATTCAGAAAGTCGCCACTCAATCTCTCCGAACGCATCCTGATCCCCATCTCGCTGAAGAGACGCAAACCAACCTTTTCCCCGATCTGCCGCCTTAGCTCCAGTCCCGTATTTATCGCCTGAAGTTGGATCAATCGGAATCTCTATCCCGAAGTCTCTAGACCTATTTCCTTCAAGAACCCCAATTACTTGCTTCGGACTATTCGAATTCTCCAAACCGAAATCACTGAGAAGACGTGCGTTAACATCATTCAAGTGTCTTCGGAGTAGAGTCGCATTTTCAGCAAGGGTCTTGATATCAACCATCACCCCTCGAACTGTCCTACGTACGCCTGCATTCGAAAGCGGAAGCAAGAATTCCTCATAGTGCCTCCGCTCATTAGGATTCAACTCAATCAGATCATCTATGATACGAGTCGTTACAACGTCAATTGCTCCATATTTGTAGAGCAAAGCTCTCGGAACGTTGTCGAATGAAACATCTATCTGATTGTCAATCGAATCAGTCCACAGAGCCAGTTCCGCAGACCAATCCTCAATCCCGAGATATCTTCGACCGAGCCTCTTCAAAGAATGCGCTGTCGATTCATCAGTCGCATATGACTTCAACAGCGTACAAAACACGAAGTCAGAGACGCCGAAGAAGAGCATCATCCACATCATGTCAAACTGAGCGTTATGACACCCTATGTTAGCTCGCTTCAAAAAGGCAGAGAATTCTTCACGACGGTGCTGAAGATGCTCCCACGGGAGTACGTATCCCGTCTCTTTATCATCGCCACAGAGTTGAACGCAGATTAGCTGTCCGAGTTCGTACGCCAGTCCCGAACGAAGCTCGTATCCATTCTCTTTTGCGACTTTTCGTTGTTCAGCAGTTGCAGGTGGATTACGCTCTATGCCATCCTGCCACGGACTTAGAGAAGTCGTCTCAGCGTCAAGTGCGACTCGCTCTTGATTCTCTAATTCAGCTAGAAATAAGTCGATATCTTCAGGAGACTCTGCTACTCTCACTTGATACTTAAACGCTTTCGCCTGAAAGAAGAGCGCAGCTTCCTTTACGTGATCTTGAAACTCCGTGAAATGCCTCTCCCCCACCTGTGCATGAAGCAACCAAGCAGGATGAAAAAGGTACATAACATCCCGACCATCATGCTTCGAAAAGGTTCCAGAGAGCTTCAGAATACCTCCAGTTTGCTTAGGAGTTACTGCGGCCTTCGCTTCATTACCCATTACTACAAGAAGCTCGGGATCGACAGCCGCAATTTCAGCCCTTAAGCGTCCAGAACATGCCTTTACTGCCTGATCGAAAAGTCCCTTCTTACGCTTCTGTACTTCCTTAGAATCTCGGTCAGATGATTTGATACCTCTAGGGTCACACAAAACAGCGTTGCTGAGACGAACGCCAAACTGTTCGAGATTCGCTCCCGTAATTGCGGCTCGCAGGATAGCTCCCGAAGGCCCTTGATACACTTTCTGTCGCTGCGCTTCATCCCTCCCCGGTCCCTCTCCCACGAACATGATTCGAGTCTGATCGTCCGAATTCATCAAACTCTCAGGGAACGCCAGCCGTCTACGAATTAACGGACAGTTCTTACAATCGGCTCCCTGAGCTTTAGACTCAACGAAATCGAAAACCATCTTTCCATCGACGATCCTAGTCGCCACCGTCAATCTCCCACCAGAGAAATACCAGAAGAAAGACTATCCAGTAACCAACGAGAAAGAACCAGAAAGTAAGGAGAGACGTAGACTCACTTTCCATATTTATCTCTCTTCAGTGTGCGGAAAAGAACAGAATGCAAGAAGAAAGCGTTAGTCAACCCCCAAAGGGCCTTCCAAACATCGTTCCCGAAATGAATAGGAACCGTCTCGGCTGAAACGATTCCAATAGCCGCTCCACAGAGCGCAGTAAACACCATGAGACGACGATTGAATTGCAGATTTCGCTCGTTAATCTTCACGCTACGCTGACCTCTTAAGAACTCGATAAATAGTCCTCATATTGACTCCAAATCGAACAGCAAGTTGAGACACGGGTACGTTTTGCTCCGAAGCCTTGATTATCTCAACATCTCTTCGGCCCCTAGCTTCTTCAACCTTGCGTCCAGTAAGCCTACGATTACCTACATCATATTTACAATCCAGTAGAGGACAAACAAAACAGGACGAAGCGGCCTCACAACCATCATCTACTATCTCGATAGAGCGATCCCTACTCACGTTACAATCTGCCTCCGAAAAGACTCGAATTGAAACTCAATGAATTCAAGGAACGCAACGGGTACATCCACTTGACGAAAATCGAACGGATCGGGATAAGGGGAAACCTCTGTGAACGTCCTGCCCTGCGAACATAATCTCCAGAGTTTCGTGGAATCCGCCCCTCGTATCTGTAGACCATGTGTTGCAGCCGCTTCTCTAGCCAGTCTCATCTCTACTATCGGGTCTCTATACATGCCCGCTAACCAGAGATTATACGGCTTCAACTCACTTGCGTAAACATCAAGAACTCTCGCACGACCTCCGATATTACCTTCAGAGATCGTTTCTAACTCTTTCGCAAGTCCAACCCACGTGATTCCAGTTTCAGAGAAATAACCTGACAATTCAGATAGCAGTGACGTAACCGTTTTTAGGTCATCACCTTTCAGGAGAACCATTGCTCCGACCGACCCGGGAATTAACTCAACGTTAGCGTTCAGCCACGTCACATTCGCATGTGGGTCTTCGAATGGAAGCACTACAATCAAGCAGCCATCACGAAGATCGTAGATCATCCGTTCAAGTGCTTCAATTCGATCCACGCCCGCAGGAAGGTAGGACGAAAATCCCGCTTCAAGAATCAGAAGATCGCCACGAGAAGCGAGATGGCGAGCAACGCCAGCATATTGCTCCATCCACGACGTTTCCCGTGACGCTCCTTGCTTACTCAAAGCATAGAACGAACTGAAAAGATGGTGCCTGTGAGATGACAGCATCAATCCAGAGTATTTCTCAGGAACAATGAAGGAGAAATCCATCAACCTACTGACCTATCCACATACGAAAGGCACGATGCTCTAGGTAAAAAACGATGATTGTTACTATCGAACTAGCAGCAAAGAAACCGACCGCAAAGGATGTCCAATTTACCTCTAGCACATACAAAGAAATGCCAGATGTAATCAATGTACCTACCGCGAGTGAGCCGAGTAGGAGGATAATGCCACCCATTAACCTACCACCACAGTCTGATCCTCACTTCGGACGAACGCATTGAGAAGGTCAATCGTGAGCCGCACGTCAGCCAGAGCATCATGCTCTACAGATTTACCAAGAAGCACATCCGCAGCCTTCGCAATGCCTCCAAAGATGTAATTGTCGTACAGTTGAATGTTATCCCACCGCCATCGTTGACTCACATCCAACGAGACTGCTGTGAAGGGCCACGGGATCGCAGAGCGTTTGAAAGCCGCTTCAAGAAAAGCGATATCAAAGTGGAGATTCCAACCACAAAGAACCGGAAAGAGTCGATCATTTCGATACTGACTGGCGAATTCGACTAGGCGCTTGATAACCTCAGCTTCCTCTATTCCGTTATTGAGAATCCAATCATAGTCCAGTCGATTGATTGCGAATGCCTCTTCAGTGAGCTTTAAACCTGTATGCGGGGCTATGAAATGATTGAACTCCGCATCGAACACAGGATCATCCTTGATAGGCATCCACTCAGCGTTCACATTCTCCCGAGTCACGGGAATCGCAGCCACCTGCAAGAGCGCATGTTCACTAGCGTTAATTCCACCCGTTTCAGTGTCGATTACTAAAAGATTCATTTCCCATCCCTCGCAGCGTTCCTCAATCCCTTACGCCGCCCTCCCCTACTGTTAGGCTCCAACAGATAATTCTGGTAGACGTAGCGAACAATCGCTGCTGAAAAATCGGGCCAACTTGAAGAGGGTTGAGTAACATTCGGACTCCAACGCTCTACAACCTGTTCATCCAACTTCGCAATACATTCTTCTGGCGTGTCCGCACCCACAGATATTTCAAGTTCAGTGATGATACCCTGAAACCGAAACTTTCCCTTATGATCGGGACCGTAAGGAAAAATGATGAAAGGGTAACGAACAGTCAGACCAGAGACTTCAGGATGCAGCGCCATCACTCCACCCTTCCGTATCCGCTTCCTCAATCATGATTCGCACGAGCGACCAATACACCACCATGTCGTCAATCCGAACGAGGATGGAGTCAGTCTTCAACTCTCTATCCTCAGAGAGCGCATTCATCACAGCGTCAAACTGTTTCAGAATGTAGACAATCGCCACTTTAGCACGGTGATATTGTGGCTGCGAAAAGAGAGGATACATTTCGAGAAGTTTCGCAACCCGAGTGAAGTTCCCAAGCGGCCCCGCTTCACCCGCATAGTCAGCATTCTTCTTTGAATGAAGCGTAGCCAACTCAATCAACAGAGAGTTGAACTTTGGATGCCCATGCGGGGCCAATTCGGTCAGAGTTTTCGCTGCATCTACAAGCAAAGAACTTAGAGGTTTATTCTGCTGCCGCTGCTGCATCTTCAGCCTCCTTCAACTTCAAGGGCGGTCCTACAAACTCCCTTAGAATTCTTGAAATCCCATCGGGAATTGACCGATCTCCATTTATCTTCGGATGACAAACGAATCCCGCTAGTTGCTTGATTATTTCATCTGAATGAATTCTGCTCCTGAGACAAAGACTTATCAACCTACTTATAGCATCCAGATGCACTCGATTATCATGAAGATGCTCCGGGTCATAATCCGCATATACTTCTCCCGAATACTCCACAAATAATTCGAATGGTGCATCCTCTCCTTCGTCATCCGGCAAAATACCGAGAATTACCAGAATCCCCGAATGAGGCGTTTCAAGATGAATTGGATACGTAATTGCAGGGACGGTTCTAGGTCGATTTCTCGGAGTGACGTAATCCACTTCACTCCATTACCTTGCGTTTCGACGCAACTTCGCAATGCGGCCCATACTGATCTATTCCGATGCTTTGAAAGCCCTCAGCCCTAGCCGCCAAGTTCGTTGAACCGCTACCCATAAATGGATCAAGGACTATACCATTCGGAGGCGTTACCAATCGCACCAACCATCGCATTAGAGCAACAGGCTTCACTGTCGAGTGTTCATTGATAAGACCTTCAGGTAAGCCGTAATTACGCTCTTTCCGACTAGCCTTAGTACAGTAAAAAAATCGTGAAGCTCCACCAGCATCTCCATACCCAATCATTTGAGTACCCGACGCTCTACTTTCACTCCCATAAGAAGATCCGGTATTAACCCCTTCTCTACTAATCGCAGGCTTTCCCGACTTTAACATACCCGTCTGATCGTCTAACATACGTACAGGGCAACCAAAAACACAGGCAAAAGATGATTCAAGCTCCACGCAATCTTCACTATGCGTAAGAATTACGTTTGCAGGCCATCGCCCACCTTCAGGCTGCTTACTCTCAAAACTAAGTCGCTCTACATCTTGCGCTTGACCCGGACCAGCTAGCGACCCCGCACCATGAGAAGATAAACGATCATATTCATTGGCATACTCTATACGAGTTCCCTCAATGTTTAGTTCACCCACCCCATATCTTTCAACATTAGTCCTTAACGTCCCTTCCCTTTTTTTCCGAGTAAAAATTATCGGTTCCCAAGCAGGCTTTAGGGAATTACGTGATTTTGGATATCCCTTTCCATAGAACCACGCCAAGCAATCTGGAATTTCAAACCCAGCGTCCTCAATTGCACACATCAAACGATGATGGGTACGAGGACTACTAAATGCAAGCAAATACGCTCCGGGTTTCATGGCGTTTCTTATTGCAATCCAAAACGCAATACCCGGTATGCCACGATCCCAACCTCTGCCCATGAAATCGAGACCATATGGAGGGTCGGTAATCACAGCTTCAACTGATTCTAATTCAGGTAGCACGTTTCGACAATCATCGTGATAGATCGTCACCAGATCGTCTTGATAGTATGGATTCACTAATTCACCAGAAAGTAAAGCGACCCCACCCCACTCGGAAGTAAGGATGGGGCCGCTCCAGAAAGCAAGAAGTCCAGCTACGTAGGGAAGTCAGCTAGACGATTGTTACTCCGCAGCCGCCCCGATCATCTCTATCTCTTCCTCTTCGAGAACAAGCGAACCGTCTTCGGCCACCGGCGTGTCCACGTGGAAGAAATGTCCGATGCGCTGCTGCTTGCGGCCCTGATAGTCTTCCAGCGTTATCGACGCCAGAACCTCTATCTCCACAAGCTCTCCCCAATCGACGCTCACCTGTCCATCCGAGTCTCCCTGCACTTCGCCGAAGCAAGCCGCAAGGAGTTCCACGGTGGAAAAGGCCGTCTTGTCCGTGAGTGTCTGCGTGTGGAAAACCCGCACGCCTTCCGAACCCTCGACCGGCCCCCGAGAGTCGCTGCCCGTGCAAACTAACTCCATAGCCACACGGGGATTGCCACTTGTGGCGCTGCGAGCAGCCCACTCAGACTTGTCGATCTTCAGCCTCCAGATACGTTCTGGAGACAAGAGACGCCGCTTTGCAGCGTCAACGTTTACTTGCGTGGTCAATTCTTACTCGCCTTTCCCGCTCCAATGAGCACAGTTTCGTCGTTCGATTCTTCAGCGGTTTCGTGTTCACTCCCTACTTGATACTTTCCCTGGCTTTCTGCTAGCAGTTTTCCGACCGTAGGGTTCTCCATTCGGTCTGGAAATCCTACTCTATTTTTGACGGCTGCCTCTTTTCTCGATCCAAACTGGACCACAGAAATGTCCTTAGAGACAGTCGTTAAACTCCCACCCCCGGCTCCCACTCTCGTGCTTTCAACCACTGCCCTACCGACAAAATCAAGATCATGTCGAAGAACACGTCCAAGCTCAGGAGTAAGATCGGGAAAGAACCTGAAATATCCCTTAGACTTCGCATCGGGAGCGTCAATGAATTCCCATCGCTCCCAAGCCGTCCACCAGAAATGAAAACCCTTAGCAATCGCAATCTCTCGCAGACTCCAGAAAGTCTCAGAGAGTTGCGAAGTAACCCGTCCATAGTCACGCTGCTCGTAATACGAAGTCGCATCCGCATTTTCATCACGGGCTTTACGAGCATCAATAAGCAAGAGTTTAGCGAGCTTCGAGATACCATCGAAACCAAGAAAATCGAAAGTACCCTTATCCTTCTGTCGAAGTTCAGTGACCAGAGACCGCAGCTTATCCCAAAGAGATTGACTACTCTTAGCTGCCATCAAGTCGATATAACGAGGCTTAAGACGCTGAATCGTCTGGTCAAAACGATCACACGTAATAATGAGAACTCTCTCGGGATCGAACGCCTCACACGCCGAACACAAGAGAGTTGTCTTGAAGGTTCCCACATCACCAAAGATCGCCCCAGTTGTAATCCCTGCGGGGGGGTCTTCCGTAATAGCGGAAAGAAGGCCGATATTCTTAGCGACTAGGGAAGGCGGCATCTACAGGTTGTTTCTCGAATTCAGCGTTAGTAATTCGTAGAAGCTCTAGAGCGTGCGGCATCGCCTCGTCAAAATACTTCTGAGAAATCTTGTTAAGGCGAAGCAACTTCGGCAGCTTTTCCCGAAGTGCATCCACATCTTCTACGAGTTTGGAGTAACCTAGCATGTTTTATGTTGGGAGCCTCAGAAACGATATGCTCCCGGGAGCGATGCGTTCGAAACAGAGTTCTATGGGCCTTAGTTACCCGAAGCTATCGGACTTGCGGCTTGCACAGTCGATCTTTCATCGACCTTGATTCCATCGCCTCCAACGGCCCTCACGTACGCTCGGAACCGCTCAAATGTTGAGTCTAGGACCGCCCGGAAAACGCACCGGATTACTCCAGCGGCGAAAAGACGATTCGGGTTTTACGTGTCACGGAATAGACGCATCGGGTGTAACTTCTCCCGGGACGCTTTCATCCGCTCCCGTATTGTTTGACACAACCTAGACCCTTCGAAAAGCCATGTGATGGTAAGGAGGTTTTCTCGGCTGTGCGGCGACCCTGACTTGGCCCGAAGGCCCCCATCACTCCGCTTCCCGTAGATAACAGTATAGCACGTCTTATGTCTCGCACCCCTCCATTTGAAGATCACACCTGAATCACACCTAAATCACACCTACGAGACATAAGATGTGATATAATGTAAGGAGAAAGGAACACAGATGCACTACTCCAACAACCCCGGTCACGTCCGAATCGACTTCTTCAGACCAGATCGTAATGGAAAGTGGTACATGACCGAAGCCCTAGACATGGGGCCATTTTACAACTTCCCACAGATCAGCGTCGCATTCCGAGTCGCACTAGCAAAACACTTCGAAAGAGGTCGAACCTCCACTTTCAATTGGAGAGGCAAAGAGATGCGAGTAATTTGCCTCGAACCTCACCACGAGAACGCTCACCCACTCTCTATCACACTCTCAGAAGAAGAGACGGCACGCTGCGAGAAATTCTACGCAGAATACCTCGAAGATTTGAAGCTAGGATCATGAAAGAATTCTTCAGATCAGGCATCTTCCTTGCATTCACCTTACTCGTCATCCTGCCGGTCGCTGTATTCAGCACAACAATCCTCACAATCCTCTACAATTGGATCACAGGATCATGAAAGAACTCTTCAGGAACAACATTCCCACAGTCTTCACCATTACGTTCATCATATGTGCCATCTTGACAGTCTTCGCAGTCATCATATGAAGCGAAAGCGTAGAAAACCAACAAGAAGGCCCACTCCGCTTCGCCACTTGGACACTCAGCAGCGACGAAACCGGGCTCTGCTATGAAGCGGTCCACGATACCGATTATCGCTTGCCCGCAACCATCTTCGAAATCGACTGCGAGCTTGTCAATGACTATGACTAAGAGAGTACCAGAATCACGCTGGAAAGAGTGGCGAGAGAATCCTTTCAATTGGATGATCGTCATGCTCATACTCTTCGGCTGCATATTCATCGCAGTGAGAGCACACGAAGTCTACGAATCTATCACTTCAGTCAACAATCCCGAGCCACCTAGATTCCAAGTCGAAACCTTCAGAAGTCCGACCACAGGAGTCTGCTACGAAGTTCTGAATGGAGAATTCGACAGCTACGCAGTATCAATTGATTGCGAGCTTGTCAATGAGTAAACCCAACGAGAAAACCAATTGGGAGTTCGACCGAAAATACGGTGTTGCAATCTCGACTGGCATCTTGCTAGTCATAGCAATGTTCCTTCTCTTGCTCGGCACCTGCAACATCAACACTGCGGAATTCGAAGTCGAGCAATCAAACGTCGAAGCGAAAACACGAGAGATCATGCAAGCGATTCGTCATCACAGTCTAATAATCCGAGACGAAGGTGGACTCACAGAAAGAATCCTCACAATTCTGGAGACGGAGAACCCCGATGCCACTCGTTGAATTCCAGTTCGGGAGAGCCTACTGCATTAGGTGGCAACTCCCAACTGGAATCATCAGAAAACACTTAGAGTTTCGTGGCAACGATTTCTTCAACATTAGAGGCGAGTGGGACACCCTTCATCTCTTCCTTAATCGACGCACGATGGATGTATGGTTCATCGCAGGAAGACGAATCCTTGAAATGAAAGAAGTCGCAGCCCAAACAGTACATAGAGCATAAGACTAGTAATCCCCTACCCCACTAAGGAGAAACGCAGAAATGCCAGAAGACACGCCAAGAACCGCAGACAACCTTCGACATTCAGCAGGAATCGGTCGAATCGAAGAAATCATCGACCTCATTGACAAAACTCCCGACTTCGCTTTTCGCGACGACAAATTCAAGAGGCGCCTAAGCAGAATCCTCGACCACGTTGCAACCGAACAAGAATACCTCGCTGCCATACAAGAAGGTTTAGCCAGAATTGTCGAAGACCACACCGTAATCATCGCTTGCGTGTACTGTGCAGGTGGATTAGTCGTGAACGCTGGCGAACCCGGATGGATCGTACATATCGTTAAGCCAGAAGAATGTAAACACTCACATCACGACGATGCGCCAGAAGAACCTACTTCCTGTAATTGCGGTGGCAACGCACGAGGTAATCACCACCGAGAAAGCTGCCCTCGCTACAACGTAGTTACGGAACGACTACAGGCAGCACAAACAGGGGAAGAACTTTGCGCCTATTTTTATCCCAACGCCGGAAGACTCTGCGACAGACTTCATTCTAACCACGTCTACAAAAACTCAGGGAATCCAGTAGCTCACGACTTCGTATCCCCACAGACGTTTCTGGGAAGAAACTAAACCACTCCCCTACCCTACCCTACTAAGGTTTGCTGTAATGAACAACAGAATAATCGCAACTCTCCTACTCGCTCTCGCACTCGCTGTCATCGTAAGCTGCTCAGGAGGAAAGAGCGAAGAGCCTACAGTAGACCCCGAAGAAACCACAGAAGAAACTGTCATTCCTGCCACTACACCAACACCCTTTCCCACTCGCATTCCAGAACCTACCTCACTCCCCAATCCACCCTACACCCGAGTTCCAATAGTAGACACTCCCACTCCAACAATCCTGATAGTAACGGCAACTCCAACTGAAACACCCATCCCAATAGACACTCCAACGCCAACGATAGTTCCAGAAACTCCCACACCCGTAGTAATAATCGTCACAGCTACTCCAACGACAACGCCAACTCCCACACCTGTACCCACATCGACTCCAGTTCCCACAGCTACGCCCACAATGACACCCGTTCCAACCGCAACGCCCTACCCTACTCCAACTCCTACTCCTACTCCCACTCCTATCCCTCCAATCGTTCAGACCTTTACAGGAAGAGGCGTAAGGGCTTACAACAACGTCACATTCGACTCGAATAGAACCCTCGTATCTGAGATCACAACTTCAGGAGAGGGAGGTATAGACGTAGAACTAATCTCTCCCTCCGGGTGCATCACAAGCCTACTTTCAACCGCCACCGCATACTCAGGGAAAGTAGCATAC
>SDBV01007997.1_pt1 | contig 14324 bp, 37 predicted proteins | sample 2277081 | NCBI WGS metagenome assembly SDBV01 (sample SAMN10402039, study PRJNA504765) | marine sediment metagenome | isolation source: marine sediment core GS10_PC15, 223 cmbsf | place: Arctic Ocean: Southern Knipovich Ridge | collected 2010
ATTTCGAGCTGTTCCTTGGACTTTACGGATGTGCCCTTCCGGTTGGTGAAGACCCTGGCGTTGGTTATGTCGATGTGGTCAACAAAGGCGTCCACCATGTCCCGAGCCGTGGGGAGGACAATACCCTCATTCTTATACTCATCTGGTATATAAAGGTCTCCCTTGAAGTCCAGCTCATAGAACCTCTCATCTTCCTTAAAGAGGCTACGGAGAGGGCTGTAGAGGTCTTCGGTGGTTTTGACAAGGCTCAGGACTTCATCTTTGCTTAGGTCAGCCATATAATCTCCTAAATAAAAAGAGGACAGTCCGTTAAGACTGCCCTCCGTTTTTCGGTGAGGCTCTATTCAGTTGTTTGGACTCAATTACTTTTGGGGAAGTTGCTTCTTATGCCACGCCATTATACTCTCGGCGCTTTCCAAAAGTTTTCCGATAGTGTCTGACTCAAGCTCGAAATCAAGCTTGATGCCAGAACCCTGCGGGTCATCAAAGGTTATACGAACAACTTCCATGTCTTCCCTCCTTAGTTTTTCTATCAGAGTAACTTACTCTCTTTGGTGCTGACTATCTCCCATTCTATCCGAGCAGGTTGGCCGTTCTGGACGGACACCTGCATATTCACCACGCCAAACCCGGACTTGATGGAACGTACGGTCTCTATGAGTTTGGTTTCTTTTTCGGAGAGGTCTAGTTCCACGAATCACACACAAACAGAAAGTTCAGTGGTATCACGGGTATCCCATAGAACCTCAATGGGTCAAGGGGCCGCCTATAAAGAACCTTCTCCTCCCTCATCTGCTCTGTGGCCTTCTGAATGATATCTCGAATCGAGGGCAAGTCTTCTAACATGGTATCTCCTAACCTAATATTCTACCATAGATATTGGGATTTGCAAGTTTCATAGCCAGTGCCATATCCCCGCAAGAATCAGCGTACGAATAACAGCACCAGCAGCGTAATCTCCAGAAGACAAAGGCTTTGTCGTCCACCCACTGGCCCGAGTCACGCTACTTAGCACCATCAAGGCCACCAATACCAACAGGAGTATCTTAAACCAGTGCATCAATTTCCCCTTTGAAGGGGTCTATTTCAGCCATTAAGTCACCCTGGAGTGACCATATCTGAGTTATCCGTCTAACTGGATCCCCCTCCACACCTTTCCCCCTGCACTCAAGCCGAGTTATAATAACCGTTTCCTGATGTGCCAAGTGGTGCTTTATAGCCACCAACATCCTGTGAGCCGTCTCACCCCTTATCAGACTCACATCATCAGGCAAAAGGAAGATATCGGTCCCCAGCGCCTTAGCTAAATCATCGGCGCTTCTACTATTACCAAACCTGTCCAAGGAATCCTGCGGCCCAAATAAAACAGCGACCTTGTTACACATTCACTTTACCCCCTCCCGAGTTTTCGATAGTTCTCCAAAGGTCTTGGGCCTCTGGGCGTAACCCTTACCGTGCAAGGTCGATATGACCTGGGTGCCCCCACCGTCAATCTTGACGTAGCCCACCTTGTTCACTAGCCAATAATAGAAGGCTTTTACGGCGTGGTTATTCTTGTCTAGGGGTTTACCCGTGTTCGGGTCCCGTAACCACGCTCCACCGCCCTCTACGGGGCTCCTACCGCCCCCACACTCGCTTATGAAGCCTTTGGCGGTATGGTGGACAAGAACCTTGGGCTTATGGGTTATGGGATTAACCGCCATATAGGTTCTGAGGCGATCTATCCCACCGGCCTCTTTGCCTTTGGTGGACTCGATTACCCTTGAGGACTGTAGGTACATTCCAGTCTTCTGATACCAGATGTCCACATCGGATCGGGATTCCTTGCTGGCTGAGGAATGATGCTGATGACCGGCAATATCTATAGTTCCTGCCTTGACGTTTCCCCACCAGGGCCTAACGGTGGCAATATCCACGATCTCCTCAGTTACGTAGCCCCTCATGTAGATTTCATCAACTATATGAAAGATATCGTCCCACTGCTGAACGGCAAGAACCGCATAGGCCCCGGACTTGAAGGCACCGCCTGGGTCCACGCATATCTCAACGGGTAGCTCGGGCTGGAAGGGGTACTCCCCCACATGGGTCTCGTTCCGGAACTCGGTAATGATAAGGTTGCTGGGAGGACAGGGCTCACCACCGAACCTTTCGAGGAACACGTCTTTGGGCCACTGGGACTCCTGGTAAAGTATCTCGGGGTCCTGGCGGCCACCGGGGAACTCGGCAAGGTTGGACCACGTGGGCAAGGAGAACGATTTGGCGTGGGCGTTATTGGGTACGGACCACTCATTGTGCTTATCTGCGTAAAAGGTGTTAGAGCCCTCCATTGTGCCCTCTAAAAACACCCAGCCCCTCTTTTGGGACACCCGCATGATACAGGCCCGGACCTTTTCCCATGTGGTCCTAGCGGCCTCGCAGATTACTATGCCGTCTGGAGACTCCTCCGCTATCCCCAGTTCATCCTTGAGGGACCACGTTTTGATTACGATGCCCCCGTGAACGGTCATGGAGCATTGGCCCTCTTTGGGGAAGGAATACTTGTTTAATATACCCAGCTTCTTAGCAAACTCGTAGCAATACTGAAACTCCTGCCGGGCCGTGGAGAACTCCTCAGCCGCCAACCAGTAAAGAGTGCCTTCGTGACACCTTGAGATAATCTCCATAGCGCCACTAAAGGACTTCCCGGAGCGTATACCACCCGTTATCTGCTTGATACGAGAGACGATTCCCTTAAGGAGACACAGTATATCCCAGAAGTGTATCTCCTCCTGTTCCTTGGAAGGTTTATAACCACACGCCTTGAATATCTCCCAGCGGTTGGCTAGGGTCGTCTTGACGTAGGTCTTTATGGCCTCTATTTCTTGGAGGGTGTAAGCCATTCACTCCCATTCCATCGCTTTTGGTACAACTGAAACATAACAAAAGCTAACCACAGGGAATCCATAGATGTGAACACGTGGATATTTAGCCGCACGTCACCAAAAGCCAACTCTTGCTCAAAGGCGAAGTCTCTTATCGGCCCCAAATAACTTCTTGCCTCTAGCGGCAACATCTCCTGCAACTGGGCCTGGGTGGGTAGCCAGATAGCATCGTCCGAAGGTTGGAAATAGGCTTCATCACAAATGTGGTGAACTTGTAGGCGCTCCTCAATATAACCCCCGTGTGCCGGATCATCTGTAGCGGTATAATCATGCCTTTCGAGGAACCAGTCACCTTCCCGCCATAGCTTTGTCCTCACACTGTAGTTCTTGTGATAGCGTAGCGATTGTATCTTCCCTGCCTTCTCACATTGCTTTATGTAATCAGGATTCATCACAAACCCATCGGGGCATTGCCCTAAGCATTGCCTGCAAGTAAAGCCTCATCTCTACCGCATCTTCGGGCGTTAGGACCCAAGAGTCCCAATTCCCCACGACCTCATTGTCAGGTATTGTCTTGGTGATTTCCCCACACTTCATACCGCCACCTTTCCACAATTGGGATGCCCACAGGTATCCACCTCGAACCACCTACCTTTAATAAACTCTACACCACATCTAACGCAACTTACCCATTCGTATCCGGTGTGATTCTGGTCCTCTCGGCGGCTGTCGTGATTCACCTCATCGTGGGGGCGTACGGCTATACCTTTATGGCTAAAGACCCTTACATTCCTCACATATTAGACCCTTACGTGTGCCATGCAACCGGATGGTCTTTCCTGGAGGCAGGGGTTCCTTCTTTCCGCACCTTGAACAGACCACCTGCACAGTTTCAAAGCCTGGAGCCGCAGATATCTCCAGTTCTTTCACCTCAGAGCCCCCCAGATGTCCCTCCAGGCCTCCAGCGCAAAGTCACCCCGACCAAGGTACACAAGGCCAAAATGGATTACTCCTTCATATAGAAAGGGTTCCAAAATATCACCTCATCATGCCAGTAAGGCCGGATTATAAACGCCACAAAGGCACAGAGAAAAACCCAGAATACGGCAAACTCTATAAACATAAATCCCCCATCTCTCCCCCCTATCCAGTCAAAAGTTCTGGTGCTGACCGCTTAAAGAAGTCCCGGTCCTAATCTCTTGAATGAGCCGTGCGCTATTAAAACGGGGTGCCGGGGAGCGGATATAGTCTTGGCGGACAATCACCCCCCGGCACCAGGAAGGGCTCTACCGAACTCTCAAGAAGACATCTACATTGGCCGGAATCTGCTCGTCATTATGGATATGGAAGTAATTGTCATTTTCCCCCACGGCACAGGCTTCGAGCTTCCCAATGACTCTGACATCACCCCGATACGGCTTTTTGAGCAACTTCTCCTTCAACTCTCCGGCTGTGGCCTTCGGTCCCACCATTGTCATTGTGATTCCTCCTTAACATATTACCAACTAGCTCTAAGAGCAACAGGTAACTCCTCAATAAAGTGTCATGCACCAGAACACGTCCCTATCCAGATCACCAGCCCAAAGATCAGTAAAAAGATTACCGTCTGCGTCCAGAGGGTTTTCACCCCAGAACTACCAGCGCGAGAAGGCCCATGACAACGACGGTGAAGAGCACGGCCAGAAGGAACAGGGCCGTCAGGGGGAGCTTCATGCCTTCTCCGATATCTTCGTGGGCACCTGCCCGGAGAAGTCGAAGTGACCTGTCCCATAACCAGGGAAACTAAGTCCCGTGCGAGTCTTGACGAAAGTCACGTCCCTTGGTAACCGTTGGAGCTCCGCAACAAGGCGTTCAAGCTCTACTTTCTTCATCAGTCTCCCTCCGGTGGTGTACAGTGACAGTTGGTATGAAGTTTCTGCCACCATTCTGGGGGTTTTAGAACCACGCCGGGATATTCCTGTAAGAACTGAGGCTCGGGCAGCATAGCTTTAATCACCTCCTGATAAGCCTCGTTAATCTCGTCATGGGACGGCCAGTGACCTAACTTCTCGGCCAGCTTTTGCATAGCCATCTCGGTTTCCCGTATTTCCATAAGTTGCCCAGCCCCAGATCGTTCCATTAGTCCTCCGATTTGCGGTAAGGGCCGAGCCGCCATGTTTCAGGCAACTCGCCCTACCGCTATGATTAGCTATCCTCCGGTATTGGGTTATTGTCCGCGTCCAGCTTGGCAAGGCGACCGCCTGGGCCTATGCTGGCATCGTCGTACTTGAGCGATACCAGGTCAGCGATGCCGCCTATTTGCTCCCGTGATCGCCGACAGTCCGGGGATATCCCCATTTCCTCACACAGATATTGGTCTCGAAGGAGTTTGGCCCCGTGCCTCACGGCCTCGAAACTCGATTGCCACATCAAATCCTCGCACTCATCGAAGAATCCTCTCTCGACATGGTCCTCACACTCCCCGCAGAACATTTGTTCGGCCAGATGTTCCAAGTGATGTATTTGCTCACGAGGGCTCATATCCTGAATATCAGTGAGAAGCCTCACCCGTGCTACTTCTCCGCCATAGCCATCACCGACCACTCCCGACTAGGGCCCGGATCCGCCAATACCGTCCTGTGGAGAATGTAACACCTGGAGGGACAAGTCCGGCCCCCAGGCTGGCAAAAGGTCGCCAAGTATTCAGCCGGCGTCGGATCATCAGGGTTCACAATTGGGTTCACATTATCCGGGTTCACGGCAGGGTTCACACCCCTCAACTTGTCCATCGCCTTCTTTTGGGCCGCTTTCCTCTGCTCTGGGTCCTTTATCGGCATTTCAGTCCTCCACTCGCTTTATCTCAAACCTTACCTCACCGTCCACCGTGACATAGATACTATCAGAAATTAACGCCTCTAACGCCTTAGCCGGTATGCGCTGTAACTCTCGATATTGTATCTTGACTGTCATACTAATAGTATACCACAGCCGTCAAGTCTTTTTCTATTTATAAGTTCTGTGGGGCTACCCTGTCCAACATACATAGCTCCGAGCGCCAAGCCACTTCGCCTGCGACTGGTAACGGGAACACTAAACGGGAACCATCTAGGGGACAGTGACGCCTAGTTCCAATTCGATACTAGCGTACCACTCATCCACTGGTAGGGCAGCATCGCGTCGAGTGCGCCGGGTGTCCCTGTTACACTGTACGCACAGGACACGTGAGCCCTCCGGCGTGGTCTCTCCAGATACGGCATAGGGGACGATGTGATCTACCTCATGCCCAGGCTTACCACATAGCTGACAGGTGTGACCGTCACGCTCTCGTATCGTCTCCTTGAAGTGCTGTGACTGCCGGTATGCCCGGCCTCCCCTAATAGGCATTACCTTACCCCCTTCCATACCTCCAGGCTTACATAATAACCATTATCGGAACAACCTGTAGTCTCAAACTAGAACCAGAGTTAGAACTAATCTTGTGGGGTGTCTGGCCTAGTCTCGGGGCCGGGGGCCCCATCAACACTGAGCACGGTCCCCTCGATAACCTCACCTGGATGTATCTCGGGGGGCTTGCCAATCTCCCTCAGACGCGTTAGGAGCTCCCTGGCGTCCTCGTCCGCCTCGATCTGGACAGTACGGCCCCAGCGCCGGGAAAAGCGCCTCTCGTTGAAGATGATAGCCGGTAGGAAGGCTTTGTCACGGGCCGCATTCACGATCACAGCGGCCATTTCATTCTCTATCGTGGCCTCGGCCTCTTTTAGAGCCTCCGAGAACTCTGAGTAGGGACTCCGCCCCTCGTTGCCCCACTTCACCCAATCATAGAAGGTAGACTCCCCCACCCCCGCCGCCACGCACGCCTGGACGATATATGCGCCATTGCGGATAGACTGGAGTATTGTTTCTTGAACCTTGGGAGTGAGCTTGGTTGGTTGCCCTATGGTAGGTACTGTTTCCATTGGCCTCCTGATCCCCGCTCCCCGGGTGTGACGGGGGATACTTTACGGTAGACCCTATTAAAGAGAATGTCAAGTTGTGTTTCTGGTGAATAGCCCACATTGTTACCGCCCTTATCTCTTGAATCGGTTGGTTTTAGTTCACCACCACCCCCCACCCCCCGGGGGTGATAGATACCTCCAGGTTATACCGTTTTAGCTTCGATGCTGCCATTTTGGGCAGTCCTGGGAAAATGGTCCCCAAACCCCTTGACAAGCTCCCTAACGTATGTTAATGTAGTACACACAGGGAAGAAATGAAACGGGAGGGGAACAAATGGAAACAAAACAAGCCGCCATCAGAAAATGGGGGAAGTCAGTATTCCAGTGTGAAGACTGTACAAAATGGTTTCCTACAATGGCAAACAAAGTTCAGGTTTATAAAGAACACTGGGGAGCACCAAGGGGTTAAAACGGGAGGGGAACATGGACAGCACGAAGGCACAGGCACAGATAAACGGCTACAGCTCCGTATATGAGGCAAGCCCTACCGAGATATGGCGATGTTCATTCTGCCGGGAGTTCGCCACCAAAGACCTTGAGAAGCTATGGGAGCACACAGACCACACGTGTGAGGTATTGCACGGCGTAAAGCCCGTGAGGAACCGCCTGGGTGGGCTCAAGGTGCCAAAGTCAAGCTATCCGGTGTTCACCTAATGGTCAGGATCATCAAGAAATGCAAATGCCTTAGATGCCCTCACGAATGGTATCCGAAGAACCCCGGTCGTCCAAGCCGGTGCCCCCGTTGCAACTCGTACTACTGGGACCAGGAGCGTAAGCGTAGGCCCTTGGGATAAACATAAAGGGGAGGGATGAAATGTATCGAGTAAGTAGAATCGAGCCCAAAGACTGCGAACACGACAAGGATTATTCAGTCTGTAGCCGTTGTTGCAGACGCCTTGAGTGCGAGACCATCAGGCAAGCCGATAGCGGAGACTGTATGAGGCGGGATGCCGAGACAGATGAGGCCAATGAGAGCGGGCATACCCAGGCTGATGAGGCTTAGAAGCACATCTGGAGCTGATATAGGAGGGGATTATGAAAGGTATAGAAATCCTTGAAGGCGACCCGACACCGGAGGACTGGAGGGATATTGCCGACTTGATTGACGAGGGCTACACAAGCGGCTATGAGAGGCCCGTGGGTATCAACTGGACACTGAATACGGAGGGTTGAAATGAAAGCGGTACGGATAACTAAGGAATTCACCTGTCAACACTGTCGGCAACGTTTCCAATGGAAAGGCACTATCCAAGAGCTGGAGGATATAATCTTCTCAAGAGGCCAGGCGGTTAGCCATGAGCGGTTCGGTAAGCCGTGCTCCAATCCGCAAGGGCCAGAGGCGTTTAGCTACTACCGCTCTGACCGTGAATCACGGGTCTATGCGAAGGCACTGGGATACCCCCAACTATGAGAGCGAATGACTGGACTTGCCCAGCTTGTCACAGGATGAACGACATCCACTACGATGAGTGCTACGCCTGTGGCCTTGAGATGCAAGCCGATGATGAGGCAATCAAAGCCGTCCAGGTCAGAATAGCAACGAGAGGAGCATAAATGAGAACGTGGACGATAGCAGAGCTTGAGGAGATATCAAATAGGAGGTTCATCTTATCCTTGATCGCGGAACGTAAGAACCCCCTCAACCCATACGCACCCTTAGCCTCCAGGCTCAATGAGTTGCGTGAGTGGGTGACAGAAAACATACCGGAGGAAGCCCACGCGCGCTAACCGGGGCAACCCGGTCCCTGGGATATACCAAAATAGGAGGAAATGCCGTGATTTCTGGTGCAAAGCAATCCGAGGAGGAGTTGCCTGAATCTCTTGAAGATTCCACTACATGGGCACTCCGCATGGCGCGGAGTAAGATTGTTTTTGAGGTAGCCAGTTCCTGTAAAAAATGGGGTAGACGGACAATCCGTGTTCAAGGCCTACCTCCCCACATCACCCTTTATGGGATTGTTGGCGTGATGTATACACCCGATCTACCAAAACGCTATTTGGCAATTATAAGCAACTCGGAGGGTAATGTGATTGCCTTCGCCCATTGCGATGAAATCAAAAGGAGGGTCTAACAATGAAACTAACCTGCCCCGACTGTGGGTGGTCAGGAGAAGTCACAAGAAGCGATGAGCGGTGCCCTACGTGTGGACATTGGCTGGAAGGAGGGGAAGCGTGAAGAAGTTAAAGGTTTACGGTGGTTTGACCTTTGCAATGATTGAAGGAAAAACCCGGCAGATCAGAACCGTTGTTGGGGTCCACAACCAGAAGCAATTAGCCGATGTCATGGGGACAACACTTTATCAGATACAAACCGGGTGGGTGATAACTGGGAATGAGGAGGAAATACGGCTTGCAATCGGAAGACCGTTCACCAAGATATTTATGGGGCCAATCTAAAACGAAAGCCCCGGTCCTTGATCTCTCAGGGGTTTTCTCTGGTGCTTACTCATTAGTCGAGGTGCCTCCTGAATCTCTTAGAGCTACCACTTATTTCTCTTGCCCCTTACTAGAAGCCTCGCAGCCACGTATGAGGGCCAACTAGGTTGCCAAAGACCAAGCGTGATGATACCTGCAATGCCCCTAGCGAGATTGACCCAACTGAAAATCCATAAACCTGCCCATCGCTTCATATCGCTCTCCTTTCTTACCTATAGGGTGGGGCCTCGTAGCTTTTGAAGTCGGCTATTCCTTGCCTCCTCACACATAGCACAATAGCAGACACCTTTATTCGCCCTTTGCCTGATATGCTTCTCCATTTCTTGCACCAACGTCTCCAGCCGGGCCACCTCGCACACAGGGCAATCATATCCCCCGGTTGCCTGAGTCTTGTGCTCCGCCCCATACCGGAATCCGCAGGAGTCACAGGAAACGGTCTTATTCTTCTCCACCTCAGCATGAATAGCCCGCATAGCTTCCGGCTCAATGAGTATGGGGCAGGACAGACTTTCAACATGGTCCTCGCCATCGCCTTGCCAGTACCAGACTTCGCCTATGCGCTCCCTGTACAAGGCCATCTTCTCAGCCCTGGCCTCGTCACGCTCTTTCACCAACTCGACAACGAGGGCCTTTTCCTTCTCCAGCTCCCTGAGTAGATGGTCTATGTCCTCGGGGGCATGGTCGTAAAAGTCGGCCACATCGGACGCATAACCTTCGTTGCTGAAATTATCATACACGTCCTGATATGTGGCTAGGACTAGGGCATTATGCTTCTCCCGCCTCTCCCGTATCGCCTTAATCATTTCAGTCATTGTGGGCTCCTTTCCCGGGGTTTTCTCTGGTGCTTACCCTTCGTTGAGGTGGTCACTATCGCTCTTAGAGAGGGGTTGTGCGCTCTCGCCATCACCCTTCCCCCTGAGTAACAGGAACCCTATGCAGGAATCGCCACGCCTTACCCTCCGACTCAGCCGATAGCACCACCTCGTTTTGTAGTTATAGAACTGACAGTATATGCAATCCCGGCTAAACGGCCTCACCCTTAACCTCCTTAAACCAGCCCTCCTTGAGCAATGACTGTTGGCCCTCATTGAAACCAGTCCACCACCCGTAAGCATCAGGGCTATCTTTAACGCTCAATCGCCCCCTGTGTGGATTCTCCGGCAACTCCCCGCCCACCTTCCCAATGAGCAGCCGGTGGCCTTCGTGCTCAAGGGTTAGAAAGTCCTCCGCATGATTGAACCACCTAATACGTTTGCTTAAATGTGCGTCTTCCCAAGACTCATTCCGTGGCTTCCTGTGCTTAAATGTGCGTCTTCCCACCGTGGCTTCCTGCCAAATAACATAAAGGTCTCTCGCTATCTTCTCTTTGAACTCATCCCGTAGGCTCATGGCTCACCCCTTATCCTTTCCCAATAGCTCTGGTTCTGACTATTACAGAAAGTGCTTCCCTAATCTCTTGAAGCCGCCGCTACGGTGTTACCCCGCCCTGAATATCACTACCGCACTCGGGAATGGAGCCGAGTTCTTCTGCCCGCTAAACTTGAGCCTCCCCCGGATGAAGCGGATCTCGCCTCTCATGCAATAGTCATGCCACCACGCCGTATCCGTCCGGGCCGGAACTAAGCACACCACCACCTTGACGGCTAGATTATATTCCACTTCCTCCCATGCTTTCCTAATCCATAAACCGATCTGTCTACCATAAGGCGGATTCATCCACACGCTACCGAACCAATTCCGGGTAAGAGCATCCTGCCCTTTTGTGTAATATCTCCGTGCCTTGGCATTGGCATCGGTAGCACAAGCATCCATGGTGAAGTGAAACTCATGGTCAAGATCATCAAAGAAATCTTGGGGCGTCTCCCACTCCCCGCTATTGCTACTCATCAGGCCTTTATTTATCATTTCGTTCCTAAATATATGGCAACCAGAATCGTTATAACCACAACGCCCACAGCAACCCACCGATAGTCAATCCACCACCAATTAGGCCTCATCACGCCCCTCCTTATCCATGTATCCTATGCTGGCACGCTAAACACTGTACCTCAAGGTTCTCGTCGCTCTCAGAGGCCTTACGTGCTTCTCCATGCCTACCCCCAGCCCCCTTGTGAACCCGGTGATGAATCTCTGCCCCAGGCCCTCGGCACTTTCGGCCAGTAGATGGTAAGATTGATTGACACTCCCCATCGTCCCTGTCCCAGATGCGGAGCCGTTGGCGCTCATCCACGTAATACCCCCCTCTATATCCTTTTGGGTGAAAATCATTCCGTTTCTTAGAGCCCTAATCACTTGAAATAGCTTCCTTTTCATCACCGGCACCCCCCTCCGGGTTCTCATGGATGTTGCCAATAACCTCATTCCTAATCCGGCTCCAGGAAAGTGTGCCCCGCTTAATGTGATACTCCCCCACCCATTGCTCTGGCACTCGGCAATCCAGGTACCAACCTTTGGGGCCGAGCTTTACGATGCCAACAAATTCCTCATATTCCGGTTGAGCATCAGTCCCCATATTGATTTGCCGCTTAACCCTGTCACCCTCGAATATCTTGACTCCATTCTTATCTTTGCGATCTGTGTATTCCATAACAGGGATGTCACGGTATGGGCCCATCATTTGGGGCCGGTCAGCATAGCCTTTGTAAACATAGAGTACGACTCGGGTTTTATCACTTGGAATAGGCAGCCACACGGGAGCAATCCATACTTGTTCGACCATTGCCTCACTATCTTTGTCCCAGGCCCGTAGTTCAATGTCTCTGTTCATCGCTCCCCTTTCAATATCCCCTCCACATCATCACTAGGCCGCCATACGTAATACTCCACACCCGGACACTTGCTCAGTATCTCTCCCCATACCCTTTCTGGTGCAGACCGCTCCTCAAAGTGACACCTGTATCTCTTAAAGTTCCCATTACGTTGTTACCATCCCACCCCACTGCTCCGCCATCGCATCGGCTATCCCGTGGTAGGTTCGGCTCCGGTTCTTCCAGCGGTCTTTACTTGGCCCCTCGTAATGTACCCTCGGCACCCGGCCATCCACCACGTTTGTCGGCTCCAACAACGGCAATCCCTTGAGCCACAGACAGGTCGCCTTGACCTCGCCATGCCCGAACTGCCAGGGTTGAATAATCTGGCTATACTTGCCAGCCACGGGCTCTATCCCATAGCGGTGAGGGATTGGATTCTCAATCGCTATCTTGGAGATATCCGCTTCCCACAAGGCCTTGAAGAATTGGGATGCTTCCCGCATCAACTCCCACCTACCCGGTTTCTCATAAAGCCATCGCACACCGGAGCGGGAGAGGAAAGTGCACGGTGGGTGAGCTATCATTAAATCCCAGGCCCAACCCAATATCGCATCCCGAACATCATATTGGAGATGTTTACCCCATCCTCCCTCTGTGGGCAACAGGTCGCAGCTCCAGGCATCATGCCCCCTGCGAGCAAAGGCATCACGCACCACGCCAGAGAACTCGCAAGCCACCAAGACCCTCATTGCGTTAGCCTCACGGATATGCCCATTTGCTCCTTGAGCCAAGCCATTTTGGTTCGGAAGTCCCGCGTCAATACGCCTTTGGTATCCTCGTAAATACGGACGATGCTTACCGCTGGATCATAGTAGGAAAAGTCTATCGAAACCGCGATCTTAGGATTCTTTTCAGAAAGTATAAACTTGACCTGATACTCAAGGTCCATAATCAGGCCGCCCCGCTCCATCAGGGCCAATTCCTCACCCCTCCGACACTCCGCCTTTGAATCGAACCGCCTTTGACAAAGTTCCGACCACGTTTTAACCGCTCCGTATTTGTTCACCTTATCACCCCTATGACCATGAAGTTTCTCTGGTGCTGACGCATACGGAAAGTGACACCTGTATCTCTTAAAGTTCCCATTACGTTGTTAGGTCCATGACTTCCTGGGACAGGCGCTTCGCCACCATTTCACAATAGGGCTCCCAAATATCAATGCCGATGGCCTTCCGCCCCAGGTCCTTAGCAGCTCGGAGCGTGGTGCCCGAGCCCATGAAGGGGTCGAGGATTGTCTCCCCAGGCCGACTCACCTTCTCGACTAGCTTTGCCCACAGAAACGGATTCTTGGGGCAAGGGTGCTGGGTCCATTCGTCTTTCTTTAAGTTAAGGGGCCCAAACGTCCAGTGGTCAGCACCAAAAGGCATGGGAACTTTCCCGTATATCAGAATCGGCTCCCATTCATTGTGCCCACCCATACCGTTCCAGGATACCGAGGCCGGCTTATGCCAGCACAACACCCATTTCGCCTCTGGGTATAGCCACAAACCACGGATGCCCGGAGTGAATATGAGCCTATCGCTTTTGCTACTCGCCATGTTGAACCAATCATAGCAGAATGCCTTATATTCATCAGGGGGAAGGTGAACGGCCCCGCCTCCGTAAGTTTTATGCTGAGGGCCCACATCAGGCGTGTTGTATGGCGGGTCCGTAACCACCAAATCAGCCTTCGGCAAACCGGGCAATATATCCCGGAAATCCCCAAGATAGATGGTCTGACCGCCTTCCTGGTAATATGGCTTCATTTACCCCTCGACCAACTCTGCACGTATTTAGCATCTATACCCAGCACACTCCCAGCCTTCGCCCAACTCCCCAGCATCTTCCCTATCTTCACCGCCCTCTCTTTGTACTCAGGGCTGTAATATGTCGGCGCTGGCCTCATCTCCCTTGACTCCGGCTCAGGCCCACCCACCGTCCGGCTACACTGGAGACATTTCATGCCCTCCCAATCCCTCAAGGTGAGAGTTTTCGTTGTCACGGTGTACCTCCTGGTGAAGATTTGGTCTCAGTTAAAGGCCCTTATCTCTTGAATTAGTTGGGTGCTTATTACCTTCGCCCAACCCCCAGGCCTGGAGATGCTCCCGCCACTTATCCCCATTAACAACCAAGGCAGACCCGTGAGCCTGCGAAAAGGGCACTTCGTTAGCCTTTACCATATCCACCACCTCCCGTAGCCCAGCCTTGTAGCAGAACCCCCCATGATGCTTTAACTGACCTCTAGCCACCGTCTCGTGGGCAAG
>SDBV01007998.1_pt1 | contig 14323 bp, 14 predicted proteins | sample 2277081 | NCBI WGS metagenome assembly SDBV01 (sample SAMN10402039, study PRJNA504765) | marine sediment metagenome | isolation source: marine sediment core GS10_PC15, 223 cmbsf | place: Arctic Ocean: Southern Knipovich Ridge | collected 2010
GTGAAGGACGACGCCGAAGTGGTCGTCGCCTTCGACGGAGTCGTCAAAAAGCTTCTGCTCAGCCTGGCCGGTTTGGAAAAGGTGGGGTAATTTCGGCAAAGACTATTGACATTTTACACGGAAGCGTGTATCATTAGATTCAAGAGTGGCGATGTCGATTAGAGTTTTAGACCAGGAAGTAGTATCGCGGATTGCCGCCGGCGAGGTGGTGGAGAGACCGGCCTCGGTGGTCAAGGAGCTGGTGGAGAACTCACTGGATGCCGCTGCCCGCCAGATTTCCATCGAGACCCGGGGTGGCGGGGTGAGCCTGATTCGGGTAACCGATGACGGCACAGGCATTGTCGCGGCAGAGGTGGGGCTCGCCTTTGAGCGCTATGCCACCAGTAAAGTAGGCAGCCTTGAAGACCGGGAGTCTATTTCCAGCCTGGGCTTTCGTGGCGAGGCCTTACCCAGCATCGCCGCGGTATCCCAGATAGACATCGTTAGCTGCGCCGCCGGCGAGTCGGCCGGCAGTTATCTCAGCCTGAAGGAAGGCATCACCGTTAACCAGGGCAGCCAAGGACGCTCTCCGGGGACAACGATTACGGTGCGAAACCTGCTGCGCAATGTGCCCGCCCGACTGAAGTTCCTCAAGTCGCCGACCACGGAGAACAGCCATATCGCCAATGTCGTCAGCCAGTACGCTCTGGCTTTCCCCGAGGTCAAGTTTACCCTGTCCGTTGATGACCGGGTGACACTAAGAACTCCGGGCAGCGGGCAGCTAATCGACAGCGTGATTGAGGTTTACGGTCTGGAGATAGCCCAGAATATGCTGCAACTGGACAGCCGGGATGGAGGATGGGAAGGTAAAGCCTCGACTTCATCACTCCTGGTAACAGGTATGGTAGGCTCGCCGTCAATAAGCCGTTCCCGGCGGGGCCACCTCAGCTTCTTCATCAACCGCCGCTGGATAAACAGTCGACTACTGGCCTGGGCCGTGGAAGAAGCTTACCACGGCCTGCTCATGCAGGGAAAGCATCCGGTAGCCATTATCAACATCGCCCTGCCGGCTCAAAATGTGGACATCAATATTCACCCCACCAAGACCGAGGTAAAATTCCAGGATGAACGCCTCGTTTTTGCGGCTGTCCAGAAAGCGGTACGACAGGCCCTGGTGGAACTGGCCCCGGTACCCCGGATTGAGGAAGTAGCTACCGCCTACGAAACCCCGGCCAGACCCAGTCAGCCGCTAATGACGCCGGCCACTGATGGACGCCACCCGACCACTCACCCACCAGGGCCTCAGCCGACTCCGGCCTTTTCGCTGCCGGCGCTGCGCCTGCTGGGGCAGCTGTCCGGCAGCTATATTATCGCCGAAGGCCCGGACGGACTGTACCTCATCGACCAGCACGCCGCCCACGAGCGCATCCTCTTCGAGAAAATCAAGCAGCAGAGGTCCCGTCAGGAGATAGAAGTCCAGGGACTACTCGAACCGGGAACGCTCGAGGTCAACCCCGGGCAGGATGCCGTCCTCAAATCACACTACCAGAACCTGACCGACTTCGGTTTCACTATTGAGCCTTTTGGGGATAGAACCTATCTGGTACGCGCCGTACCGGCGGTGCTTCACCGGCAGGACTGGGCGGGGGCGTTAACCGAACTGCTGGACTCGCCACCGGGCGAGAATAAGGGCGACTGGACAGAAAAGATAGCCATATCCATTGCCTGCCACAGCGCTGTCCGGGCCGGACAGACGTTAACCGACGACGAAATGCGTGAGTTAATACGGCAACTGGAGCAGGTAGCTATCGCCAATACCTGTCCTCACGGTCGGCCCACCATGATTCACCTCAGTTCGGGACACCTGGCCAGAGAGTTCGGTAGAACCTAGTCCAATATCTCTACCCGAGTAATGCTGTTGCTAGCCACCTGCCGACACTTTAACGAGAGCTAAATATATTATTATGTAAAATGTAAGTCGCTTACTTTCGGGGCTGCATAAAATCTTTCTCGAGAAGTTCGGCCAGGCCTTTAGCATCATCCAGGGAGAACTGCCGGACACTACTGTCCACGGGTTCATCGGTAGCGATGGCGATAGGCGCCTTGATACTGCTCGGGAAGGGACCAGCCTCTCTACGGTGGACCACTATTTTAGGGGCGTTCTCCTGCTTGAAACCTTCCACCAGGATGATATCGTAGTCCTCGCCGAAGAGTCGGGTTACCTCATCGAGGGTAATATCCGACTTAACCGGCCTGACCAGCACCACCTGCTCCCGCGAAACGATAGCGGTGGCATCGCTGCCGGCCTGAATGTGGTGCCAGCTGTCGGTACCCGCCTGGTCAAGATTCATACCGTGAGCAGTATGCTTGACAGTGGCCACCCGATAGCACCTCGACTTTAGCTCACCAATCAGTTTTTCGATGAGGGTGGTCTTACCCGAATTTGAATTGCCCACAATTGAAACAATGGCTGGCATTTTCTATGTTCCCCTTCCCTGTTTTCATCCTTTCCCGGTTTGTTCTTTGGCTAAAACTACCTCATATTATGTTTAACAAATGGTCATTACCGGTTAATTCAGCTTTTCTCATCATCTCTCTGGCTGAATATCTTGCTACCTAATCTTACTATATTGGCCCCTTCCTCGACAGCCACCCGGTAAGAATTTGTCATGCCCATTGAGAGATACCCCATCTCGACATCAGGCAAATTAAGCTTTTTCAGCCTGTCAAATATCCCCCTCGTCTCCACGAAATAAGGTCGTGCATCTTCGGGATCACCGGCAGCAGGCCCCATCGTCATCAATCCCATCACCCTTATGTTAGGCAAAACAGAAATCTCCCGGGCTAACTGCTCGACATTCTCCGGCAATACCCCCGATTTTTGCTTTTCCCGTCCACTATTCACCTCAATCAATACCGGCATTATCTTGCCAATTTGAGCACATCTTTTATCAATTTCCCCGGCGATGGCTACCGAATCCACGGTTTCTATCATATCGAAGAGGCTGACGGCCTTCTTTACCTTATTTTTTTGCAGGTGACCTATTAAATGCCATTCTGCCCTGTTACCGACCACCTCATACGCCTTCTCGGCTTCCTGGACATAGTTTTCGCCGACAATTTTTACCCCGGCCTCGACTGCCGCCCGGATTTCCTGCGGCTGCCTGGTTTTGGCAGCGGCCAGCAGCTGAACTCCCTCAGGCAGTTCGCCCAATATCTGGCTAACATTTCGCTCAATCATCTCCATAGCTGAATTACCCTTCAGAATACCGCCAACCCATCATCACTACCACCCCAGATGCACGGCCAAGTTTAATGCTAATTTTAGCAGTAAACGGTAATGTTTTCCACGCTATCACTGAAAAGGAACATCAGCCAGACTGAGAAGACACAGTACGTCCCCTTCTTGACTATTGACCCTGAATGTATCACAATGAGCCTAGACACCGTTTAGCATCGGGGCGTAGCGCAGCCAGGTAGCGCACCTGACTGGGGGTCAGGTGGTCGGAGGTTCAAATCCTCTCGCCCCGACCATGGATAGGCTTGACTAGAACACTTGTTCGGTTGTATGATTAAATTGGAGTCAGATAGTTTCATTATCTGGTTCCTGTCCTGCCCTGGTCATCTCCGCCCGAGGTAACCAGGGCTTTTTCTTTACCTGGCAGCTCTCATCTCGTTAGGATAGTAATGGAGAGGATACTGGACACCCTCTCTCAATTGGCTAATGTAACCGGCTTCTAGCATCCAAAAATCAAAGTGCCCACTGGTCGCATCCTGATACTCATCAAAACACTTCACTATGGCAGCCAGCGTTTCAGCTAGGGTAAGCCCATACGCACCAGCCCAGTTACATACTGTTCCGTATGCTTCACCATCAGCTCTTATCACCTTCCAGTTTTTGTTACCCATTATTACCCCCCCTGGTTACTCGCTTCGTTACTAGGTGTAACGTTATAATGTTACACTACTATATTCCAAAAGTCAAACGTCAGGAATACAACATGATTTTTGGTCAGGTTGTTTTCAGGGCACAGGTCAACCCCCTATACCACATTAACTAACGAACTGTCTTTTCCAGCCTAGCCACTTCATCTGCCAGAAACTCAACCATAGCATCGGGAAGTAAAATAGACCCATCCACTCTATGCGTATGCGACTCGAATAGCAAAGCCAAGTCCTGGATCATATCGTTAAGATGCAGCATCAGCTCATTGTGAAGACGCACAGTGTCATTATGAGCAACCCTCAACCTCTCCATGCCGGCAGCCATTCCCTCAACATCACCATGGTTTTCTTGAGAAAACATTTCACCAGGCGGTACCTTCTCCTCAGCGATCCGCTCAACGAACAAATCCTTAAACGGCTCCATCCCGGGCAGGAACTGCTTCAACGGCGAGTGCTCTTGGTGCGCCCTCACCACATCATCTATATTCAAGTTGGCATATTTTAAAGTAGTTGAGATATTTCTATGACGTAGGATCCGCTGCAAGGTAAAGGAATCGCCACCACTGGCAATGTAATGCTTACCCAGGGAGTGCCTAAGACAATGAGCACCACGCTTAACGCCCTTGACCCCCACCTTTTCCATACACCGCCGAACAACACGGTAGACTCCAAACCTAGTTATTGGCATCCCCTTATCCCCAAGAAACAAGTACCTATCCTGGTCCTCACCATCCTGGCCAGCCAGGGCAACTAGCAACGCACGAGTCTCAGGACTCATAGGCACGCTGGCACGCTTATTGCCCTTGCCCCAAACTGCAATCGTGTCCTTACCAATATCGCTAAACCTTAGCTTCCCAAACTCACTCGATCGGATACCCGAATCCATCGCCAGCGCCACTATACACTTATCCCGCAACTTGTCGGCTGCAGCCAGGACTTCAGCTAGTTGGTCAAGCTCCAAAGCTGTCATCTCAACCTCAGGTGTCTTTGGTTTTTCCACTCTCTCCATAGGATTAGGACAATCATACTCAAAGCTGCACCAGTTGAAAAACGACTTCCACACCCGCCAGTGAGCATCCCTCACCCAGGCACTCTTTAACTTATTCAGCGCACTCCGCAGCTCCGCAGCTATCTCTGGCAGCTCCCCACATTCCCGCTCCAGGTATTCCAACGCCCTAGAATACTGGTCAAGAGTACGTGGAGAGTAATCCGACTTTGCTTCCAGGTAAGCAACCATAGCCTCTTCAGTTCTCATAGCTCCCCCCCTTTCAGCTTAAGTTTGCCACGCTATCCCACCAGCCCTAGTATTCCTGAGCCCCAGCTTTCCCGCGGGTGTCTGCATGCTCTTGAGCGAGCTTAACATTAACCCGGTGAAGCAGCTCTAACCAGTAGAGTCTCTTTCTCACCGCCGCCGGCAGATCCGGTGGTGGACGAACCGGCGGCAACTCCCAGTAGCCAGCTCCCAGGGACTGCTTCTCCATAGTGTCCAGGGCCGATATCAACATCACCCTGGACCAATCCAGAGGCTTACCACATCGAGGACATTCTCCATTCTCCAGGCTGGCCACAGCTTCAGGCTCAAGTATTCCTTGAGGAATAGTCTGCTCACCTGGTAAGTCGTCCAGGGACCAAGAAGGTTCCTGGTCCCACCGGCGATATCCCCACCAAAGTTGATTCCGGAAGCCCCTCAGCTCGAGAGCCAGGACAGGGTCCCAGGAATAGTCCCTGAAGGTCGCCCGGGTAATATATTTGAGAGCGTGGACTTTCTCACCCGGAGTCTCCAGAAAGTGGTAGTGAATATCGGCCATCTTGACTCCGAGCAACACAGAATAGGCTTTCTTTATCGTGTCGAGTTGGCTAGGCGGAATGTAGCCGGCATCGATAACGACATTCAGATGAGGATTATACCGGGTGGACTTGTCTCCAAAAAAGTGCCACCGGCGTAAGCCCCTCAAGTAGCCCTGGTCCTTCATCATCTCCTGGACCTGATGAAGCGAACTCCCCTAACACCTTGCGTGTCCTAAAATTACCCCTCAGCTCGTCTGGTATGGTGAAAACAAAGTAGCCCATGCTCTTAACCTGCGTCCCCTTCTTCAACCACCTGGCAAAGCGCCTTTGGTGAGTCGCTGACCACTCTTCACCACATACCAAGCACCACTCCCGGCCACAATATAGCTCTTTGGCAAACCGGTGGCCGTTCTCGCAAGAGCCGGTAATAAAGTATCCCGGACACGGCTTTTCTAAGAGGGCTTTTAGACCTTCAGACCTTTTGGCTATGAGTTCAAGATAATGCGGTGACTCCGTCCCCTGCACCCCTGGACAGCGACCATCCCCATACGCTTCCCTGGCAGGAAAAGAAGAAAGGGACTCCGCTTCAAGAGTCCCCCTGCCAGTATAAGCACCCAGGTATCGGTTGTCGCTGTCAGCTCCCCCGTTTCCCTGGGATGAAGCCTTATTAAGTTTTATATCCGCCCCTGACTGGGGGTCAGGTGGTCGGAGGTTCAAATCCTCTCGCCCCGACCATAAACGTGGCGGATGAGGCTGACATCCTCAATCGGTTCAGATGGTAGGAACATACACCCGGCCAGTAAGGTTTGAAGATAGCCTGAAATACCACAGGACACCCGCGAGTAACCAGGATTAGCCTGAATACTTATCTAAAAAGAAAGCAAGCACCCGGGCTAGTACCCTAATCTAACTACCAAACTTTATGATATGGCGCTTTATTCCATCATTTGTCTGAGTTTCATAGTAACTACCGAGAGGAAAAGACCACCGAGTCCGAATCCGAAATAAGCCGAAACCAGGCTTAGTTCTGACCCTCCGATTACGCGACCAAATCCCCCTAGCAGCGACAGAGACCCAAAGATGAACAGCACCCACGCAACTATTGACGCCAGAGCTCTGAAAATAGCCGGCATTTTGTCCCTCCTTTTGTTATTAGAGTTACGGCAATGAATTACCGCTTTATCGTGTAATCTATCACACGAATGTCCATTATGTCTAGCAGTTAATGAAATTACAACCCTTAAGCTAAATGGACCGTATGACCGAGAGTTAAATAGTAGAGAGATACCCAAAACCAGCCAGGTTTAAGGAGAGCAATCATCAAGTGTTGGACCGGGGCGCCAATACTTGCTCTCCATACCGGTTAATGAAATACTGGACAATCTGTTCCTTTGATTGACCTTGAGCTAGCCTTTTCTCAATCGAAGCAGTCATCTCACCAGCCGTAGGACAATGACAATCATCCAAAACCTCAGTGCAAGCGCCGCACTGACACATAACCTCCTGGGATATATTACCTACCAGTACAGAGTCTGAACTGGCGCAGGCAGTAATCCCTAAAACCAGCATGATTAGTGTTAATGCCAGCAACCGTGGTAGGTAATTATTTATAATATCACGCTCCTTACATCTACTGCTATTAAGGAATATTATAGTACCAGACGGTACTTATTGTAATGCCGTGTCTCTACTTTTGACCTAAAAGCATCACCATTTTTAACCCTTTAGATATTGTCTTTTACGGCTACACTTCATATCATTAACCTGCCTGCCCGTTTAAACTTCATTTGAGGAGGGTAGCAATGACGATACAGCATGACCCTGAATTCCTGAAAGCATTAGATAAAATCAAAGTAGAGACGGCGCTCGAGGATGCTCTCGCCGATGCCTCAGAAGTAATGGAACTTGACGAAATTTTTGCCCAGGTCAAAATACAAGATGAGCAATACCGGCACGGCTACTTCGACGGGTGGAGAATATCACTGAGATTTTACAAAGAGCGCAACGAAAAGAGGCGCGAATCCATCCATAAGAAATATGTTCAGTTATATAAGCAATTGAGACTGCATATTGATGCAAAGGGATTCAAAGAAAGTACGAGCGTTAATATAGAGTAACATTTGAAATGAGGACAAGCTACACTCTACCCGAATAAACCCTCCCGGACTCTCCTGGTCTTAGCTGATGACACTATTCACAAAGAAAGTCCAACACGGTAACCGTCATTGATAGCATCTATTATCCGTCGCGCTTGAGAAGAATCACCAATACAATGGATCTCAGTCACCTTGCCTTCCAGTGCTTTGAAAAGGTTATCATTTTTCTGGTAGCCTACCGCCAATATAACCGTATCAGCCTGGAGTGTCTCCTTTTTCCCCTCGCTGGTAGTCATAATCACGCCACCATCGGTTATTTCTTCGCAGGTTACCCCGGTCAATAAGGTCACCCGGTGTCCTCTCAACCCATCCATGAGGCGACGCCTGACCATGGGCCACATGTCATCTGCCATCCTCGGTAAGATTTCGATGATGGCCACATTTTTACCTTTCTCCGCCAGGTAGTAACCGGTCTCACAGCCGACCATTCCTCCACCGATAATGACCACGCTTTGTCCCGCCACTGCTTTGCCGTCCAGAATATCTTGAGCAGTGACCACATTGGCTCTATCCGTACCCGGAATTTCCGGGATTATCGGAATACCCCCAACAGCAACAATAACAGCATCTGGCTTAGCATCTTTAATAAGCTGCGGTACTGCTTCACTTCCCAGCCTAACCTCCACCCCGGCCATCTTCAGTTGATTCCCCAGATAGTTGACCCAGGTCACAATATCCCCTTTATTCGGTGGTATTGCCGCTACATTCAGTCGTCCCCCCAGCCTGGATTCCTTCTCAAGCAGTCTGACCCGGTGGCCCCTTAACGCTGCCACCCTGGCCGCCTCCATCCCCGCCGGTCCTCCGCCGACCACGACGACTTTTTTCACACTTACGGCTGGCTCAATCCGATATTCCATCTCCCTGCCCAGGACGGCATTGATGGTACACTTTACCCCCCGGTCTCCAGAGGATGTCCGTTCAAGACACTCCATACAGCCGATGCACGGGTTAACCTCGTCCAGCCTGCCCTGAGACGCTTTATTGGGCAGTTCAGGGTCAGCCAGGAGACGTCTGCCGATAGCAATCAAATCGGCTTTACCTTCCTCTAGAATCCGTTCTCCCACATCAGCGTCCAGTCTTCCTACCACAATCACGGGCACACTGGTAACACTCTTGACTTCTTCAGCCAGCGGCACCAGAAAACCGGCCGTGTCTGCTATTGGAGCTTTGGTAACATGGGAACCGGCGGCATAAGCCGATACATGAATAGCCTGCGCCCCGGCGTCTACCACCATCGGTACCACCCGCCTGGTCTCCTCTATGGTGACGCCGTTGGCAACTCCGTATTCCTGGGCGTTGAGTCGAGGCCATATCGGATAGTCCGAACCCACCACTTCCCTGACAGCGCGCAGAATCTCAACCAGAAACCTGGCCCTGTTCTCCTCGGTACCACCATACCTGTCCCGTCGTACATTGGTCGCCGGAGATAGAAACGAAGCGATAAGGTAATGGTGAGCCGCGTGTATCTCTATGCCATCAAAGCCGGCTTCCTTGGCCCGCTTCGCTGCCGCAGTAAACCAGTGGATGATTTGTCCGATTTCGTCGGTGGTGAGTTCGTGGGGAGCCTTCCCGGAAACTCCCACACCCCGTGCCGGCACTATCACCGGCGAGGGGCCTACCTGTACCCGTTCACCATCTCTAGTCTCCATACTGGAATGGTGCAGTTGTGCCGCTACCCTGGCTCCATGTCTATGAATCACCCCTATCAGTTCCTGCCAACCCGGAAGATAGCTATCATCGCCCAGTGTTGGCTGATGCGGTCCCCGACACTGTAAATCGGGAGCAGTGCCCTCAATGATAATCAGTCCGACCCCACCCCTGGCTCGTGCCTCATAGTAATTAATGAAGCGCTGGCCGATAGAACCCCCCTCCTCCGCGTAGCCGGTGCCGATGGGCGGCATCACAATACGATTCTTGAGCTGCATCTGCCCTATCCGGAATGGCTCAAAAAGCTTCTTCAACTGTGTCGCACTCACTATCGGTATCCCCCTTCTTTCCTCAGTTCCCTTTCGGTTGCTATTAACCTTTTTTAGCTTTAAAACAATCGGCTACAGCTTTAGCAAAATCTTGAGCAGCCTTCCCCACATCTCTAAACTTATCCTTAACTTCCTCGTCTTTGAATCTATACCCGAAAAGCCTGGCCGACTCGGCAGCACTTCCGGTAAATTCTTTAGACTTCTCTTTCAGCTTGGGGTCGTCAAATATTTCGCTGATGGCATCACCAAATGTCTTGAACATCTCAGCAAAGTTATCAGTTGCCGTTTCCTTTTCAGGGTTCTTATCTTCCGACATGATACGCCTCCTCTTCTCAAGATTCATTTAAGACATCCAGGTAACCTATCAATATTAAGTAGCTGGAGTTTCTTTGTCAACAAACAACCCATAGTTCCTTCACATTGATTTTAGGCAACCCTGGTGCTAGTATTTAGAAACAATCGATAAGGCAAAACCATAATTGCCCTGTTAAAGATGTCCGATCCCCGGGACCAGATATACCAGGTACTTATTATGCTAAAAAGTGGAATTTTCAAAGACATTATCCTCTTCACAATAATCCTGATATTCCTGATGACTGTTATTCCCTTAATAACATCGATATTCAAACAACTCATCCTCCTGCAGATATTAATTCTCACTGCCGGGACGGTTATTCTCATCTACATAGTTAGGAGAGCCCGAAGGAAAGGCAACCAGTAGATTTCATTCGGTGCACTCCAGAATCACACTGCCCTTCACTTTAAGAGATAGATAATAACATCACCGACATTAGTGCCGGTATCACCGGTTACGATAAGAGAATTACCAATCTTGTCCAGCAGGGTGTTGCTGTCACATTTATCGAGATAGGACTTAACATCTACTCCCTTAGCTTTAGCCGTATCCAGGGAATTATCGTCGACTACGGCGCCGGCGACATCAGGTAAATAATCCGAACCATCGGTTCCAATGCTGATAAGTACCCATTCGCCGGGGTATCGCTGCATCTCCAGTATGGAAGCCGCCGCGTAGTGCTGGTTTCGGCCACCTTTTCCAACTTCATCCGGCAGTCGCAGGGTGGTCTCACCACCAATGAGAATTGCATTATAACCGGCGTATCTTGAGCTTAGTATCTCGTTAGCTCTGGAGTGAGCCACCGTCGTGGTATCACCTTTTTGCTCAGCAGTAACGATATATGGGGTGAAGCCCTTTTCGCTGGCTTTACTCAACATAGCCTCCAGTGCCAGTCTATTATTGCCAATAATATAGTTGTGGCAATTGCTTAAGTCTTTTGGTGTTTCGGCTACCTCGCCCCGGCAACCCTTCCTTAAGAAGTCGACGATACTAATTGGCGCTCTGGTCACTAAATCATACCTTTCCAATACTTCATAGGCATCCGAAAAGCATGAGGGGTCGGGGCAGGAGGGGCCGGAGGCAATGGCCGCCATGTTATCGCCGATAACATCAGATAGTATTAAGGAGATAACGGTTGCCGGTGCATAATAGAGGCCTAAACGACCTCCCTTAACCTTTGACAAGTGTTTCCTCACGGCATTAATTTCCTCTATTTCAGCCCCGGAGCTTAACAGTAATACGGTAATTCTCTGCTTATCTTCCAGGCTCACTTCATCCACCGGATAGGGCATCATCGCGGAACCACCCCCCGAAATTAAACATATCACCAAATCATTTTCATTTATGGAGTAGTCTTGTTTAAGGGCCAGCATCTCTCTGGCACCATTGATGCCCCTGTCATCCGGAATGGGATGACCGGCCGGCATTATTTTAATTTTACTGGTCTTATATTCCCGGCTTTTACCATTAACCACCCCTGCTGAAATATTCTCTGGATTTATTATATTCTCCAGTGTCTCTGCCATTAGCCCGGATGCCTTACCTCCCCCGATAACAAATATCCTGCCTTTAGACAGGTAATAAGGATGGTTTTGGATAGTTAAAATTCTGCGAGACGAATCATACTTTACCGCGGATTTGACAACAGCCGGAGGCAGCGCACCGTTAATACCAGCTTCAACAATAGCTAAAGCCTGTTGCCTTAGCTCAGTCGTAGCCAGTGTATCCCTGTTCTTAATAATCACAGAAATTTACCTGCCCCCGGTTATTGTACCACTTGTTGAGTTAGAGTTCCTGATATCAGAACTGGCTCGATAGCCTGAAAAAACTGGATGACAATACCCCGGAGAGCTATACCTTCGGTCTTAATTATTTTCTACCCATTGCCAGAAGCATGGTTATTTTTCGGCACCATATAATATAAATGGTATACTTAGGCAGTTCATAAATAAATATCCTTCAATACCAGGGAGCAATAGGCTAAGATAGACTCGGTTTCAACCTGACGGAATCGATAAAAGTGAGGAGTGAATACCGGTGCAAGATATAGCACCCGTAATTGCCTTTGTCGGTATCCTTGTTTTTCTGGCACACCTCTTTACCGGTATATTCAGTCGCACCAGAATCCCCGATGTCCTGTTATTAACCCTGATTGGTATTGGCATCGGTCCGGTATTGGGTCTTATTTCTCCTGCCCAATTTGGAGCCGTCGGCCCCGTTTTCACCACTATCACTTTAATCATAATCCTGTTTGAAAGTGGCATTGCCCTGAGACTGAGTAATCTGCGTGCGTCACTCCGTGGCGCCATGACACTTGCCCCGCTCAACTTCTTCCTCACCATGGCGGTCACCGCCGGGGTGGTACTCTGGCTTACGGACCTGGAGCTGGTACCCGCCCTTATTCTGGGAGCCATCGTCGGTTCCACCTCGGAAACAGTCGTCATTCCTCTAGTCAAGCAACTCAAAATACGACAGGAGACCCAGACGCTTCTATCGGTAGAATCCTCAGTGAATGATGTTCTCAGTATTGTCATTACCGTTGCCTTGGTAGAGGCCTACCAGATAGGAACATATGAGATTTTTTCTATCTCCGGCGACTTGATTGCTTCTTTCCTGGTCGCTATCGTCTTTGGCATCGTTGGCGCTTTCATCTGGTCAACCTTACTGAAAAGAATACACGCCATTAAGAACGCCATGTTTACCACACCAGCATTTGTTTTTGTTATCTTTGGCCTTGTGGAAACCTTAGGTTTTAGCGGTGCCATGGCCGCACTTGCCTTTGGTATCACCATTGGAAATATTGAATCAATTCGGTTCTCCTTCTTCGAAGCAGACCCCGGAAAGGAACCGGTAGGACTCAACGAAACAGAAAAAGTATTTTTCAGCGAGGTGGCTTTTTTGCTAAAAACCTTTTTCTTTGTCTTTTTGGGAATATCGCTTGAGCTGGCCGGCGGCTGGCTGATCGTAGTAGGGCTTATCCTCACCATTCTCGCTTTCGTTATTCGTATACCCGCCGTCAAGGTATCCGTAAAAAAATCAATCCCGATGAAAGACGCTTCTGTTATGGCAGTTATGATACCCAAAGGCTTGGCGGCGGTAGTCCTGGCATCGATCCCCTTACAACGCGGAATCGCCGGCGGTGAACTAATCAATAGCATCGCTTATAATGTGGTGCTATTAAGTATCATAATGACTTCTCTTCTGGTATTACTGGTCGACAAGACAAAACTGTCCCACTTTTATGCCTGGATGTTATCACCGGGCATACCGAAACTACGATTTACCGTTAGTTTCCCATCCAAGAAACAAACAGATGAAGCCAGAAATATTACTCCGGCCGGAGTAAAGCTGTTCGGTGGGGACGAGAAAGAAGATTAGAGCCCTTTATCCCTAACCGATGCAGACGCACAGGCTAAGTGCCTAATATCTACGATAGCAACCTAACTTTCTTTTTTCATCCCTGATGAGAGCGAAGAGGGTTCCGCATCTCTGGCTCTGGTCAGTATTGCCTGCGCAGCCGTGGAGACAGGCTTCTTCCCATGCCCGGTTTCTTCGAAGTATTTCGTTATGGTATCTAATACCCTCTTTTGTGACTCACTGATTGCCAGATAACTCATGGATAAACCATCGGAATGCTGCGAGCAGATAATGCATCCCTCCTGGTCATTTACCTGTTTCCAGACTTCAAACCCCTTTTCTGCTTCGTCCATCACATTTCTGGGCACCCGAATAATTGCCAGGTCGCCATCACTATCGATAATTAACAGCCTCTGCATAACAGAAGGGGTGTGCTCATTGGGGGGAAGCCATTTAAGAATAATAAGTGGATAATTATACTCGGCCTTATAAATCGGTATAGAGACCTCAATATCATTCTCAGAATAGTACGGCAATCTGTCCAATAGCTGAGGCGTTACTCCTGAAAAAGCACCCGGCTCTGCCGGTATGTGCTGTGCCGTTAGTTCCAGCCGTCTGGATTCACCTAATTTTATTATCTGCTCTGGATATTTCTTTAATACGTCCGGCAACTTACCCATTCTAAGGGCATGCTCCAGAATATGCTCTAAAGCCCATACCTCTTCAATTCCGACTTCAACAGCTAACGGCACCTGCTTGTCCGGGCT
>SDBV01007999.1_pt1 | contig 14321 bp, 10 predicted proteins | sample 2277081 | NCBI WGS metagenome assembly SDBV01 (sample SAMN10402039, study PRJNA504765) | marine sediment metagenome | isolation source: marine sediment core GS10_PC15, 223 cmbsf | place: Arctic Ocean: Southern Knipovich Ridge | collected 2010
AATCGACGAAAAATAAAAATGTATCCCCCTCGACGCAGGTTTGGGGGGGTGTCTTACCCCTGCGTCCGAAACTTCCGTGTCTATCGTGGGTTTTATCAACGCGGGAAAAACCTCCGCCGCTAACATTAACGCTGACGCTAACGCTAACGCGCGATTAAAACTTTGTGCCGACACGCAGCATCACCGTGTCGCCCGGCCTGACGTCCGGGGTGTCGGTGTCGAATTCGTATTTGCGGGAGAATACGTAGGCGATTTCGGCACGGTAATCCAGTCCCATGAGGTTTTCTCGTTCGAAGCCGAAAGCCAGCCGCAGGTCGCGATAGGTGAGCACGTCGCTCTCGCCGGCCGCGCGACGGATGGCCCAGCTTCCTCCACCGAGTTCGCCGGCAATGTAAACCCAATCGGAGATGGGCACGACGCATGTGTCGTCGATACACATGCCGGCCGGATAGGGGCTGAACCAATAGACCCGTTTTGCGACCATCGGCCTGGGCACGGTTATCTGGAATTTCCAATCGTCGGTCGGCCACCAGACAAAACCGACAAAGGGCAATATCCTCAAGTTCGAGTAGGGCAGATAGGCCACGCCCAGTACGATGTCGAATCTCTCGGTGCAGTTGAACATGGCCCCAAAATGCCCCGACATGCGGAAGGCCTGGTCGGTTTCTTGTTGGAAATCGCTATAGACGCCCGGCGTCACCGCCAACTGCATCCCCCATCGCGACGAGAGTTTTCGCATGTGGCTGAACTGCACGTACGCGTCGAATACCCTCGGCGGCAGGTCCGGCGCAACGGGACCGTCGAGGTAGTGCACGGCAAAGCCGGGCGTAATCAAAAGCGGCGTCTCGCGTCTGGGGAAGGGGAAGCCGAACATGGCGGATATCTGCAACTCGGTGGCGCCCAGGGCCTGCAGCCCGCTGTCGTCTTTGGAAAGCCACGTAGCGCGTAGCTTCAGCCACTGGAACACGCCCTCGCGGGCGCCCGGCGGCAGATCCGCATCCGCCCCTTGCAGAGCATCGACGGGCGGAAGCGGCTCCACGGTTATCTCGGGGTTGGATACGAGTAGGCCCTCGTAAGGCTCGCCCGCCGGCATTTCCGTAGGCAAGCGAACCACGCCCTCGGCCAGCGCGGCCGTATTAAACAGCAAAACCACCGCCACAAACCAGCAGACTCTCGGCAGGGCCACATGAGGGCGAAAACCTCTTCTCATGCCAATTCCTATCAAGATCGCAAGCACGGAAAAAAACCTCAAACGTCAATTATGGCCCCGTAACCTCTGGAAATCTGAAATCTGAAATCCAACCTCAATACGCCAATCCGGCCCCCAGGAAGAACGTCGTGCTCGGTTTGTATTCATCTATGCCTAAGGAGGCACGCGGCACAATCTGCCGATTGAAGGCCACGCCGAACTCGATATGCCCGTCGAGCACGTTCAGCCGCGCGAATTCCAGGCCCATGGCTATGCGGATGTCGTTGTAGTCGGCCTGGCCGACCGGACGATCTCCCGGAGCGCCCAGTTCGGTCCAGGTGAAGACCCAACTACCACCGCCGTATTCACCGCGGACATAAAACCACCATTCGGTGTTGCCGATGGTCGTCATTCGCGTCGCAAATCGCGGTTCGGGGAAGTAAAAATCGAAACGAGTATTCGGATTGGGTCTCCAGAACAGCCCCCCGGCCGGCAGCAGTTTGATTTTCACGCGGTCGTAATAGACGATTCCCGCCTTGATTGTCATGGCCTCCGAAAAATTCAACACAACCAGCCCCGTGCCCGTATACCGCAGGGCCTCTTCGGTCACCTTCTTGAAGTCGGAGTATACGCCCACGGTGAACTCCAGTTCGCCGCCCAGCCAGGGCGAAATCTGCGGGTTCCAGGCGGAGGTTAGATAGGCGTCGTAAACCCGCGGCGGCAAGGCCGTATAGTCCGTGGGGCCTTCCCACCAATGGACCGTGAAGCCGGGCGTTACCAATATGGGGGAATCCTGATTGAAGAACAACGGAAAAGCGAACGTGGCGCTGAGGCCCAGATCGTTGCTGCCGAATTTTTTCTCACCGCTGGGCGAAAGGAATGTGTAGTCCAGGCGAAGCTCGTCCAGCAGGCGTCGCATCCTTACAATCGAATCGGTGGGCGAGCCCGGTATGTAGGGGTCTTGCGGCAAAAGCACGGGCTGTTGCATCCCGCCCGGCGGCGCGTACGGATCCCATTGCGGAGGCGGCAACACCACGCCGCCGTAGAGTGGATTCGTGGTGGGACCGGCAATCGCACCGGGGGTGACCGGAACCGGGCCTGGGCTCATCGGCGGGGCGGAACCGTACGGCGCTGGGTTGTAGGGCGATGTGGGCGAATTGTACGGCGGCGAATTGTACGGCGCAGAGTTATATGGTGCCGGACGATACGGAGCCTGAGGGCCGGTCCCCGGGCCGTATGGAGCCGAGTTGTATGCAGGGGGACTATACGGCGGCATTGTACCACTGGGAGCCGGGCTGAAGGTGCGGGGAGCAACCGTGGTATCCGCCACCGTGTCCACCGCTATCGCCGCCGGGAACCGCTGCCGCTGGCCAAATGCCCACCCTCCCCAAGTTATGACGGAAATCGTAAAAATAACGATCCCCTGGTGCTTCAAGGCTCTAAACACGGATTCCTCGGCAAACTCTAGGGATATAGGTAGACTGGGAAAAATAGACAACTCGTCGAGACGGATTCGCCCCAGAGACGCCCTCATTACCAGGACCGCCAATTCGGGTCAAGATCGAATCTTTCCGACACTAACCCGAAGCGCAAGCGAAGGGACGTGCAGCGTTTTGGTAGTGGTACACTTTGGGGCTTTTTCCTCCGGATTCAAGGAAAATCCCTAGTTGACATTGCCGGAGAAATGGCAGGAAAACGACGACCTAACCCCTAATGGGGATTGTTTCATGAGAGAACCATGCTATCCTCGCACCAATGCAAGCCGAACCGGAAAAAATCCAACTGCTCGTCCGCGACACGTTCATCGCCCAGGCCGAGCACCACGAGGTATTGGGCTCGACCAACGATCTTGCCCGAGAGCGTGCCCAAGACGGCGACGAGCGCCGGCTGCCGCTGTTGATTCTGGCCGACCGGCAAACGGCCGGCCGGGGCCGTGGGGCGAACCGCTGGTGGACCGGCCGCGGCAGCCTGGCCTTTTCGCTGTTGTTGCCGGCCGAGGCCATCCCCGCGGAACAAACCCCACTGCCACTGATCGGGTTGGCGGCGGCCGTGGCCGTTGTCGAGGCGGTTCGGCCGCTTCTTAGCCAGCAAATCGCCGGCGTCCATTGGCCAAACGACGTTTATGTGGGCCAAAGAAAGCTGGCCGGCATCTTGATCGAGGTCCTCGCGGACCGTCGCCACGTGCTGGGCATCGGCCTGAACGCCAACAACTGCAGCGGCGAAGCGCCCCAGGAACTTCGCCAAAAGGTTGTCGCCTTGTGCGATCTCGTGGGCCGGCCGGTCGATCGTATCGACGTTCTCACCGCACTATTGCAAGAGCTAGAAAAACAGCTAGACGTTCTGACCCGCGCGTCCCGAGAAGTCGCCCGCCACGCCGACCGGCTGTGCGGACAAAAGGGCGAAACCCTCACGCTACGAATGGGGAAAGACAGCGCAACCGGCCGCTGTCTGGGCATAGCCGATGACGGCGGTCTGCTGTTAGAGACTGAGAACGGGCGAAGATCGTTTTACACGGGCACGTTGAATTAACGCACGATGGCGCTTTATGCAACGTGTGTCATGCTCATTCTATCAGGTTGTAAAGATTGGCTGGTTTCGCAAGCCGCTATCCCGGATTATTCATGAGTTGGCATTTTCGCTTGAAATACTAACCCGAAGCGCAAGCGAAGGGCGGAATACAAGGGAAACCTGCATGTCCCTTCGCTTGCGCTTCGGGTTAGTGTGGTTCATGAATAATCCGGGCTATTATTTCTCGATGGCTTCAAGTGCCTTTTTCGCCGCCGCTTTGACTTGCTCGTTCCCAGCGGCGAGCAATTTTCTCAGCGGCACGACGGCCGCTTTGGCTTTGGGGCCCAAAACTCCCAGGGCCGCGGCAGCTTCTATCCGCACCGACGCCGCGCTGTTGCCCAGTCCCTCGACGAGAAGCGGCATGGCCTTTGACAAGGTCCGGTCGCCATGGGGCGCGATGTGGGCCAACGCCCAGGCGCTGACCAAGGCCAGGAACTTGTCGGGGCTATCGAGGTTTTCGCCCAACACCGGCTCGGCCGCTGCTGCCGCCGGACCGATGCGGCCCAAGGCGAAGGCCGCGCTGTAGCGGACGTTCATGTCCTCGTCGTCGAGCGACTGCATCAAAGCCGGCACGGCCCCGGAGGCCGCCGGGCCGATCGAGCCCAGCGCGAAGAGAATCTCGCGACGCGTTTTGGGATCCTCGTCCCCTAGCGAGGCCAGCAGCGCCGGCACGGCCATCTTCGCCTTGGGGCCCATGCGGGCAAGAATCATGGCCGCCTTGCGGCGGAGAGTCTTATCCTGAAGCACTCTTGCCAGATTCGGCACCGAAGATTCGCCCAGCGACGCCAAGGCATCCAGGGCGGCGCTGAGGGTTTCTTTGTCGGCGCCCAAAAGGGCCTCGCGAATTGCGGGCATTGCAATCTTCGGACCAGGCCTGAGACTGGCCAGACCGCGCACGGCCGCCATCCGCACCCGCGGATTCTTACTGCGGAGCGATTCGGCCAAAATCTTTGTCGCCCGCCGCACCAGGGCTTTGTTGTCGGGATTGGTTCGGGCAATTGCCCAGGCACAAGTTAGGCGGGTCAATTGATCGGGATCGGCCGCGTAGGGCTTGAGCCGTTCGGCTGCTTTTTTGGCATGGGGGCCGATACTGCCCAGTGCATAGGCCACGCCCAGGACGACTTCGCCGCGACGGGCGCGGAGAAGTTTCTCTATCGCCCCAATGGACGCCGCCGCCGCCGGACCGATCTTGCCCAGACAAATCAAGGCCTCGCGACGATTTTCCTCCCGCCGGCTGGACAATTGTCCGATCAAGGCCGGGACCGCATCCTTGGCATCGGAGCCCAACTCGGCCAAGACCAGCATGGCCCAATAGTCGGTCTTTTCGTTGCCCAAAGCCTCGATCAACATGGGAACCGCCGGTCGGCCGACCTCGGTTATAGCATGAAGCGCGCTGGTGCGAACCGCCGCGGAGCCGTCTTCCAGCAGACGAGCCAAGGCCGGGACGACCACCTTGGGGCCCGGGCGAATCTTGGCCAGCGCCCGCACGGCTTCGCGGCGAAGTGTCTCGTTATCGCTGCCCACCAGCGAGATTAACGCCTCGCTGGCGCCTCGTGCAGTTGGTCCGATTTCCCCCAAGGCATGTGCCGCGTGGGCTTTAACCATGGCCGAACCGCTTCCAAGCTGTCCCACTAAGGCGTCAACAGCACCGCTTCCTTCTCCGGGGGTTGTTGCTCCCAAGTGTCCCAGTTTATCAATAGCTGCGATTTTCTCGGCCTCGTCGTTCGAATCCAACTCCGCCAGCAAGCTAGTGATCTTTTTTATGCTATCAGCGGAACTATCCGCAGTTTGACTGGGCAGCTCATTTTGTGCAAACAGCATACCGCCGCTAAGCAGTGATACCACGGCCACTTCGACAATCAGAGTACATCGTTTTTTTTTCATCACTGTCCTCAACCTTGCGATATTGGATGGAAAATCGTGAAAAATCATACCGCCCTAGTCGAATCGGCATTCGACCAAGTTGACCGGGGGCGGAATATCGCTATTATACAGTAACGGGCTTGGCAGTAAAACGATGCGTCAACCTTTTCCTGGCTTTGGAAAATTTTGTGTGCTACGAAAGTTTCGAGGGATTTGGGAGATCAAAAAATGAAGATCCTCTACTCGAGTCTGATACTCGCCTCTATTGGCGCTACCGCGTTTTTCAATACCACGGCGGCTGCCCAATATTACGGCTGGGGTGGCGATAATCGAGCCGCCACACCCGCCGAAAGCTATGCCCGCGGAATGGCCGATATTATCCGCTCCGCCGGCCAGGCCCGCGTGGACACTTCGGAGGCGGCCATCAACTATACGCGAGCGCGCAAACAAGAAATAGAAAACCGCAAACAGTGGACACAAACCTATTTCGACATGCGGCGCATCAATCGCGAGTACCGCGAGGCCCAGCGCGGCCCCAAAAGAACAAAGGAAGACTGGATCCGTTTCGCCCAGGCCGGTAAACCGCAACGGCTCAGCCCCAGCGAACTCGATTCCGTGGCCGGAAAGCTCTCCTGGCCCATCCTGCTGCGAAAAGACGTGTACGCCAAAGAGCGGGCCGTTGTCGATAAGGCCTTCACGAATCGCGCCACCACCGGCACTATCTCGCCCAAGGATTACGAAGCTGTCCGTCAGGCAACCGAGTCCATCTCTGAACACATGAAAAAGGATATCCACAACGTCTCCTCTCTCGATTATATCACGGCCAAGCGATTCCTCAGAAGCCTCGGCCACGAATCGCGCCAACCGGCCGGATAACCGCCACGCCCGTGCAAAGCTATGTAACGCCCGTGAAAAGCTATGTAACGCCCGTGAAAAGCTATGTAACGCCCGTGAAAAGTCATATAACGCCGTGCAAAGCTACGTAACAGTTGAAACTTCCGCCGACGCCGTGCGGCACAATCTCCGTTTGTTGCGCGGCTGTCTTGCCCCCGGCGTAAAGCTATGCCTACCCGTCAAAGCCGACTGCTACGGCCACGGCCTGGAACTTCTCTTACCTGTTTTCTGCTCGAAAGAGGGCACTTCGCCCGCACTGGTGGATATCTTGGCCGTTGCCGCTCCGGAAGAGGCGATCCGCGTGCGAGACCTCGGCTGCGATCTGCCCCTGCTGAGCTTCTTCTCGGCGGCCGCCTATCTGCAAGGCCCCATGCGCGACGAGGCATTGCGCGAAATGATCGCCCGCCGCGTCATCCAGACGGTCGTCTCGCCCGACGAAATCGAACCCCTGGGCCGAGCCGCTCGTGGGCTGGGACGACCCGCGGAGGTACACATCAAAGTCGACACCGGCATGGGCCGCTCGGGCGTGTTGGCCGCGGAGGCCGTGGAATTGATCCGCCGCGTCCGCCGACAAGACGGCCTGCGGCTGACGGGCCTCTACTCGCACTTCGCCACCGCGGACGAAGCCGACACCACCTTCATGCACCGCCAACTCCACACCTTCAAGCAGGTCCTGGCCGCCTGTGGCGATAGCAAAGGGCTCACCGTACACATGGCCAACTCCACGGCAACCATCGATCTACCCCAGGCCCATTTCCACATGGTCCGCCCCGGCCTGGCCTCCTACGGCTACCAGCCCTCGCAATATCTGAAAAACCGCCTGCCGCTTCGTCCCGCGCTGCGGGTCACGGCCCGGCTGATGCCGGTCAAGGAAGTCCCCGCCGGCACATCCTGCGGCTACGGCCTTACGTTCACCTTCGAGCGGCCCGGCCGAATCGGCCGCGTGGCCATCGGCTACGGCGACGGATACCTCCGCTGTCTGTCCAACAAGTCGACCGTTCGCGTCCGCGGCGTCGATGTCCCGCTACGGGGCCGCGTTTCCATGGACCAGCTAATCATCGATCTTACCGACGTACCCCAGGTACGCCTCGGCGACGAGGTCGAGCTGATCTCGCCCGATCCGGCCGCCCCGCACAGCGTCGAGAACCTGGCCCGTCTGGCCGGAACCATACCGCACGAAATCGTTTGTTTGCTTGCCGGTAGAATTAACCGCATCCTGGTGGATTCACATCTTAGCGGCGACGCTTGACGTCGCGTTGAGTTTGACGTCGCCTTGAGTTTGACGTCGCCTTGGCCCATGCGCTGGACAAGCCCCGCCGCTAACAATTATGCTAAACTATACAGACTGGATGAAGTAATACGTTTTTTCAACGGTTCGTCCCCCATGGCAGAAAATCATAGTAAAACAGCAAGGCACATCCGCGAATTCCGGGGAAATACCCACCCGTGCGACAGCCAAATTGTCCGAGTCGAGGCCGCCAGCCACCACGAGAACAGAGAAGAGGAACCCGTACTTGCCCGGCGCCTCACTCTTCGCACCGCCTTACTGGGCCTGGCCTCTTTCCTCTGCCTTGCCATTTCCGCCGCGGAACTTCGGGCCCAAGAAAATCCCCCCAACGCCGCCGCGGAAAACGACAGACATGAAAAAGTCATCATCGAGTTCAACGGACCCATCGGGCCCATGCTCCAGCAGTACGTTTTCCGCAAGCTCGACGAGGCCCGGCGACTGGGCGCCGACGTGCTCGTCATCCAGATCGACAGCCCCGGAGGATATGTCGAAGAGAGCTTCAACATCGCCAACCGCTTGCACGAAATAGATTGGGCCCGCACGGTCGCGTTCATTCCTCGCCAGGCGCTCAGCGGCGCGGCCTTTGTCGCCCTGGGTTGCGACGAGATACTCATGGCCCCCGATGCCGCCCTGGGCGATGCCGGCCCCATCTTCCTCGATCCCGACTTCAAGTTCCGCCACGCGCCCGAGAAGATCCGCAGCAATCTTGCCGAGCGGGTGCGAACCCTGGCCGAATCGACGGGCCGCCCCCCCGCCCTGGCCGAGGCCATGGTCGACATGGACCTTACAGTCTATCGCGTCAAAAACCGCAAGACCGGCCGAGAAGCGTTCATGACAGACCACGAAATCGACTCCTCCGACGATCCGGCCCAATGGGAAAAGCTCAAGCCGGTTTTCGAATCTCGTAAAGACCACTTCCTCGAAGTCAACGGCACCCGCGCCGTCGAACTGGGCCTGGCCGACGCCACGGTTTCCACCCGCGAGGAGTTGGCCGAGCGGCTGGGCTTCGAGGGCAAGTTCATCGTTCTGCGGTTCTCGTACGTCGACCGCATGGTCTACATCCTCAACTACCCGGTTGTCACCGGCCTGCTCTTCGTCGTCGGCCTGGTGGGGCTCTACATCGAGTTCTCGTCGCCGGGCATCGGCGTCGGCGGTCTGTTGGCCGCCTTGTGTTTCGGCATCTTCTTCTGGAGCCACTATCTGGGCGGCACGGTCCATTGGCTGGAACTGGTCCTCTTCGTTGCCGGGGTGGCCTTCGTGGTGGTCGAAATATTCATCATACCCGGCTTCGGCGTGGCCGGTCTGAGCGGCGTTTTGCTGATTCTCGTCTCGCTGGTAATGGCCTGCCAAACAACGTTCATCCCCCGCACGCCGCGCGAATGGGCCACGTTTTCCGTCACCCTGCAAACCCTCTTCGTGTCCGGCATCGTTTTTCTGGTGATCGTCTACTTCCTCAACGCGCGGCTGCGCATGATCCCCCTGCTCAACCGCATAATGTTGCCGCCGCCCGGCCCCGACGGACGCATCGCCTCGGAACGCGTCGCGCAAGGCCAGGGCCACGCGGATAGCGACCGCACGGCCGCCGCCGGCCCTACCAGCGGCAACCTCTCCATCGGCGAGCGAGGCGTGGCCCTTTCGCTGCTGCGTCCCGCCGGCAAGGCCGATTTCGCCGGCCGCCGCATCGACGTCGTAACCGACGGCGATTTTATCAATAAAAACGAAAAGGTCGAAATCGTGGAAATTATAGGGAACCGTATTGTTGTCATTCCCGTGGAATGAGAAAGCTGGAAGAAAATGGAAACCTACAGCGTTCGCGTGGGCAACGATAAATTGGTCTTCTCCGCCGCCCATTTTATCGCCCTGGGCGGCGGGGTCTGCGAGCCGCTGCACGGGCACGACTACCACGTGGCCGTCGAGGTCGAAGGCCCCTTGGACGACGTCCAATGCGTCGTCGACTTCTGCCTCTTGGAAAAGCAAACGATCGAGATTCTCTCCCGGCTCGACCACCGCACGCTGCTGCCGGCCGAAAGTCCCGAGATTACAGTCGTTGCCGACTCCGACGTGGTGCAAGTCAGCCATGCCGACCGCCGCTGGCAATTTCCACGGGCCGACTGCGTGATTATGCCCGTTGCCAACACCACCAACGAAATGATCGCTCGCCACATCGCCGAAGAACTGCTGGGCCGCTTGTGCGAAACCCTGCCCTCCACCGCGTGGCCGGCCTCGATAGAAATCCGTCTAACCGAATCACCCGCCCGCACCGCCGGCTGTCGCATCACCACCGATTAGGGTGCAAAAGCATCAAGTTGCCACCACCTGTCCCCTGGCGTACAACGGCGGCTCATCCCTCCAACCCCTCCAGATTACCGACACTTTCGTGTATTCCAGGACTGCTGATTGACTGAGGCATGGACCCCCGAGTTGTGGGGCCGATTCCGCAATCTGTTTGCATCGGCTAAAATAAATTCGATAGGTTCAAGGCAACCACGTGTGAGAGGATGGCAACGCATTGCCTCGGGAGGCCGTATGAAAAATGTATTGACCCTGGTCTTGGGCGGAGGTCGTGGGACCAGGCTCTTCCCACTAACTCAGTTTCGTTCCAAACCGGCGGTTCCGGTGGCCGGCAAGTACCGACTGATCGATATCCCCCTGTCGAACTGTGTTAACAGCGGGCTGAACCGCATCTATGTGTTAACCCAATTCAACTCGGTCAGCCTTCATCGCCACATTCGCGCCACCTACGCTTTCGATGTTTTCGACAACGGTTTTGTGGAGATCCTGCCCGCCCAACAAACTCTGGCCAGTTCCGATTGGTATCAGGGCACGGCCGACGCCGTGCGTCAGAACCTCCGCTACATAGAGCAGCCTGGTGTCGAATATGTGTTGATTCTCTCGGGCGACCAGCTCTACCGCATGGATTTCCGCGAGATGCTCGCCACTCACAGGAATGCCGTCGCGGATGTCACCATTGCGGCCGTTCCGGTGTACTCCCAAGACGCTTCGGAGTTGGGGATAATGCGTCTGGACGATAGCGGGCGGGTTATTGGTTTTTTGGAAAAGCCGCACTCGGAAGAGGAACTCAGCCACATTCGCACCGATCCGGCCTGGATCGACTCCCGCGGCGTTGCCAGCCGCGGACGCGATTGCCTGGCCAGCATGGGCATCTACCTCTTCAACCGCAAGGCCCTGGTCGAGGTTTTGAGCAAGACGAACTATCGGGATTTCGGCAAGGAGATTTTCCCGGCCTCGATCCGCACGCGGCACGTCCAGGTCCACCTTTTCGACGGCTATTGGGAAGACATCGGAACGATCAAGTCGTTCTACCAGGCGAACCTCGAGTTGGCCGGAAAAACGCCCCCCTTCGAATTGATGTCATCCCAATCGCCGCTCTATTCCAGGGCCCGCTTTCTCCCCCCCACGCGCATAGACGGCGCCACCGTGCGCCGCTCGCTGGTCGCCGACGGCTGCATCATCGAGGAAGGCGCGGTCATCGAAAACAGCGTCATCGGCCTGCGTTGCCGCATCGGTCGCGACGTGGTGATCCGCGATTCGATTCTTATGGGAAACGACGGCTACCAGTCCGCGGACGAGTGCGACCACGACTGCTCTAACGGCCGTCCGCCCATGGGCATCGGCTCGGGCACGTTCATCTCTCGCGCCATCGTCGACAAGGACTGCCACATCGGCCGCAACGTCCGCATAGAGAACGTCGGCAACGTCGAATCGACCGAAGAATCCCGCCAAGCGATGATCCGCGACGGCATAGTCGTGATCCCCAAGGCCGCAATATTGCCCGACGGGTGGTCTCTGTAGCGGCGTGTTGATAGATGGTCGATTTCACTCATCACTCAGGGTGCCGCTGCGCGGCAACCCTGGGCTTTCATACCACAAGCCCTTCGGGCTATAATGGGGCATAGGGCTGAAATTCCTGAAAAATCCCGAACAGGAGGCTATCGACATGACGTTTTTTGCCAGATTGACTGTATATGTGGGCGTTTATTGTTATGTTTTCTTTGCGGCCGCCGGCCATTTGTGGGCCGTGGATAAGGGGCAGGAAGATCTTAATCTGGCCACCGAGACCAAGCTTTCGGCCGAAAACATCGTCGAACTGGGCGAGGTGGTCCGCCTCTGCGAAAGCGCCATGGAAAAGGGGCTCGACGATGAGAATACGCAATTCGCCAAACACCTGCTGGCCGCCACTCTCGTGCAACGGGCCGATATTGCCAACAAAATCATATTCCGCTACGGACCCGTCGACCCCAAGTGGAACGATTATCGCCGCCTGGCGTTGGCCGATTTGGAAAAGGCCGTGAAGCTGGTGCCCCAGGAACCGGAGGCTTTGATGCTGATCGCCAAGCTCAACTTCCTGCCCCGAGGCAATACACGCCGCGCCATCGAGGCCCTGGACAAGGCGATCGCCATCGAGGGCGGCGACAAGGATCTTCGCGCCTCGGCCTTGGTTCTCCGCGCGGGCACGCAAAAAGATCCCCAAAAGCGGCTGGCCGATTTACAAGAGGCCTTGCGGATCGCGCCGCAAATGGTCCAGGCCTTGCGTGCCCGCGGATTCCATTATGCCACCATGAAAAAGTCCCAGGAGGCTCTTGACGATCTGCAAGCGGCCGAAAAAATCAATCCCCATCATCCGGCCACGATAGAAGCCTTGGCCCTTGTTTTGGCGCAGATGCAAAAGTACGATCGGGCGCTGGCGAAGCTCGATCAACTTCAAAAGCTTCGGCCCAGCCTGACGGCGCCGCTGCTGATCAAGGCACAGATCCACGCCACTCGCGCGGATAACGAGAAGGCCATGAAATGTCTCGATCAGGCCGTGAAGCTGCAGCCGGACAACCTGAAAGTGCTCTTGCTCAGGGCCGGCCTTTACAACGACATGAAACTGCCCGAGCGGGCCCTGGCCGACGTCGACCGCATCTTGGAACTGGAACCGAATCAAGGCCGAGCAAGGCGTTTTCGCGCCATACTGCTGGCCCGCGCGGGGAAAATGGACGAGGTCGTGGCCGAGTTGAAAAAAATCCTCAAGGATTCGCCCCACGACGTGCCCGTTCAACTGCAACTGGCCATGCTCTATGCCATCAAGGATCAACTGCGAAAGGCGATCGACGTTTATACCGACATCCTGGCCGAAAACCCGAAAAATACCGACGCCTTGGCGGGGCGGGCAAGCTCGTATTTGACTATCGGAGATCATAAAAAGTCGATCGACGACTACGAGCAGGCCTCGCGGCTGGGGGCCGAGAACTCGGGAATGTTCAATAACTTCGCCTGGGTGCTGGCGACCTCGCCCGATGATAAGCTCCGCGACGGCAAGCGGGCAGTGGAACTGGCCACCAAGGCCTGCGAACTGACCGATTATAAACAAGCCCACATCCTCAGCACACTGGCGGCCGCTTATGCCCAAAGCGATAACTACAAAGAGGCCGTGAAGTGGTCGAAGAAAGCGATCGAGTTGGGCAAGAGCGGAGCCAATAAAGAAATCCAAGAGGCCCTGGCCAAGGAGCTCAAAAGCTTCGAAGCAGGCAAGCCCTGGCGGGAAAGGCTCTCGAAGAAAGAAAAAGAAGACGCCAAGCCGCCCAAAACAAAGTAGGGTGCGTCCGCGACGCACCGCGTTTGCTGGTTAGCCCTGGTGCGTCGCGGACCTGTCTATTATACACAAATATAATGTTTGGGCTTAATCGTAAAGAGACCACGAAAATACGAAAGATATTTCCTCTTCCGTGGAATTCTGGGATTGATTTCGGTCGTGCAGCCGTGAGTTGTTTTCCACAAGCACCTTGGAACAGTCTAGGCGGTAAGTTTAGCGACACCGAGAAAACAAGTACGGGTTCCTCTTCTCTGTTTGGCGTGAATAGAGAAGAGAGGAACCCGTACTGGGTATCCGCATAAATCCCCGGATTTGCGTTGAAACCGCCATGAGCCTGTCTACAAAGCCGCCGCAAGCGGCTGGGCTAACAAATTCGTCAACTGGCAAATTCGGAATCCAATATTACCCACTAAAAAGGGCGAAGAACCAAAGAAATAGAAACATTTTACCCTTGGAAAAGGTTGACAAATCGGGTCGTCCTGATAGAGTACGGTGGAGTTAGGCGGGTGGGATGTTTGCCATGGTCTGCGCGTGGCAAGGTCGAATACGGCTTAGCCACCGGAAGCACCCATGCGACAATGATCGTCCAGGTTTCTTCGTTCGGTCGCGCTGAATCTTGCGGTTGTTTCCCTTTTGGCCTCGGCGGTCCTCGCCCTTTGATTTTCTTCACGGGGCATGGGAGGTACACCATGATTAACAATAAATCAATGAGCCGAGGACTTCAAGAAGGTAGAATGTTCCTTCCCGACTCAGCTGCCCGAGGTCTCATGTGTTTGTTCTTGGTATGCCTTCCCACGGGCCAGGCGTGGGCCAGGCCGTACGGCGTGCGGACCTGGAGCCAGTACCATAATTTTTCAAGTGACTACAACAACCTGTACACCGACCTTTGGGACGGGACAACACAACTGACTTACAATCAGCTA